>Ga0114931_10003399_pt1 | contig 20180 bp, 16 predicted proteins | sample 2SBtaG_FD_89579 | JGI IMG/M metagenome (GOLD analysis project Ga0114931, IMG submission 89579) | Deep subsurface microbial communities from Kolumbo volcano to uncover new lineages of life (NeLLi) - 2SBTROV14_V59a metaG | ecosystem: Environmental > Aquatic > Marine > Volcanic | place: Kolumbo...
CACATCCCAGCTTGGCGGAAACTTGCTCGACGACTTCCACGCCATGTTCGCCGTCGTTACGAGGAACCGTGAAACTGAGGTTCGCGCGGCCGCGGATTCCGTATCCCTGCACGATCATGTCGACAAGAATCCCGCTCGTGGCGATGTCCTTGAAGACCGACGCGGCGATGCCCGGTGAATCGGGAACTCCGGTCAGCGTAATGAGCCCTTGTGTGTCGTCCAGCGAGATATCGTCGATGGTCAAATCTTCCATGCGAGTTAGACGGTCGAGACGTTTCACGACGTCCAGCGGCTCCGATGACGGCGACACGGTGCTCGTGACCGCCGGCTTCGTCGTCGCGGGGGAATCGGGATCGTGGCCAAGTTCAAATTCCTGATGAACCAATCGCAGCGCGTCGAGTCCTCGGTTCCGATCGACTAACACTGAGATTTTGATTTCGCTGGTCGTAATGGACAGGATGTTGATGCCTGCTTCGGAGAGCGTGTCGAACATTCGTTCGGCAACCCCGGTTTGCGTTGCCATGCCCAAGCCAACGACCGAGATTTTTGAAACGCGATCATCGTGAATCAAGCTCTCGGCACCCAGTTCCGCGGCCGCCGCTTCAACTGCTTCGAACGTTTGCGGCAGTTCGTTCTCGAGCACGGTGAACGAGATATCGGCTTTCCCTTGGGCCCCCACGTTTTGCACGATCATGTCGACGGTGACGTTCTGGTCGGCGATCTTCGAGAAGATAATCAGGCTGATTCCAGGTCGATCGGGTACACCGCGAATTGTGATTCTCGCTTCGTTTTTCTCCAGTGCCGCTCCGCTCACCGGGCGATCGGGGGCCTCGGGTTCCGCGATGATCAAGGTGCCGGGGCGATCGCTGAAGCTGCCACGGACGTGGATGGGCACCGAGAACTTCTTGGCAAACTCGATCGAACGGCTGTGCATCACCCCCGCGCCCAGGCTCGCCAACTCCAGCATCTCATCGTAGCTGAACTGTCGCGCCATGCGAGCCTCGGGAAGGTGACGTGGATCGGTCGTGTAGACGCTATCCACATCGGTGTAGATTTCGCATGCGTCCGCTTGAAGGACGGCAGCCAATGCGACGGCTGTCGTATCGCTTCCACCTCGTCCGAGCGTCGTGATGTTGAGATCTTCATCCGACCCCTGAAAGCCCGCCGCGATAACAATGTTCCCCTCGTCCAGCAAACGCTCCATGCGATTGGTTGAAATCGATTTGATGCGGGCTTTGGTATGCGTGCTGTCGGTTTTGATACCAATCTGCGTACCCGTCAGGCTGACGGCTTTTTCGCCGAGGGCATCGATCGCCATGGCCATCAGCGCGACGCTCACCTGCTCGCCGGTGGACAACAGCATATCCATTTCTCGTGCCGGCGGGTGTTCATTGATTTCACTAGCCAGGGTGACCAGTTGATCGGTATTCTTGCCCATCGCGCTGACAACCATCACGACGCGATTGCCTTGCTGATGCGCGCGAACCGCTTTTCGGGCGGCGGACAGAATCTTTTCGCTGTTGGCAACGCTTGTGCCGCCAAATTTCTGCACGACCAAAGGCATGCAATCTCCCTACCTGTCCTATGTGTCACGACTCACGCTCATCCGACGTGTATCGCCAGTCACCGGGTGTCTTGTAAGAACGTTTGCATCAACCGCCATCCCTCGTCGAAGGCGAGGTCGGATTTGCCGGCCGTCTCTTCATCGTACGTCGACGCGGAGTCGGCATCGATCCCGGTACCCGCGATCGCAAAAGGCACGAATCCGTGGCTGTGCGTTTTGGTGCGCAGGGGAGTTGGATGATCGGGGCTGACGAGAATGCGGTAATCGCCCTGAGACTTGAGCGCCTCGTGCAACGGGCCGACAATGTGCCGGTCGATTTGTTCGAGGGCCTCGATCTTGGCGTCGGTGTCGCCTTCGTGCGAGGCTTCGTCAGGGGCTTCCACATGCACGCACACAAGGTCAGTATCCGGCAGCGCTTCGATCGCTGCCCGACCTTTGGCGGCGTAGTCGGTATCGAGATAGCCCGTCGCGCCGTCGACTTCGATCCGATTCCACCCCAACAGCGCTGCAATTCCACGAAGCAGATCGACCGCCGTGATCATCACGCCGTGCTTTCCGTGTAGTTGGTCAAACGGAATCAGCGATGGAACGCTGCCTTGTCCCCACAGCCAGATGTTTGTCGCCAGCGGCTCGCCGCGTTCTGCTCGAGCGATGTTCACGGGATGGTCGGCAAACAGCCGCACCGATTCGCTCATCAAGTTGTTCAACAAATCGCCACCGGGACCACGTGGATAGTCGTCCAGCACCGACTTGTCCGTCAGATCGTGTGGCGGCGTGGTGCGTGTGTCGGCGGTGAAGAGAACCACATCGTCGCCCGCGCGGTAGATCAAGAGATTGCGATAGCTCACCCCGGGGCGAAAGTCGAGCTGATCGCCGCCAAGTTCTTCCTGGGCTGTCGTGAGCAATCCCCGGGCTTCGGCCGAGGAAATTTGTCCCGCGGTGAAGCTCCGCATCGCCTGATCTTCGATGGTCACGAGATTGCAACGAATGGCCCAATCGTTTGGCCCCAGTTTGATGCCTTGGGCCGCCGCTTCCAGCGGCGCACGGCCGGTGTAATGTGTCATCGGATCGTAGCCCAACAGGCTCAGCGTGGCCACATCCGATCCCGCGGGAAGCGAAGGCGGGACGTTGCTTGCCCGGCCAACGCGACCGGCAGCCGCGACGGCATCCATGTTCGGTAAGTTGGCCGCGGCCAGCGGAGTTCGATCCCGCAACGATGCTTGCGGTTCGTCCGCGCATCCGTCGGGAATCACAATCGCGTATTTCATGGTCGAATCCTCATGCCAACACCCCGTGTGGGGCTTTCAATCGCGGACCCACATGCGAACGCTACCAGAGCGAACGCATTCCAACTTGTCGATCTCGGTCACGGCGTGGAGTGTAGCCCCTTCGGTCGTGTTGTGAGTCATGATTACCAGGGGTACCGCCGCGTCGCCCTTGCTGGCCGCGGCGTGTTGAATCACGGACGATGGAAACTTGGTGTCGCCCAAGGACAGCCGTAATTTCCGCCATCACGCCGGGATGGTCATCGACGTCGAATCGCAGATAGAACCGACCCGGCACGTTGGCATGTTCTCGTGGGGTGACTCGAGCCTCGCGGTGCGACCAGAGTTCGAGCGTTTGGAATGTGAGGCGCGTGCGTCCAACGACCGTATCGATCATGTCGGCCACCACCGCCGATGCGGTCGGCATTTGCCCCGCCCCCAAACCATGAAAGAAGACCCGACCCACTGCGTCACCCACGACGCTAATCGCGTTGAACGCGCCACGGACTTCGGCCAGCGGAGTTCCTCTCTTGACCAGCGTGGGTGAGACGTGCAGTTGCAGACCCTCGGGAACCAACTCGGCCACGGCCAGCAGTTTAATTCGATATCCGAGTTCGCCCGCATAGCGCAGATCGGCCAGTTCCAGTGTGTCGATCCCCCGGCGAGGGATTTCGCTCCAATGGATTCGGGCGCCGAACGCCAAGTGGGCCAGGATCGCCAACTTCTGCGCCGCATCGGTTCCGTCGACATCCATCGCAGGATCGGCTTCGGCGTAGCCAAGTCGCTGGGCTTCGGCCACGGCATCATCGTAGCTCGCACCGTTTTCTTCCATTTGCGAAAGAATGAAATTGCTCGTGCCGTTAAGAATGCCGTGCAACAACTCGATTTGATTGGCCGACAGGCATTGGCTCACATTGGTAATGATCGGCACGCCGCCGGCGACCGATGCCTCGAAGGCGATCGACCGGCCTAACTCTCGGGCACGGTCGAACAACTCCGGCCCATGTTCGGCCAGCAAGGCCTTGTTGGCGGTGATTACGTCTTTACCACTTTCCAGCAGCTTAAGCATCACCGACCGCGCTGGCTCGAGCCCACCGATCAATTGGGCCACCGCGGTGATTTCAGGGTTGTTGGTCACCTCGGAAAGGTCGTCGGTCAACAACCCCTCGGGCAATTCCACGTGGCGCGGCCTGTTAAGATCGTGAACCACGATTTTCTCGAGCCACAACGTGTGTCCGGCATGCCGAGCGGTGCGATCGCCGTAATCCAACAACAAGCGGGCCACGCCCGAGCCAACGGTTCCCAGCCCGACGATTGCAACCTTGGTCTTATCCATCCCCGCCAACTTCCACACGGAACGTCTTTGTCCACGTTGAACGAACCTGTCATCGTAAGATCGCCGTAGCAGGGCCGTCAAGCGTCCGAGATCAATCCAGATCAATCAATCGATCGATCACGGATTTGATCCGGCGACACGGGTGTTACTGTGATAAGCTATCGACGGATTGGCCCCCATCGGCAGTGGTGGTGACGAGGAAGCTTTTTGGCGCCGCGTGGTGAGCTGAAAGGTCGCACGGAACGGACTGGCTTGCAGTGGACTTTCCACGGCTTCTAGGCCTGCACTCTAAAAAAACCTTTGCCTCAACAGCCAGCAAAACAGTTTCATGGGCGCCCGCATTAAAGCAGATACGATACAACCTACTCTGAAGTGGCACGGTGTGGCATCGAGAAGCGCGAGCCAGACGCAACCGGTTTCTCTCAGCGATCACTCGCGCGCGAGGTCATCGCCGCGAGCCGCAATTTCTTTCGATACTTCAGAAAATCGGTCAGTCCTGGAACAGGGTAGTACGTCTTCTTTCGATCACTGATGAGCTTCTTGGAAACGAGGTGGTCTTGGCGCAAGTCGTCCAAGGCACGAGCCATCAAGACTGCCGAACGCAACTGGCTCCTAACGGACAGGCTGAAAAAGGTGTCCCAAGAATAATCGATTTCCACGTAATCTTGGTAGATCACCTCGCCGGTGTCCGCCTTTTCGTCCATGAGGAAGACGCTGGTTCCAATCATGTTAGGCTCATCATTCGCCAAGGCCCAAAATGAGGACCACGAACCCCGATAGTGAGGAGTGATGCCGGGATGCTGTCCAATCACACACCGACGAGGAATATCCAGCAGCCGGGCGGGCAGCATTTCCTTGCACATGACACAGAGAACGTCCAGGTCCGCTTCTCGAAGCGCCGCTTCCATCTCCTCGCTCGCGACGTTGGGTACATGCACGATTTTGACATGTTCCGGAAACTGATCGCTCGCGGCATCCGCGTCAACAAGTTCAGCCAATTGAACCTTTTCCCGCGCACCAAAGAACACACGGCGATAGATCCTGCCAAGAACCTGATTGGTTGTCTTCCGCCACCCATTGCGCCGAAGCCAGCGGCCCAAACGAGACCACATCCCCGCGCCTTCGCCCGAATGCGAGTAAAACAAGACGTCGATTCCACCATGGGCGTCGAGATACTGCGCCAGATGGAGGCCAAGCGTAGCCCGATGGTTGATCAGGACGCCAACGCGAATTCTATGAGCTTGCTCGGAGTCAGTCATTCAATCTCTCAGAGGCGTCGACCGTGAGCGCTTTGGCTCTTAGATACCCGTAAAGCCGAGACCCCAAGAGTGTCTGGGCGGCAGAGTACACGAATCGGCGAGTCGTTTCCTTGGCATAAAAACCTGGATTACAGGTCACAATATTTTGAAAAGCATCCAGTCCGATGCTTCGCGTCACGGTCATGCGTCGTATTGCCAACGGATCCATCCCGACTCGATTGATACCCGGTGTGCTGCAAAACGCCGCGGTATAGCCGGCGTCGACGATGGCTTTCCGAACGCGCCGGTCGTAGGGACCATGAGGAATGGAAATCATCGGAACGGTTTCGTCGAGCGCCGCTTCGAGGATCTCCTTGCTCTCGACCAATTCCCGGTGCAAAGCCTGATTATCCAGTTCGGTGAGTACGACGTGATCCAATCCGTGACTTCCGATATCCCATCCCGAGTCGCGAAGATTTCGGAGCTGTTTCCGGTCCAATGTATACGCATTTGGCTTGCCAACGAAACCGGCCACCACTTGCGTCGTACCAGCGAAACCGTAGGAAGCCAGGATCGGCATCGCGACACGCTCCACCGATTCGTGACCATCATCGAAAGTCAAAATGATCGCTCGCGCCGGGTCGATACTTTCGTCGGCCGACCGAGCCAAGAATTGGGATAAGGTCACCACCTTGAGATTGAGTGAGGCGATCAGTTCCAAATGCTGTCGCAACGTATCCGCTGAGATGACGTAATGGTAAGGAGGCGTCCCACGCTTCTCGTTCGAAACGTTCCCATCTTCAATGTCATGATACATCAGAGCAATCATAAAACCGCCATGCGCGCAACAAGCCTCGTGAAACGTGAGCAACCCGACGCAACGGCGCGAGTTGCGTCAACAAGGTAGATCATCCGGATATAAGCGTGTCTGCATTGTAAGGTGTGACAGAGACGAGATTTTCTGTTCTTCTTGTCAGGACTCCCCGCGAACTCCTTCCGACAGCCCGGAGTATTCATGGCGATCATCGCGAGAAGCACGAAGTCGAGGCGGATACGAGGATGACGGTGCTTGGGACGCCCCCTCGTTTTGTCGAGCGCCGGAGGAGATCCTATTCCGCCACGCACGATGGGAATCGTCTCAAGAGATTCGCCTTGGCCGAAGGGACCAAATGAGACTTGCCACGGATCGGTCGCAATGGACGCAGCAGGCAAGAAAAACGTAGCAAAGCCATGTCCGACTGTCAATCAACTCGCGCGGGCCTCATCAACAATCTCGCAAACCCCAACGGGGTTTATCCGGCGACTATTCCGGATCGCGGTGGACTGTTTCGGGATCGAAGGCGGGAATGCAGACGGCGAAATATTCAGCACCTTCGCTCGTGGGGGTGCTGTATCGCACCCAGTCGCCAGCATGAATGATCACCGCCTCTCCAGCGTTCACATCGAATTCACCGCCGTGGTATTTTACATGCAACATGCCCTTGAGAACGACCGTGTATTCGTCGAACTCCGGCTTTTGCCCCGGTTCGCTCCAACCCGAGGGGCTTCGCATGTAGGCAATGCTTATCTCGGGTGTACCAGAGTTCGCCAGTCCGACGTACTCCTCGATCGACTTCGGTTTGTTCCCCGCCGCCATGATACGCGTGGGTTGATGGATATGCCGTGGCACGACGCGCCTCCCTTAAGTTCGTCCTTGGTATGTTCGCGAAACATGCTCCCGATGCCCGAATGATGGAGCCATGTGGGCCATGGTCCTATTTTATCGATGTGACCAGCGATGTCCTAACACAGCCTGGGAAAACGGCCAGCGGGATGCTTTCCTCCGGCATCAAGGGCTGTCCAATGCTTGGCGTCACGTTCACAACGTTGAACGCTTCGGCGGCAAAGCCGGACACGCGTGAAATCGCCCTTGGGCTCAATCCAACCAGTCGCGGGCTGCCAATCGCTCGGGGACATATTCTTCGGTCACGTAGCTGATGTTCTTGCTAATCAGCGATTCGACTTCCAGTTTGAACCCGTTGTCGAGCATGCGGGTGATTTCCCTTTGCCAGGGTTTCTTGTCCTTGAACCAAGGATAGTTGGCGATTTGCTTGGCCCGTTTGATGTCGGAATCGCTGAGATTGATTTGCACGCTCGGCGAGAGATTGCACCGCTGGAGATCGATGGAGCGAAGTCCCAGGAATTTGGCCTTGGGAATGGCCATTCGTTTCGATTCGAAGGCTAGATTGATCGAGCCCTGCTTGATAACGCTGTAGATGTAGTATCCCCAAGGGTCGTTATCCATCAGGCAATATACCGGGAGTCCCTCTTCGTAGTGCAAGCGGTGCAGCAAGCGTCGCACTCCGCGTGTTGGCTGCCCGCCGCCGTGCGTTAGCAAGCAATTGTGTTTCTTCCAGAATTTGTCTTCATTGAACCGTCGCCAGACCGTGTCCTTTTCGACATGCAGTACAAATCTAGCATTGACCTTTTTGAACTTGACGATGTCTTCTTCGACGATCGAGGGGATGCTGTAACCGCCGGATCCCATTCGCGAACAATCAATCTCGTCTCCGTTGTCGATGAGTGTAATTGGGCCGACCAAGCCGCCTTTATTCGAGGCATATACGTGCAATTCTTCACGCAGCGAGTTGAGTGCTACTTCGACGTCTTCGATCACCGGATCGCAATCCGACTGATCGTCGAAGGTCTCTTCTTTCGTGCCTTCGATCGTATGCTTCAAGAGGTAATACAAACCTCGGATGCTGGTGGTCTTACCTTCGTCGATCAGTTGTTTGCACCCGCTGGCAATCAGGATCGTCTGCATGTAGCTCTTGGCTTGTGATAGGTTGAACAATTGGCGGCTGTTCTTGGCCGCGCCCATTTCGATGAACCCTTTCCTTTTGTTGAAGCGGACGTTCGACAGCGAGCGGGTGGGAATATCAACCTGAGGATCGCTCTTTCGCTGGGCTGCCTGCACCACGGTGTCGGCCAAACCCGTAATATCGCGAAGCGTCTTCGCATCAACGGCGCCCAGTTTTCGTTTCGGGCGGCTCGTGCTGGCTCCACCCCGGGCAGGTGAACGACGTGATTTCTTGGCCATCGATGTGTTAATTCCTTGTCGCGGGCTTGGAGGATGGCAGAGGATACTAGACCGAAGAGCGTTGTTGTTGCTGGGGTTGTCAAGGGCGGGAGAGTCCGCCGTCGTCTTGTTCAACCTGGGTGTTCGGCATTTCCACGGGTCCGTCGACCACAAGCACATTGTCGCCGAAATCTGGATCGTCATCTTCAATGTATTGACCACGATCGTTGAAGCGAACGTCCGCTTCGGCGGTTTTGCGCTTGGCAACTGCGAGAAGTTGTTCGTACAGTGCGTCTCGATCGGCATTGTTGATTTTGTGAACCGCGTTGGCAACTTCGCCCAGATATCGGAGGAAAATGTTGCGCCGTTCGCCTTGCTGGCGTACGCGTTGCCGCCTTTTGAGGTACATACTCAACTTGCGACCCACCGCCTGAAGCCCTAGCCGTAGTTCTCGTTGGATCTCGGGATACGACGCGATCGCCTCTTTCGACTCGCTGGTGAACGGTACCCAAACACTGGCCATGTGAACCAAAACCGTCACGGGACCCGAGGGAAACGAACCTCGCGATTGGCTCAATCCATAGCCCCGCCAGTTGGTGTTGATCACCATCTGCGTGATGGCACATCCGCTTTGTTGGAACTGAAGCGGGACGCGGTTGGCGAACCGGATCAGGTTCATCGACTGACCCTCATTGAGGTTCACGCTCCGCATCGCCTCATGCAGCTTGGCAATGTCTTTGGCATTGATCCTGCCGGGCGAGACACGAACGCCGATGTCGGCGGTACTTAGAATTCGATCAGCCGCTTCACTGCCCAGCCCATTGAAGGTGTTGATCAGAAACAATCGCAGCGTGCGCGCGTCGCTCTCGGCAAGCATCTGCGTCAACACTTCGAGTGAAATCCGCCGCACCGTATTGGCCCCGCCATAGGCCAACCCCACTTCGATAATGAAAGGGTTGCCACGATACACCGCCGGCGGTCGCGTAGCGGCCACATAGAACTCCGCCGGAACCACCTGATGCAGCCCTTGCAAGATGAGCTGTTCACCAATGGGGGTCACGCAGTCGGTCGCCGGGTTGGCGATCTTCGTGTTTTGAATCGCCTCATACAGCCGCTCGAATTCCGCCCGGTGCATCTTCCGCTTGGTCGCACGCGTACTCAGCTTGGCCGCTTCGCAGATGCGTCGCGCAACCGCCGGACTGACGCGCGAGAACGAATTGGTGAGAAACTGCGAGAGCGTGGGGGCTTTCGTCTCCTTGAACATGGAAACCAGCCGTCCCAACTCCACACCATAGGGATGGGGTTTGATCTCCTTTGGCTCCTCTGGCAGCTCTTCACTTGAACGATCGTAGTCTCGCGCGTTGCCGTCGGGGTCGAGGTAGTGCAAGCAAACATGAGGGTTCGCAATGGCCGTCTGTTCGAGATACTCATCGACACTCCCGCGACCACGCTGATACTTGGCTTCCAACTCGATCGTGACGCGCGTTCCGTGCGAGACATCGACCCACTCGATGCCGTGTTTCTCAATGGCCTTTTCGCCCGCGGAACCGGCGGGGATGTCGACCCCGTTCCCCCGGTTGTTGACGATCTCAGGCCGGTTCACCTTGGTGTCGATCTGAATCTCGTAATAATGCGCCACCTTCCGTGGCCCGGTCTTGGACATGATCTTCACGGGATGTCCGGTGGTGATCTGGCCATACATGCCGGCGGCACTGATCCCGATTCCTTGCTGGCCGCGACTCATGCGCAGGCGATGAAATTTCGAGCCGTAGAGTAGTTTGCCAAAGATATTGGGAATCTGCTTCTTGAGAATGCCAGGGCCGTTGTCCTGCACGCCAATCTTGTACCGATTCGCGGCAGTCTGCTCGATATGGACCCACACTTCGGGCAAAATGCCCGCCTCTTCGCACGCATCCAACGCATTGTCAACGGCCTCCTTGATGGTCGTCAGCAGGGCCCGGCGGGGGCTATCGAACCCCAGCAAGTGGCGATTCTTGGCGAAAAACTCACTGACCGAGATATCGCGCTGTCCAGCGGCCATCATCTCGGCCGTCATGCGTCGTCGCCGCTTGCTTGGTTTTACCGGCGGTGCCAGTTCCCCGTTGGTCGCCTGAGCCCGACCATTGCTGGCAGCGGTTTTCGACTTCGCAGGTGGGTTGCTCTTCTTCTTTTTTCGCGAGGTTGTTGCAGCCAATACCGGATCCTCAATGCCAAATCGGGTAGCTCGGAGGAGGGGAGACATCCGCGAGACGGGAACCCGTGGCGGAAGCCGCCCTCCGTGACGGCAGCCCCGAAGGGTTTCGGGGCTTGAACGCTAAACTGCCGGCGAGCCATTTCACTGCGAGGAAATGATGCAAGCCGCCGTCCCCGTGGGACTGTAGCGATTGTACCGATCGTAGGCCCGGAACCCAAGGCGACACGGCATGACTGCCCGAAAATTAGGCCCTCTTGCGATATTCAGCAGACAAAGATTCACCCCTAGGGTCGTTACGATCCGACGATGATCCTGGTCGGACACTTCGGCCGTTTCCCCCACTGATTCCCCTCACGAAAAACCCACCAAGACTGAATCGATTTTCACCCGATCACCGGCCCCCCCTTGCCGGCAAGAAAATTGAATCCCCCGCCAAGTCTTGCCGCCCCGGCAAGCAAGAATCTTATCCGATCGCCGAACCGGAAGTGGCCCTGTGTCTCAGGGGGCCCTTCCGGCACATCGATGCGTCGACTCCATCGTCCCCTGCCCCTGCCGCACTCTTGCTGAACGGAGATTCATGCGATGTCTCATCGATCCAAGCTATCCGCCTGCCTCACCACGGCTCTCGCGATCACAGTCGTGCTAGTGGTCATGCATTGCGAAGCTGGGAATGTCAATCGCGCGTGCTCCAACTGCTATTCCCCACACGTTCAGGCGCCCCCGGACTTGTTCTACAACTTCTATGTACAGCCGGCAGCCGATGGAACCAGCGCGCAGTTGTATCTTTCGCCGGTCCCCACGCCGCGGATGGTCGGACACACCTATATCACTTACCAACCGTTGATGCCGCACGAGATGATGTATCACCACGCGCGTCGATACTACCGCTACAACGTCTCGGGGGGGTTCACCCGTACCGCCGTGAGATGGTGGTAAACGTAAGAAATCGGGAACCTTGGCACAGTGAGTCGCTGAAGGGTGTCCCTACGGACTGGTGACATGCCGTCTGGTAATAGACCTCGCCGAAGAATCATTCAGGTTGCGTCGGACAATTCGTCCCCAGCACATTCCATCGTTCAGAAGCGGGTGGGGGCTAGAAAGGAATCGTCAACTATGTGCAAACACGTTTTGATTCTGGCGGCCTTGGTCGTGGCAAGCGCTGCGGTCACGTGCCAAAAAGCATCGGCCGTGGAAAAGACGTGGATGGGTGCCATCGCGGATCAGCGAGCGACTTGGTATTCGTGGCACGGCGGCTATCGACACACCGCCTGGGGAGGCCCCGTAGCGCTGGTCGTCCCGCCAACTGCCGAACACCATACGGAATATGGCTGGGGGGTGACCAACACACGCGTCGTACCCATCTACCATCAGTTCAAACGTCCATACTACGGTGGAGGCGGCGGACCGTTTAGAGCCACGCCACCATGGCCAAGTGATACGACCCAGTTCGGCGTCTACTACATTCGTGGACCTTGGTAGCGGCCACCACGAGTTGGTTCGCCCGAGAGGCGCTATGGCGAAGATGGTTGCTCACAGCGTGTGAGCAGTTCGATGAATTGGGCCTTGAGTCGCGGATTACCCAATTCAGGATGCAACACCTGAGTCAAGCGAATGATCTTCGCGGCACGTTCCGAATCGCCCAAATGGAAGTGTGCCCGGGCCAGTTGATATTTCGCCTCGAACCATCGTTGGGATTGTGGTTTCGCTCGGCCCAACACTTCTCTCCATAGCGCCAACGCTTGTTCGAGTGAAGCGTGGTCGTTCCCACGGCTGAGAAGTTGCGCATACTCGTATCGCGCGGTACTATTGTTGCCCGGTATGTCGAGCAACGCCGCGTATCGTCTTGCCGCTTCGTCAAGTTGTCCGGCAGCCGACAGCGATCGAGCCCAGGCCAGTTGCCAAGCGCGGCGTTGGCTCTCCGAAAGGGTGTGCTGGTCGCTCTCCAGCGATTGGGCCAACTTGAGCCGGATCGACGACAACGCCTCTGGTGGCGAAGGGTCTCCCGTCTCGATCCGTTCGATGCCTTGTAACAACTCAAGGCGTTGCGAAGCAGTGCCGTCAAGCAGTTGTTCCAACAGCGGGATTGCTTCTTCGGTACGCCTCTGTCCGACCAGTGCCAACGCCAGCAAACCACGGGCAGCGGCGTTCCACGATTCCGAAGCACCGCGGGCTTGTGAAAATGCTTGCCGCAGCATTTCCTCCGCATGTTGGGAGTCGCCAGTGTATTTCAACATAAACCGCGAGGCAATCAGGGCCGCCTCAAGTTGATTCGGGCTCCACCGCTGGGGCCACCGGTTGTCGCTTCCCACGACCAGTTGCCGAAACCACGCGGTGGCTTCTTGGGCAGCCGCCATCAGGTCTTCTCCCGTGGCGGATCCTTCGGCAAACTTCTCGCTAAAACATTCCGCCAGCTCATGCAGTGCGGGGAGGAACTGCTTGTGATCGGGTGAAATACCGCGCAGCACGGCGATTGCCTCGTCCCATTTACCCTGTTGTTCGTACACCTGACCTTGCCACCAGCGGGCTTGATCTGTGCTCTTCGCGTGGGGCCACATGCGGATGTGCTCGTCGAGCCAGGCTAAGTATTCATCCAGCACGACAGGTTTTCGCTGGCGAGCAGCTTGGGCACGATTGAACACCGCCAGCAGGTGTGCTTCGGCGGCACGTGGGTGCTTTGGCGCGGCGAGCGCCAAGGCGCGAAATCGCTTTGCCGCTTCGGTGTAATGTTTACGCTCGTTTTCGATCGCCGCGGCGGTAAAGCTGAGATCGAAGTATTGGTCTTGAGCGCCCTGTTCGTTGGCCGCGCCGCGGGCACGGTCGTATGCCTTGAGGGCTTCGTCAATCTCGCCACTGCGATAGAATCCCGCGGCGGCGCGGGCTAGCGTCCGCAATTCGCCCGCGGTTCGTGAGCCGTGGCCCATCGATCGAGCCAATAGTGTTTCGGCACGGCTTTTCCAAAACGAGCCGTAACGCTGAATGTGGGGCAGTCTCGCGGCGGCGCGATTTCGCCAGGCGGCGGCTTTCGTCGTATCGCCGTTGCCCGCCGCCGCGGCGGCGGCGGAAAGAAACACTTGGAGTACCGTGTCGTCCCACAAGGCATCACGATACCATTGGCCACGCTCCTGTTGTTCGATGCGATGTAGAGCCGCCGGCACTTTGTGTCGCGACAATTCAAGCAACAACCACTGGGTTTGCAGCGCGGTCCGTGTGGCCGGAGAAGGGGTACCGTCCTGCCAACGTTGCAGTTGCCGCTTGGTTTCAACAAAGTTGCCCATCAAGCGAGAACAGGCAATCATTTGTACCCGGCTTTGCCATGCCAACGGTTGTGAATCGTCCAACTTCGCGAGCGGCCCGAACAACTCGATCGCCGAGCGCAACGCGGCCACCCGATCGGGACTCCCCATCGGGAACAGTTCTCCTTGATTCCGCAACGCGCGGGCATGATGAAAACGGGCGTGAATTTGCAGCCACCGCAAGTCTTTCTCGTCGAGACGGTCACCTGCTTTGGCCGAGGGTCGCGCGGTGGCGCGCAGTTGTGAGCCTAGGAAGCGTTCGAGTTGTTTGGTGATCTTGATGGCCGCCCGAAGCGATTCGGTGGCCTGTTGTTTCCGTGGTCCGGGGTTGGAAATCAGCTCGATCTGGCGACGGAGTGATTCGCCGTGGGCCAAATACACCAACGCGGTTTGCAGCCGCGCCAAGGGCCACGACGGAGAGTTCGGATAATCCGTCGTGAAGCGTTCGGTTACCGCGATGGCTTGTTCCCACAGTGGTTCGCGGTCGCTAGGTTTGGTGTGCAGGGCGTGTTCGGCGAAGCAGCGCGAAAGTTGAACCACGAATCTCCCTCGACGTGGTTCACTCAGATCGCTTCGCGCGAGTTGTTCGAGACAAAATGTCTGTGCCAGACGATAGAGATGCCGGTGGCGCAAGCCATCGAGATAGGTTTCGTCCGAGGAACGCGCGGTGTCGGTCGATCGCGCCGTGGAGGTCGACGCCAGCCAGACGATGAACAGGAACAGGATCGCGGGGACACGCATCGCATTCTAGACCTTTATGGAAGCCGCGAACTGCACCTTCTCGAAGCCCGCGAGACGGCAAATGTCGTATAGATCGACAACCGCCCCCAGCGGCGCTTCATCGGCAACGTCGAGAATCACGGGCAAGTCTGCCTGCAAGCCAGCCAGTGCGGTAAGCGTTTGCCGGACATCGTCGATCGACGCGTAGACGCGCTCGTTGATGACCCACGTTGGCTGCCCGGCAGTCCATCGCAGTTGAATGACGACCTCTTCCAATTCGGCCAGTTCCGGTTCGATCTCTTGTGGTAGCTCGGCGGTACCCGAAGTCGAAAGCGGCGTCGGCAACACCTTCTCGACGATCTGAAAGCTCGCCGTGCAGAGAAAGAAGATTAGCAGCAAGAAGACAATATCGATCATCGGCGTCATCGTCACGTCGATCCGCCGATTGCTTTGCCTTGAAAGTGGAACACGCATCGGTTGGGCCTCTCGCCTAGCTGCCGTCGTCGCGCTGCACAACGGCGAAACTCACGTTCCAGACCCCCGCCCGCGCACAGGCGAGAAGCACGGGTTCGATCCGTCCATAGGGCACGTTGCGATCCGAGCGAATGCGAACTTCCAGCAGTTCCTTCGCGCTGCGCCCTTCATGCGCGACCATCTTTTCCAACTCTTCGATCGAGACAACACGACCGGTCAGCATGAGTTGCCCCCCGGGCAGCACATTGACCACCAAGCGGCGGGCGTGTGTTGCGGCCGCGCGACGGGCACTGGAAGACCCCGGCAAATCTAGCTGAAGTTGTACTTCCTGCTTGGCCAAATGGCTTGAGACCACGAAGAACACGATCAGCAGGAACACGATATCCACCAGCGGTGTCATGTTGATGTCCAGCCCGGCGCCGCTGGTTCGCGCGGGAGCACGCATCATCGAACTCCTTCGCTGGTGGCCGCTGGCGGCGGCTCGACGAAACGTACGTCGCGGTGACGCTTGATGGGCGCCAGCGCGTGTTGTGTTGCCGAGGCGGTTTCGGCCACGAGATAATCGACACGGTTGCGAAATACGGCAAACGCACCCAGCGACGGGATGGCGACGATCAGACCTTGCACGGTGGTGACCAACGCCAGATAGATTCCCTCGGCAAGATCGGCCGCGCGCGCCGCGCCCTGGGTGAAGGCCACTTCGCGAAACGCCAACACCATCCCGATCACGGTGCCCAGCAACCCCAGCATCGGAGCAATGTTGCCGATGACCGAAAGCCATTCAATTTTTCGATACAGCCGGGCCGACTGTTCGGCCAGTGCGTCTTCGGAAGCTTTCTCGATCTCGCTCCATCCGGCCGCGGCCTCTTGCAACCCAGCGCGAAGCACGGAGGACAGCATGCTGGACTGCAAACTACACTGCTGCTGGGCTTTGGTGATCTGATTCTGTTCAAGTAGCTTGCGGACGCTCTTGGAAAGCCCCCGCGGGACCAGGACCGATTCACGAATCGTGATGATGTGTTCGACAATCCGCGCGGCGGCAACCAACGACAACGCGATGAGTAAGTATCCCACGACGCCGCCCGCGTTAAGAATCTCGAAGAAAGATTCCGGCGGAGGATCGCTCGAGGGGAGTTCGGCCGGGGGGGAAATGCCTCCCGGCTCTGCCTGTGCGTGGACGGGACGCGAGACAATCGCGTTGACGAACAGGAACACCACGAACCCAACGGTGATGAAGAAGCCACCGGATCGGCATCGCGTTGGGTTCGATTGGAGCACGTACAACTTCCTTTATCCTACGGCGGTCGACAGACGTCACTCGTCGCTTTGCAAGGCTTCCAGTCGCCGCGCGCCGACGGAGGCCAACGCCCGATCGGCGTAATCTTCCGTCAGCTCGCGATACAATTGGGCGGCCTCTTGGTTCTGGCCGATGCGCTGCAATGCTTCGGCCGCTTGAAGCAAACAGCGTGCGGCTAGCTCTCGATCTTCAGCATGATTGATGGGTACTCGCAAGAGGGCCAGCGCCGCGCGGACCGGTTCTTGCTGCTGGGCAAACGCCTGCCCGAGAACGAAATACGGTCCCCCGCGCAACGACTCCGGTGCCGACTCGATGACTTGCCGCCATTGTTGTAAATCGCTTTGGCTGGCCGTTGCAACAGCGGCCCGCCAACTCTGTGCTTGTGCCAGCATGGCGATTCTCGGATCGTCATGCAATTGCAGTCGCTTCAGCCGTCGAAGGGCCGCGGGACGCTCGTTGGTGCTCAACAGGTGACTCGCACCCAGCAGAACCGCCGCCGGGACATTCTCGTCACGCATCCAAGAGTGAGCACTTTGCATGAGTCCGGGTTCCGGTTCGCTGGGAATCCATGCCAAGGGGATGCTGTCGAAGTAGGGCGTTTTGGCATCGTCGCGAACCAGCAACAGAAAGGTTTCTCCCGCTAGTTTAGGCTGTCCCAAATTGCGATAGCACCACACGATTTGGGCATGCAACATGCGTCGCATCCATCGTCTCGACTCACGGGCCAACGCCTGTCGATAGGCTGCCAGCGCCGGCTGATATTGGTGCCGGGCCATGGCCGCATCGGCTGCCCGATGGGCTTCGGACCGCTGGGGCAGAATCGTAACGACGCGCTCGGCCGGGAATTCTCGTTCGGCCCCCGTCGAGAGACGAATGATCAACTGTGTGCCGTTGAAGTCGAGCACTTCGCCCACGAGTTTCGTTTGCGATCGAGGATTTTTGCGAGACGACAGAATGACGGTGTCTTCGGCAACCAGAATCTCGGGAGAAATCGATCCGACCAACAGAAGACCGACCATCAGAGCCTCGATGATCGCATGATGCGAAGCGACACATTCGAGTATCGACCTTGACCGGGAACGAAAGCAGGCATTCCGCTTCGCGGTGGCCGCCATGGGCTTTGCCGTCGGGGACATGGGGCGATACTTACAGTTTGCTGATATCAACGTAGACGTAACGCCCCCCGTTTTCGGCAGCGAGTTGTTTTAGAAAATTGCGGCCGCCCTGGGGTGGTCCTCGGTCAAACTCGATTGTGTTGATCGATGTGCGACCCGCGTTGTGGCGGCGGATGCTCCTCAGTTGGTTCGGCAGCAGCGGATTGTCGATGTCGCTGAGAAAAAAAACGACGTCGGGGAGTAACCGCAAGGCCATCAACAACGCCGCCTCGCGGCCGGTGGTTGCCCCCACGGCGGCAATTCCATTCAGAAATTGCTCGGCCTCCAACTTCGTGCGTTCATCGCCGAACACCAACGCGGTGGCATGCCCCCGGGGGGCGAACATCAGTGGTTCCTGGTTATAGAAGATGATTTGAAACTGATGGTTCGCGCCCAGGCTTTCGAGGCTGGCCAACAGTTGGGCCTTGGCGGCTTTCAAAGGACTTGGACCCAGCGAGCTTTCCATGCTGCCAGAGCGATCGAAGACGTAGACGAACTTCGTGCCTTCGCCCTCCACGCCGAACACATTGGTGCGCGTCGTGCCTTTGCGTGGCGTTCGCTGTAAGTTTGAATCGCCGACCAGCGTCCCGGCGTCGAGCGAACCAGATTGTGTTTGTGCGGCTCCCAGCCAATCCTGCTCACTTGGCAAAGCGGAGCTTGGATCGCTTGGCGGCCCGTCGGTGAGAACCTCGTCCAAGGTTTCCGCGGTGGTTTGCCCCTGATCCTCTCTCGCTAGATCGTCCTGACCATCGTATTTCGGCTCGCCATGTTCGACCTTTTTCAGCACGATTCCCACATCGCGCAACGGTTCGTCCGCCGACCCCTGTGGTGTCAACTCGAGCGTTACGCCAAGCACCCCGAACAGCGAGGCATGCAAAATGACGGAGACGAGCCAAGCGGGCAGCATCGCGCGACGGCCTTCGGCCGATTCGGCCATCATGGGAACCTGCTCCGGCTAGTACCAAAATGGAACGCAAACACATGAATTTTAAGAAGTTGCGTTCCTTGCTCGGCGTCCACGGTTTTCCGTGGGATGAACAAAAAGGCCCGCGGCGAATTCTAGGAGTGCATCCCACACGAGTCAACGTGACGCACGACAGCAAACCAAGCTCGGGGGCGAAGAGCGCAACTAATTCCCACGTCTTTGGTTGCGATTCGCGGGAGCCGGCAACGGGACACGGTTTTCTGGTATCCGATCGCCCCGTATACTTCGGGATTAGCGGCCAAGTGTGTGGGAGAAGCCTCGTAGAAATTATCCGTTACCCCCATCCGACGTTGCGGCATGTGTCTAAGCCCCTCAAACGGGTGGATACAGAGCTGCGGAAAATGGTGGACGAGATGTTCGAGCTGATGTACGCCGCCCGGGGCATTGGGCTGGCGGCAAATCAGGTCGACTTGCCGTACCGGTTGTTCGTGTTGAATCTGCAATCGGACCCGGAGTTGAAGGAAGAGGAGCGCGTTTTCATCAACCCCGTGATTACCCATCGCAAGGGAACCGCACAACGCGAAGAAGGTTGTCTCAGCCTTCCGGAGCTGTACGCCGAAGTGACCCGACCGGAGAAGATCAAAGTCAACGCGTTCGATCTCTCGGGTAATGAATTATCGCTGGAACTAGACGGGTTGTTCGCGAGGGCCGTTCAGCACGAAGTGGATCACTTGGAAGGCGTGCTGTTCATCGACCGGCTGAGCGAGACTTCGGTGGCCGACATCAAAGAGCCACTGGAGGAATTCGAGTTGGACTTCAAGTCGCGTCGCGATCTTGGAGAGATTGCCGACGACGAGGCGATAGCAGCCCGGCTTGTGGATCTCGAACGCATGCGGACGTAATCGATTTCGTCTTAACCCCGGAAGAAGAAACGCCCGATGCGACTTGTGATGATGGGGACTGGACCGTTCGCGGCGCCGACGTTCGCCGCCTTGTTCGACACGTCGCATGAGGTCGCGGCGCTGGTCACGCAACCTATCCGATCGCGTGGTCCGAAACATGCCACCGCGACCAATGAGATACGCGCGATCGCCGAGCGACACGGTACGCCGATCTTCGATCCGGAGAAGATCAACACGGTCGGGGCACGCGAACAGTTGGCTCAATACGATCCCGATCTGTTGGTCGTGGCTGATTATGGTCAGATTCTATCGTCCGACACCCTGGCGGTGGCCCGATTGGGTGGAATCAATTTGCATGGGTCGCTGTTGCCGAAATATCGCGGAGCGGCGCCGATCAACTGGGCCGTTTACAACGGTGAGACGGAGACCGGTGTCACGGTGATTCATATGTCGCCCCGCATCGACGCGGGACCGGCCATCGCACAGCGCCGCACGACGATCGAACCCGACGAGACGGCCATGGAACTGGAACCCCGTTTGGCAGCGCTTGGCGCGCCGCTGGTCCGTGAGATTGTCGACGCCTTCGCCGTGGGCGACGTCGGCGAGCAGATTCAAAACGCCGGGGAAGTGACCAAGGCCCCGCGATTGAAAAAGATCGACGGTCAGGTCGACTGGAGTCGCACGGCCCATCAGATTAAGAATCAGGTACGTGCCTTGGAGCCTTGGCCGCGCACGTTCACCGCTTGGCAACGCGATGGGG
>Ga0114931_10003400_pt1 | contig 20178 bp, 18 predicted proteins | sample 2SBtaG_FD_89579 | JGI IMG/M metagenome (GOLD analysis project Ga0114931, IMG submission 89579) | Deep subsurface microbial communities from Kolumbo volcano to uncover new lineages of life (NeLLi) - 2SBTROV14_V59a metaG | ecosystem: Environmental > Aquatic > Marine > Volcanic | place: Kolumbo...
CGAGAAGCTCAAGATTACCGTCCTTGTCGAGGCAGCTGCGCTCCCAGACTTCGCCAACGACATACTCTGTGAAATACAGGCCATCGTCAGCCAGAATGACCCTGGGTGCGAGGCCCGCTGTGGCGGCCATATTTTGTACGTTGGCTTCCTCACAACGCGTATTGAATGGCTTTGAACGCGGGCCATTATCGATCTTCAGGACACCCGTCTTCTCACCCGCAGTCACCCGCCAGGCTGTGTTCGTCAAGCCGCCACGTAATTCAGTGCAGTCCGCATTTTCCCAACCAGGAATGGTGGCGAGAACGTCTCGCGGAATTAGGGTGACAGTGACCTTATTTCCGTCTTTTGGAAATAAGGTCACTGTCACCCTAATTCGCCGTTCGTTTGAGTATGCATGGATTGTGTCCAACTGATCAGGCCGAAGGGTATCATGATGACGTACAGTGCAAAAAGCATGCTGGTCAATTGCAAGTCTCGCGACCAGTAGATGAAAATTGACGCAACATCAATCACCAGCCAGTACCACCAGTTCTCCAAAACCTTGCGCGCGACGAGAAAGGTCGCCCAGATCGCCGACCATGTCGTCAGTGAGTCAATGTACGGAAACGCGGCGTCACTAAATACAGTCAACAGGTAACCATTCACGATACTCACAAGTACGATAACGCTAATCGCGATCCAATGCGTTTTCACTGGCCAGATTACGACGGCTTTCTCATGGCCATCGCTGCGACCGGAACTCCACACGTAGTAGCCATACCCGGCCATAAGGAAGTAGAAAGCGTTGAGGACGGACTCCATATACAGTTTTGCTTCGATAAACAGCCAGATGTAGATAGCCGTACTGATCGCCGCAAAAAGCCAGCAGATGATTTTCTCGCGAATGGCGAAGCCCAGGTAAAGAATGGCTGTAAACACAGCGATCACCTCGGGCAACGACTGTGCCTGTGCCTGCTCGACGATCTGCGACAACAGTGTCAACTGACCGGAGTAAGCTGCATCACTCAAAACCGCTTCTCAACGGTAATTCCGATCTGGCGCGGATCACCGAGCCGGGTATACAAGGTATTCGGGAAGTCAGGCGGTTCGTTACCGAAGTAAAACCCTCGCACGGCATATTCCTTGTCGAGAAGATTTTTTGCCCAGAGCGACACCTGCCACGTATCACCTGCATAGCCGACGCGTGTGTTGACCAGCTCAAACGGCTCGGATTTTTGGTCGTGACTCACGTCAAAAAAGAATTCATCTTTCGCTGTTGCATCGAGCCTTGCGTAAAAACCGTCAGGATTACGATAGACAAGGCCTGCCGCCAATGTAAACTTTGGCGCGTGTGCCATTCTACGGCCGCTTTCGAGTCTCGCATCAAGCAAGCCGACGTTGCTGTAGAACTCCCAGTCATCGGCTGCAAACCAGCGCAACTCCGTTTCAAAGCCGGACGCTTTTCCCGCGCCAACGTTATCGGTAAAAAACACGAATGACGCCGGATCGCCCGGGACCAGTTGCTCGGACGTTCGCACTTGTTGATCACCACGGCGATAATGAAAGACAGCAGCGTCCAGCTGCAATCTGCCGTCCTGCAGTTTGGCTTTTATTCCAGTCTCGATAGTCACCATGTTTTCGGTGCCGAAATTTCGCCGCCCAGCCGGTACCACACCGAGATTGAAGCCGCCGGCCTTGAAGCCTTTTGACAGGCTTGCATAAATATTTACGGAATCGCTTATCGTGTGGCTGAGACTCAGCTCGCCTCCCCACATCGTTTCCGATGGCCCCGCGATAAGTCCGGCCGAGTCGGAATAATCAGTCGACCGGTGTTCAATACGAATGCCTGAAGACAGTCGGGTGACATCCGTTAATTCCAGATCATACTGCCCAAACAGCGCCACGCTGGTCGCTTCGTAGTCACTGCCAAAACGGCTGTCCAGGCTGTCGCCCCAAGCATTGATTGGATCGTAATACTCGCCCTGGTCGACCGTAAGGATATCGTCATTGAGTTGCAGCGCGTAAACGCCGACCATCCACCGGTCGGAACCCAGCCGAAATTCCTGGGCAACTGTCTTGCGCGCACGATCGTTCAATGACACGAAATCATAAGTAAACGGTGCCCAGCTGTCCGTGTTGCCCCAGTCTGCGTCAAAACTGAAGTCGATGTCCGAATCCCCGAAGGAAGTAATCGACGTCGCCGTCAGGCTTTCGGGCAGCGTCCAGTCGAATCGCAGCGATGCCCCAAAGCTTTCCTGTGCATCCTTGCCTGGCTTGTCCGACAACACCGTGTAGCTGTTGTCGATCGCGAACGCGTCGTAGCCGTCGTCGATTTTGGCATACAGAATCGACAGGTTGGCCTCAAGTGCTTCAGACGCTGCAAAGCGCAGTCGCCCTCGCAGCGTTGTTTCATCACGACCGTTTGTGTCCTCACGATTCAGAAAGGTGTTATCGCGAAATCCGTTGCTCTGGTAGTTCTGCGCGCTGATACGAAACGTGGCCGTCTCAGTTGTATTGAGTGCCCCGCCCGTAGCCACCCCCATCGAGCGCGCATCATCGTCACCGAGCGTGAGGAAAATTCGGCCGTTACGCTCTGCCGAAGGCGCGACCGAGCGCATATAGATCAATCCGCCCAGGGCATTCGCGCCGTAGCGACTGCCTTGTGGTCCTCGCAATACCTCGACCGATTCAATGTCGAATAATGTGGCAATCGTGCCGATGCCGCTGAAGTCGATATCATCGATCAGGAAACCGATCGAGGGATTCGGCGCCCCCTGGTACTGTTCCAGTTCACCAACACCCCGTATCTGGAAGTAGCGCGCGCGGTGTCCGTCGCCCGACCAGTTCATGTTGGGCACGATGTTAACGAGTTCCTCGAAGTGCTGCACCGCGGTCTCGTCGATGAATTTCGTATCCAGGACGCTGACACTGAACGGTACATCGGATAATGACCGCTCACGAAAATCCGCCGTAACAGTGATCTCATCAATGACGGATTCTGCGACGACCGATCGCTAGAAAATGACGAATGTGGCAAACAGCCACCACCTGGAATTTGTATGCATGATTCCCTTCCTACGCCGGTATCAACCGGATCAGGTTCTAAGGGTTCTCAATACGAGTCTCAGGCCGACAGGCCACCCCTGTGATTTGGCGATTATAAGCTACTTCAGGCGGGCAATTAAGCTCGATGTATCCCAGCGACCACCGCCAAGATCCTGCACCTCTGAATAAAATTGATCAACCAGCTTTGTCAGCTCAAGCGTTGCGCCATTTTCTGCCGCTTCCTGCAAAGCAATCGCGAGATCTTTACGCATCCAGTCAACCGCAAAACCGAATTCGAATTCACCATCGATCATTGTCTGCCAGCGATTGTCCATTTGCCATGACTGCGCAGCGCCTTTTGAAATCGATTCAATAACGACGGCGGGATCAAGACCGGCCTGCTTCGCAAAGTGCAGCCCTTCAGCCAGCCCCTGCACGACGCCGGCAATGCATATCTGATTGACCATCTTGGCCAACTGTCCGGCACCAACCGGACCGATGTGGGTAATCGCCTTTGCGTAACAATCGATGATCGGTGCTGCACGTGCGAAATCTTCCGTCGTACCGCCAGCCATAACCGTCAATTGACCGTTCTCGGCGCCTGCCTGACCACCGGATACCGGCGCATCCAGAAATCCAGTGGACTTACCGTCAGCCGCCGCAGCAATCTCGCGAGCAACTGTCGCCGATGCGGTCGTGTGATCCACAATCAATGAGCCGGCGGAAATCGAGGCCAGGACACCATCGTCGCCAAGCAACACATCGCGTACGTCATCGTCGTTGCCAACGCAGGAGAAAACGATTTCGGCGTCCATCGCGGCTGCAGCAGGTGTTGCCGCCATCTCGCCGCCGTATTCCCGGCACCAGTCCTCAGCCTTCGACGAAGTACGGTTGTAGACGATCACATCGTGGCCGTTCTTTGCCAGGTACGCCGCCATGGGGTAGCCCATGACGCCGAGCCCGATAAACGCAGTACGCATCTAGGCCGCCTTGTTTTTCTTGCGTGGGTCGAGCCCGAGGGAGCGGGCAATTATCTCGCGCATGATTTCCGAACTGCCCGCATAAATACGTGAGATGCGTGCGTTGGCGTACATGCGACTTATCGGGTACTCATCCATGAATCCATTGCCACCGTGTAACTGCAGACAGGCATCCGTCACGCGTGCTTCCAGCTCACTGCAAAAAAGCTTGGCCTTCGCTGCATCTTCCGCGCTTAGCTTGCCCTCGTTGTGATCCATAACGCAGCGGTCCACGAAGGTCTGTGCTACATCCATTTCCATGCGCATATCGGCTAGCTTGAATCGCGTATTTTGAAAATCGGCAAGCGCACGTCCGAATGCCTTGCGCTCCTGCGTGTATTCCATGGTGAGATCAAAGGCGGCTTCCGCGTTGGCAAGATACTGACAGGCTCCGATCAGGCGCTCTTCCGCCAGAAAATGCATCAGCTGATAAAAACCACGATTCCACTCACCGAGCAAATTCTCTTTCGGCAGCTTGACATTATTGAAAAACAGTTCGGCCGTGTCCTGGCTCTTCATACCCATCTTCTTCAAATTATCACCGCGCTCGAAACCCTCCATACCCCGTTCCACGACGAACAGGCTGAGACCATGGCGACTCGTGTCAGTGCGGGCGACAACAACGACGAGATCCGCGAGAATTCCATTGGAAATAAAGGTCTTGGAACCGTTCAGCAGATAATGATCACCTTTATCTTCCACCTTGCTTCGAATTCCCGAGACATCACTGCCCGCATTGGGTTCTGTTATCGCGACGGCAAGAATGAGTTCACCGGATACACACCCGGGCAGCCAGCGCTGTTTTTGTTCGTCGCTGCCCAGCTCACCGATATACGGACCAACCAGGCGACTGTGCAGGGTCATGAAGAAACCCGGTTCACCGTATTTCGCCATTTCCTCGATCAGGATCTGCTCATAGCGAAAATCGTGCACCCCGGCGCCACCGTACTGCTCGTCGGCCCACATCAGCAGCATGCCCTGCTCACCGGCTTGCAGATAGGCCTCCCGGTCAACAATGCCCTGTTCACGCCAGCGCTCAGCTTTCGGCAACACTTCATTCTTGTAGAAACTCCGTGCTGCATCGCGGAACATTTCATGTTCGTCGCCAAATATGTTTCGATCCATTTCTATCTCTATGCCGGGTTTACTGCTGCGGATTTATTCGCCGCTAAAATTCGCTTCGCGTTTTTCAAAGAATGCGCTGACACCCTCTTTGGCGTCACCGGATGCCTGCAGTTTTCGCTGTTCTTCCGCTTCCATCGCATAGCAACTGAACCAGTCGTTATCCATCGCATGCCGCATGACTTTCTTGGTCGCCGCCATTGACAGCGGCGCACGTGCACTCAACTCCTTCGCCCAGGCGATTGTCACATCCCGCAGTGAGTCCGCCGGAACAACCTTGTTCGCAATGCCGAGTTCAAGACAACGCTCGGCACTTATGCGTTCCGACTCAATGCACAATTGATAGGCCAGGTGATAACCAATCTGCCTGACAAGCATCCAGTTGGCGCCACCATCAGGAAGCAGCGAGATCGTCGTGAACGGTGACAACAGGAAAGATTCTTCTGCCATAACCAGCAGGTCGCTGTGCAGGGCAAAGGACATACCGATACCAGCCGCAAAGCCGGGTACCGCCGTAATGACCGGTTTCGGAATCTGCGAAATTTCGATCAGTACGGGCGCATATTCGAAGAGCAACTGCTCCTGCGTTGTCCGCTCCCCTTCAAATCCCGTTTTGAGATCAGCGCCCGCACTGAACGCGCGGCCCTCACCGGTAAATACGACGACCCGAACAGACGTATCACGATGCGCTTTTTCGAACGCGTGCAGCAAAGCCGCACGGAGTTCGGTGGTAAATCCGTTTAATGCGTCAGGCCGATTTATCGAAATGATCGCAACAGCAGCCTGCTGCTCATAGATAACTGTATCCGCCATAAATTAGCTCCTGGGTAGCCGCACTACATGTTGCGCCGGTATTCGCCACCGACGTCGTACAAGGCAGCCGATATCTGGCTGAGTGAATTGGTTTTGACGGTTTCCATGAGTTCGGCAAAGACATTGCCACGCTCACGTGCCTGCTCCTGCAAACGCTGCAATGCTGCTGCACTTTCGTTGCTGTGCCTTGCCTGAAACGCACGCAGATGGTTAATCTGGTCCTGTTTCTCTTCCTCCGTGGAACGGATCAACTCCAGTTCATGCACTTCGTCCTCCTGCCCTTCTTTTGGCAGGAAGGTATTCACACCGATCAGCGGCAGCGAAGCATCGTGTTTCCTGCCTTCGTAATAGAGACTCTCCTCCTGAATCTTGCCGCGTTGATACATCGTATCCATCGCGCCCAGAACGCCGCCGCGTTCCGATATGCGTTCGAATTCCTGGTACACGGCTTCTTCAACCAGGTCAGTCAGCTCATTAATGACGAATGAGCCTTGCCAGGGATTTTCACAGAAGTTCAGGCCCAGTTCGCGAGAGATAATCAGCTGGATCGCGACGGCTCGTCGTACGGACTGCTCAGTCGGTGTGGTGACTGCTTCGTCGTATGCGTTGGTGTGCAGACTGTTGCAATTGTCAAACATTGCGTACAGCGCCTGCAGCGTTGTGCGAATATCGTTGAAACTGATTTCCTGGGCATGCAGGCTGCGGCCCGAAGTCTGTATATGGTACTTGAGCATTTGCGAACGGGCACTCGCGCCGTAGCGCTCACGCATTGCACGCGCCCAGATACGACGCGCCACACGACCAATGACGCTGTATTCCGGGTCCATACCGTTGGAGAAGAAAAAACTTAAGTTAGGTGCGAAATCATCGATATCCATGCCACGTGCCAGGTAGTACTCGACGATCGTAAAGCCGTTGGACAAGGTAAACGCCAGCTGGCTGATCGGGTTCGCCCCGGCCTCGGCAATATGGTAACCGCTGATGGAAATCGAATAATAGTTGCGAACCTTATTTTCGATGAAGTACTCCTGCACATCACCCATCATCTTCATCGCGAATTCCGTCGAAAAGATGCAGGTATTTTGTACCTGATCCTCTTTCAGAATATCTGCCTGCACGGTACCGCGAACTTTCGCGAGAGTGTCTTCACGAATCCGCGCATATGTTTGCGCGTCGACGACCCGATCGCCGGAAATTCCCAGTAATCCGAGCCCAAGCCCGTCATTGCCTTCGGCAAGCTCACCCTCGTAATGTGGTCGCTTGCCGTCCTTGAACCACGCGTCGATGTTCTTACTGGCATTCTCCCACTCGCCGCTTTCCCGCAAGTGCTTTTCGACTTGCTGGTCGATCGCAGTATTCATGAAGAACGCCAGCATCATTGGCGCCGGCCCGTTTATGGTCATCGACACTGACGTCGTTGGCGCGCAAAGATCGAACCCCGAGTACAGTTTTTTCATGTCATCGACCGTGGCAATGGAGACACCGGAATTACCGACCTTGCCGTAAATGTCCGGACGCTCGTGCGGGTCTTCACCGTACAGCGTAACGGAATCGAACGCCGTTGAGAGGCGCGCCGCCGGCTGGCCCTGTGACAGGTAATGGAAACGACGATTCGTCCGTTCAGGGGTTCCTTCACCCGCGAACATGCGGGTCGGGTCTTCACCGAGGCGACGGTACGGGTAGACGCCGCCGGTATACGGATACCCGCCTGGCAGATTTTCTTTTGAAAGAAAAGTCAGTAACTCACCCCAGTCCGTGAAATCGGGCGCGGCGATTTTCGGAATGCGCTGGTGGCTCAGGCTCTCACGATAATTATGGCCGGTGATCTCGCGACCACGAACCGAATAACTGTACTCATCCGACTTCACCCCGGCCTTGCGTGCCGGCCATTCCCGTAGCAGCCGAATCGATTCAGACGACAGGTCGGAGATGGCCTCCTGGTAGCGCTGCCGCAGCACCGTGAGGCTGCGATCGTCACCTTCTGTGAGCTGCTCCGCCTTGTACAGCTCAAGTTCGCCAGGAAGTTCCGGATCGTCAAGGAGCTTCAGTGACTCGAAGACGTGTTGTGCGCGACTGGCAATCGTTGCCTCTGATTCAACACGCTTGTTCGCGGCGCGCCCTTGCTCCACAATTTCCGCGAGGTAGCGAATTCGCGCCCCCGGTATCGCTGCCGTAGACCGCGGCTCTTTGTTACCCGTGTTGATGTCGGGCAACCAGGTCTTCTCATCAAGTCCCGCTTTGTCCACGACTCGACGGCACAGCTCCTTGAACATCCAGCTCACACCCGGATCGTTAAACTGACTCGCAATCGTCGGGTAGACCGGTATATCGTCGTCCGTGACGTCAAACGCGACATGGTTGCGCTGCCATTGCTTGCGTATATCGCGCAGTGCGTCCTCGGCGCCGCGTTTATCGTATTTGTTCAAAACGATGAGATCAGCAAAATCGAGCATGTCAATTTTTTCCAGTTGGCTGGCCGCGCCGTATTCGCTGGTCATGACATAGACTGAAAAGTCGACCATGTCGACGATCTCGCTATCGCTCTGGCCGATGCCCGCTGTTTCCACTATCACAAGATCGAAACCCAGTGACTTTAGAAACAGGATGTGATCACTCAACATTTCGCTGGTTGCAAGATGTTGCCTGCGCGTCGCGATGGAACGCATGTAGACGCGTTGCGAGCGCAGAGTATTCATTCGAATTCGATCACCGAGCAACGCCCCACCACTGCGCCGCCGGGTCGGATCGACGGCCAGCACGGCAGCTCGCTTGCCGGGAAAGCATGCCAGGAAACGATTCAGGATTTCATCGCTTACGCTGCTTTTGCCAGCACCGCCGGTTCCGGTAATGCCGACCACCGGAACCTGACCGGCCTGAACCTGCCATTCCTTGCGCTTTGCCGCGAGCTCGGCATCGCTGAAAACGCCCTCTTCAATCGCGGATATCGTTGCGGCGACATCCGTCGTTTGCTCACGGGCGACGGATAACGGGGCTCCCGATGAACGCCTGTTTGCGGCGGTACGCGTCAAAAGGTCCTCAATCATCGCCTCGAGTCCGAGTTCCATACCGTCGTGCGGGTGATAAATTCGTTCAACCCCATATTCCATCAGGGCCCGAATCTCCTCCGGCGTTATCGTGCCGCCACCACCACCGAACACCTTGATATGGCCAGCGCCAGACTCGCGCAAGCGATCGATCATGTAGCGAAAAAATTCGTTGTGGCCGCCCTGATAGGAGCTGATCGCGATACCGTCTGCGTCTTCCTGGATCGCGGCGCGCACAATGTCGTCAACACTGCGATTGTGTCCGAGATGGATCACCTCGGCACCGTGCGCCTGTATCAGGCGCCGCATGATATTGATGGCGGCATCGTGGCCGTCAAACAAGGATGCTGCTGTCACGAAACGCAGTGGCGCTTCGCGAGTCTTGCCGGAGACGCCCGGCAGATCGCTGGCTGCAGTACTCATTACCGAAATTCCTTGAAAATCAGAGAGTTTGCGGGTTGCAATTATTCTAATCCAGATTAAAATAATGCAGATTGGCTCGGAACTCAAGTACCTGGGCCACAAAGACCGCCGGAGCGCCAAACGACATGGCACAAGATGCCGAAGAAACCCGATTTGAGCTGCAAAAAGCGCGCATGCTCCGGGCTGCCGCAGAGTGCTTCAACCAGAAAGGCTACAGTGGTACATCGCTTCGTGATGTCGCCGACGTGCTTGGCCTGACGGATGCCGCGCTCTATTATTATGTTCGTAACAAAGAGGAACTCGTTTACCTTTGCTACGTACGGGCCGCCGATCTTGGCCGCGAAGCGCTGGACCAGGCACGCAGCGAGGGTGAGAACGGCCTGGATGTCATCCTGAGGTACTTCCGTTATCACATAGCAATGATGGTCGGTGAACGGGGCCCAATCGCGATCATGAGTGAAATCCCTTCACTCGAGCCCAAACATCGCGAAGACGTGCTGGAATTATCGCGGCAGCACAGTGCGAATTTCGAAGCGGTCCTTGACGCTGGGATCAGGGACGGCAGCGTGGCACCGTGCAATGTTCGCATGACCGGCAATGCGATCATGGGCTCGATCAACTGGATCCCCAAGTGGTTTCACGGTGACCCTTTGCTGGCCGAAAAACTGATTAAAGAGTTTCCGGAAATTCTCGCACGTGGGCTGTAGTATCAGCCGGCCTCGGATTCGATTTGCTGCAACACTCTGCGTTCGAGCTCATGAATATTGATGCGATCCAGGTCGGCTTCCAGGTCCTGGAAGCCACCGATCTCCTTCAATAAATTCAATCGGGCTTCGAGGTCTTTTCGAATACCGCCGTAGTAATCGGTACTTGAACGAAAACGTCGCGATCCATTGGCAACGACTGCAACAGGACTGCTGCCGCTCTTAAGTCGTGTACCCGTCCGCTCCTGTAGTTCATTCCAATCGCGTTTGATGGCGAAGAGCAGTACGGCGAGGTCACAATATCGTACGCGGAGCTCGTGATAGACATTTTTGGATTGCTCAACATCGTCTTGACTCATGATCCGCAGAAGCCTGTCGCGCACAACTTCGAACTCGCGTGTTTCTCGCTCTGCTGCCAGTTGATACCAGGCCGCCGCCAAAACCCGGTCTTGTGCAACACCCAGACCCGTCTGATACATATAGCCAACCATGTATTGCGCGTACTTGTCACCGATTACTGCAAGCTCATCACGGTAAATGAGAAACGCACGCTCATATTTGCCGGCCAGGAAAAGACGTTCAACCTTGTCCTGTATGGCCATAGTGCGGCTGTCGGGCAAATCAACAGATAATTCTGAGGACCTCTGCGCAAGGCCGCTAGCGGACACGCACATCAATGCCGCAACACACATGATTTTCTGAACGCCAGTCATTGGGTAATCGCTGTTCTGCCTCCGATTCCTGTCTATTGGAGTAGCGGGCCGACGCAAAGTTCCTGCCCTGGCACCTCCCGCACAGGGCTTAGTCCCTGAAGTCAGGTCTTAGCTTGCCGAGATTAGCATTTACGGCCTCAATTTGATTTTCGCGGCCGATTATTCCTCCCTGGAGGCGAGCTTCCAGTGCGAGGGATTCGGCTTCTGATATCTGCCACGCCTGATTGACGAGGGTTTTGATGCCGCGAATCGCATCTGGCGACCTCGCTGCACAATCGGCGGCGAGATTTCGACTGGCACTCATTGGATCATCCACCACGGCCGTGACCAGACCCAACGCTTGTGCCTCGGCAGCATCAAGAATACGAGCCGTCCAGGCGAGTTCCTTGATGTGATCCGGCGCAATGAGATCCCGCAATGTCGTACTGATCCCCATATCCGGAATCAAACCCCACTTGGACTCCATGATTGACAAGCGGGCATCCGGGCCGGCGTAACGAACATCGGCACCAAGCGCTACCTGCAGGCCACCTCCGAATACCACGCCTTCAAGCGCACAAATAACCGGCACCGGCAATTCCCGCCACGCGTAGGCAGCGCGTTGAAAAAAATTCGCTGGAGATGGTTCGACAGGGGTACCCAATGCCTTGCCGAAATCGAGATCCTCTGCCCCCAGAACACTGAGGTCGATTCCCGCACAAAAATTGCCCGCCGCTCCGTGGAGAACAACAGCACGTACCGATTTATCAGCCGCAATCGTGTCCGCCGCCGCGGCAAGTGCAGCGAACATCTTCACATCCAGGGCATTCATTTTGTCCGCCCGATTCAACATGACGTCAGCGATATGCGCTTCAACCCTGATTTGAACTCGCTCAGACATAGGGTCCCCGGTTGCTCAGACTGCCAGCGTACACTTTCCGTTGCGCAGCACAATCACGTCACGGTCTTTGACGGAGCAGCGAAACGAAACCATATTACCGTCCTGCCACATATCGGTAGTGATCACATCGCCAGGCAAGACCGGCGCGGTAAAGCGCGCATCGAAGCTCTTGACCAGCGTGTAGTCGTAGTCGCATATCGTCTTTAGTATCGCGTGACACGCGATGCCATAGGTGCACATGCCGTGCAAGATCGGAACGTCGAAACCGGCCGCGGACGCTACGGCCGGATCTGCATGCAGGGGATTGCGGTCACCTGTCAGTCTGAATAACAGCGCCTGATCTTCACGCGTCGGAATGTCACAATAGAGGTCCGGGTCGCGCGCCGGAGCACGGTGCGGCCGGGGACCTTTGCCTGTCGGGCCGCCGAAACCGCCGTCACCCCTGGCCATGACGGTGCAACCCAGCGTAAACAGCACCGTGTCATCGCTCGCCAGGCGCCCCTCGGCTTCAAACAGGAACAGCGCACCTTTGCGGGGACCCCAGTCGAATACATCCGTCACGCGTTTATCGATCAACAGGTCTGCCTTTGGCGGCAAAGGACGATAAAGCTGCATGCGCTGTTCGGAATGCAGCACCTGGCTGAAGTCCCAGCCCAGGCCTGGCGGGAACATGTCGGGAACCAGGACCGTCGCCATTGTTGGCACCGTCTTGACCGTATTCCCCTGCTCATAGACGTACGGCAATTCCTTCAGGTCGAGAGGGTCGCGTCCCATGCCAACGCTGAGCGCATAGAGAATCGCTTCGGAATCGTCGTAACTTAAGGGAATGTCGACGTCTTTTGTCGCCATTAGCGCATCGTAGTCAAGCGGCATGATTCATCCGTTTATCAGTTGCCGTAATTATACATAGACTTACATGCGAAATATGCCGTACGGGGCCTCGGCCTTGCCAGAATCGTTCATCGCCGCCGACAGCCCGTGTGCCAGCACGCGGCGAGTATCGAGAGGGTCGATTACGCCATCATCCCAAAGACGCGCACTGGCGTATAGCGGGTGCCCCTGCGTTTCGTATTGCTGGCGAATCGACGCTTCATAATCGGCCCTTTCGCGTTCGGGCCACTCCTCACCTCGGGATTCAAGCGCATCGCGTTTCACTGTCGACAGGACCATTGAGGCTTGCTCTCCGCCCATCACCGAGATTCGGGCATTCGGCCACATCCACATAAAATTCGGGCTGTAGGCGCGTCCACACATCGCGTAATTGCCCGCGCCAAAGGAACCGCCGATGACAACGGTAAACTTCGCCACATTCGCGGTTGCCACCGCATTGACCATTTTCGCACCGTCCTTGGCGATTCCGGCGTGCTCCACGCGCTTGCCAACCATGAATCCCGTAATGTTCTGCAGGAATACCAGGGGTATTCGGCGACGGTTACAGAGCTGCACGAAATGTGCGCCTTTCTGCGCTGACTCAGGGAACAAAATGCCGTTGTTGGCGACGATTCCGACCGCATATCCGTCGATATGGGCAAATCCGCAGACCAATGTTGCCCCATACAACTTCTTGAATTCCTGGAATTCAGAAGCATCGACAATTCGCGCGATAATCTCGCGCACATCGTAGGGGAAGCGGTATTCTCGCGACACTATGCCGTATATGTCCTCGGCATCGTAGCTGGGTTCCACAGGGTCTCGCCTGCCGGCAGTGCAGCGTGGGGACTGGTTCAGGTTAGCGACAATATCCCGGGCGATTGACAGCGCATGCTCATCGTCGTCCGCGAGATGATCCGTCACGCCGGAAATTCGAGAATGCACACTGCCGCCACCCAGAGCCTCGGCATCCACCTCTTCACCCGTGGCTGCCTTGACGAGCGGCGGCCCGCCGAGAAAGATGGTCCCCTGATCACGAACAATGACTGACTCATCGCACATTGCTGGCACGTAGGCCCCACCTGCGGTGCAGGAACCCATGACAATAGCGATCTGTGGGATACCCGCGGCCGACAGCTGCGCCTGATTGAAGAATATACGACCAAAATGTTCCCGGTCCGGAAACACCTCATCCTGTCGCGGCAAAAAAGCGCCACCCGAGTCAACCAGATAAATGCACGGCAAACGATTGTCAGCGGCAATTTCCTGTGCACGAAGATGCTTCTTGACGGTCAAGGGATAATAAGTACCACCCTTTACCGTCGCATCGTTCGCGACAATCATGCATTCAATGTCGTGAATCCGGCCGATTCCGGTGACGATGCCGGCACTGGGTATGTCATCGGTATAGACACGCCAGGCTGCCTGTCTGCCGACCTCAAGAAAATCCGTGTCAGGGTCCAACAGTGCCTGTATTCGGTCGCGCGCCAACAGTTTTCCGCGCGACAAATGCTTTTCGCGTGAGCGCTCCGGACCACCCTGCATGACATATTCGTCGACTTTTCTTAGTTCTTCGACCAGCTTCGTATGCGCTGCGGTATTTTTTTGGAAGTCCTAGGACGAACGATCGATTTTAGTTTTTAAAATTGGCAATTGAGTCCCATGTTCTTCACCTTGGCTGAGCACTGGTTGCGTTGAACAGCTCGCGGCCGATCAACATGCGCCTGATCTCGCTGGTGCCGGCACCGATCTCGTAGAGTTTTGCGTCGCGCCAAAGCCTGCCGGCCGGAAACTCATTGATATAGCCATTGCCACCCAGCGCCTGGATCGTCTCTCCAGCCATCCAGGTTGCCTTTTCAGCTGCGACAAGAATACATCCCGCGGCGTCAAACCGGGTAGTTTGAGAGCGGTCGCATGCTTTTGCAACGGCGTACACATAAGCACGGCAACTGTTCAGCGTAGTGTACATATCGGCAATCTTGCCTTGCATGAGTTGAAACTCACCGATCGCCCGCCCAAATTGTTTGCGATCATGAACATAGGGCATAACCAAATCCATACAGGCTGCCATGATACCCAGTGAGCCACCGGCCAACACGACTCGTTCATAGTCGAGACCGCTCATCAGGATTGCAGCACCCTTGCCCTCCTCAGCCAGAATATTGCCGGCCGGCAGCCGACAGTTCTGCAGTAATACCTCGCTGGTGTCGGAACCTCGCATACCGAGCTTGTCGAGTTTTTGCGGTGTTGAAAATCCGGCTGTACCGCGCTCCACGAGAAAAGCACTGACACCACGCGATTCAGCACCGGGGTCGGTTTTGGCATAGACAATCGTGACGTCCGCTCGTGGTGCGTTCGTAATCCACATCTTGGAGCCGTTCAACACATAGTCGTTGTCCTCCCGGACAGCCCTCGTCCGCATGCCCATTACGTCGGAACCGGCACCCGCCTCGCTCATGGCGAGCGCGCCAAGAAACTCGCCGGATACCAGCTTCGGCAGGTATTGCTGTTTCTGCTTTGCATTACCCCAGCGACGTAACTGGTTGACACAAAGATTCGAATGAGCGCCGTATGACAGACCGACCGATCCGGATGCACGGCTGATCTCTTCCATCGCGATGACGTGTGCAAGGTAACCAAGTTCCGAGCCGCCGTAGCTTTCTTCCACGGTAATGCCCAGTAAACCGAGTTCGCCCAGCTGCGGCCAAAGGTCGGCCGGAAACTCATTGCTCGAATCAATCTGTGCCGCACGCGGCGCGATGCGGTCAGTGGCAAAATTGCGTACGGTATCGCGTAGCAGATCGAGCTCTTCGCCATGTCCAAAATCAAATTCAAACATCAGGTTAGTCCGTATCCTGGAAAACAGGAATCATTCTCATCTTTCAAGACACGTAAGAACATACCGTCTGAGGGGTACGTTTTAATCAGGAATCGGACAGCATGTCGATAAAGCTGGAGAATAATTCGTACTGAGAGGTGATCCCCAACTTGGCGAAGAGGTTTCGCTTATGGACCATGACCGTTCCCGGTGCGATACCCAGTTCACGTGCAATGGACTTGGACGAATGGCCACGCAACAACAACTGGGTTATTTCCCGCTCACGCTGCGTCAATGTGTCTTCACCAAAATTTTCGAAACACTTGGTTAAGCGTTGATGCATGCCGCGACCACGATCGTCATGCGACCCGGTACCGTCCCAGCTGTCCCAAACTCTCTGCATCGCCGAGCGCACAACCGGCTCGATCAGCCGCAATCGATGCAACTCGATACGCGTAAAGCGCTTTTCTGTCCGTCCACAAACGACGACTAAAGCACTCGCCGGCGATACGCCCAGCAGAAAATCCATTTCGTCAACCAGGTGCGTACGTTCAACGTATTGGCGGTAGTACTCACTTGAATGGAACCGGTCCGGTTGTGTATCGCGAAACCGGCACATTGCCGGTTTATCGGCTCGCAATGCCATTTGATACAGCGGGTCGAGCAGATAGGGGCCAGCGAGATAGCGGTCGAGATAATGGCGAGCGCGAACAGGAGCCAGCGAATGATGTAACACCTCCGGCGGCGCATCCGTATGAAAAGCCAGCAGGCTGGTGCCATTATTCGAGACTGTCGAACAAATAAATGAAACCAGGTGTTCGGCCACAGCCTCGCTATCGGGTGCACCGACGAGGTTTGCTACCTCGGCTTGCCACGCGGGACTGTCAAATACGGATTGCAAAAGTCGTGTCAGTGTCAGGGTTGATAAAGTGCAAGTGTTTTCCCTAAAAAGAGGTGAGAAACGAAGCCGCATTGCCGCCGATTGGCCCGGAGCCGGACTGCGCGACGGAGAGGTAGTCCTTGCCTTGCGGATAATCTTCCGGCTGCGGGTTGTAAATTCTCGATACCCGGTTACGGTGATAAAGCTTTAACTGTGACCTGAAAGGTATGATGCCGGCCGCATCGTTATCACTGATATTCGCATGCAATTCGGGCAAACGATAGAACGGCAGATTCATGTCAGCGTGATGTGCATTGTGATAACCGAAATTCAGCACCAGCAAATTCAACCACGCGAAACGCAACGACAGTGTGTTACTGAATGTGTGTTCCTGTTCCCAGTCCGCATCGCCTTTATGCGGCGCCCGAGAAGTTTCGAAAAGTGTAACGCTGTACGGGTAGTCATGTTGCACACTGTCCATGAAACGCAGTACATGCATCATGATTAGATAAGCGACCCCGTAAAGCAGCGCGACCTTTGGGAACAAAACAGCAATCGTCACAAAAATAGAACCGCGTATCAGAATGACCGCCACGTTGCGCACGCGTTGATTGCGGCGCTGCGCAATAATAAATGACGTGAACACCATGATACCGTGCATGACCAGATCGTGGGCCGGGAGGTAAAACCACTCGAAAGCGCGCGTGATCCTGGTTACTAATGGATGGCGCTCGAAGAACTCATCATAGGCAAACCAGACGGCGTCAGCGTTGTCGACATGGTGTCGGAAATGCTTGTAGCGAATGTCCTCATAAGTACCGTAGGCGGCGCCACACAACCAGCTCATTAGCCGGCCGAGCCGCGCATTATCACGGTGGCGCTTGAATACCGTATTGTGGCCGCACTCATGAATCAGGTACGCCGCAATCGTCATTGCATGAGCAAGCAAAAACGTTGCCGTCACGTTGATGAGCACAGATGACGAGAACAGCCCCACAAATCCCAGGAAATACGCACCGATCGCGTAGCTTACGGCCGCTCCGTAGTACAGCCATCCTGCACTCTCTTTGAAAAAACCCGTCTCGGTGCTCATGCTAAGCCCTGCCCTTAGTGCAGCTTAGTTGTACACATAGAGCAAGCCTATTGCTAGCATAGGGCAATCAGTTTGCGCTGCCCGGAGTATCAACGCATGAAGCTAGTGACCGCCATTGTTAAGCCGTTTCGACTGGACGATGTCCGCAATGCCCTTAGCGAAGTCGGTATTCAGGGCATGACGGTTAGTGAAGTGAAGGGCTTCGGCCGCCAGCGAGGCCATACGGAACTTTATCGCGGTGCCGAGTATGTTGTTGATTTTCTTCCGAAAGCCAAGATAGAGGTCGCCGTCTCAGATGATATTGTCCAACGAGTCATAGAGGCTATTGTCGATGCGACCAAGACCGGCAAGGTCGGTAACGGCAAGATCTTTGTGACGAACATTGACCAGGCCTGGCGTATCCGTACCGGAGAAACAGGCGACAGCGCCCTCTGACAACGATTGCCCTGGCCCTGCAGCCAGCCCTTACAGGTCGCGCCACCCGAAACCGCGCCCACGGCGATAATAAACGGCTACAGCACGACCATAGATTTCATCTTCTGCGATAGCTCCGAAAAAACGGCCATCGGCCGAATTGCCACGGTGATCGCCGATTGCCAATACCATGCCGTCATCAATTGACGTGGTCAATTCCGGGCCACCACCGTCAGCCAGATTCAACTGGACCGTCTTCTCACCAATGACTTCGACATCATTGCCGGCTGTTGACGTCATCCATTTGCCATTGATTGACAGGTGGCCATCCCGAATCAGAACCTCATCACCCGCAACTGCGACGATGCGTTTGATCAGGCGCTTGCCATCTCGCGGCGAGTCGAAGATAACAATATCGCCGCGTCGAACACGTTCGCCGCGCATCAATTCCACTGTCGTAAAAGGGATCCGAATGCCGTACGCGCGTTTATCAACAAATACACGATCACCGGGCATCAGTGTGAATTCCATTGAGCCGGACGGTACGTAGTAGTGGTCGGCCAGTGTTGATCTGGCCGCCAGTATGCCGACGACGAGCAACCCAAGGACCAGCGCCTCATGCATGATCCGGTGCATTCGTGTAGCTTCTTTCGCCATATCAGAGTTCCTTCTGTTGTCGCCAATCCAGGTGACTATTGCCTGCCTATTCGCTGACAAAACAAAAAGCGTTTAGCTTGTTGCCGTCGAGATCGCGGAAGTAACCCGCGTAGAATTTATCGAACCGCGGCCCTGACGCACCCTCATCAGTAGCACCCAGCTCGAGCGCCTTCGCGTGGAATGCGTCTACCTTTTCTGGCGTATCCATTGCAATGGCAACCATGACACCATTACCCACGGTAGCCTCAGCGCCGTCGTATGGCTTGATGATTGAAACAGCCGGTGCTGATGGTCCGGTCGACCAGGCGATAAATCGATCACCTTCAAATGTACGACCCGCGCCTATCGTTGCAAACAGGCTATCGTAAAACTTCGCCGCTTCATCAAAGTTATTGGTTCCTAAAGTTACGTATCCGATCATGTGTTTCTCCTTTCATTATTGGACCGAACCAAATTGAGTCCCGCCTTCCAGGCACTCAGCTTACCTGTAAATGGCATCGCCGCATACGCCGGGCTGGTTGACGGAAGTCCGAAGAGCTTGAGACGCCGGATACAATCCGCTGGTACCAGTCGATGGAAAAGTTGCTCTGCTTTTCTGCCGTTGAAGACAATTTGCTCAATGTCCGGATGTCTGCCGAGAAAAGAGGCAAAGTCATTTGCCGCCGCGGTTTCCAGACGAATATCGGCGTCCAGACTGCCGCGTCGAACCGACGCTTGCAGCACATCCCACAGCGCCACGTTGTTTGTCGTCAAGCCCGCGCAGCGTTCGGCGTAGCTGCCGCTGATACCGAAGATCTCGTGCATGATCGGCCAAAATGCGTTCTGTGGATGCGCGTAATATTCCTGATGCGCCAACGATCGCTGTGAAGGTAAGCTGCCCAGTACAAGAACGCGTGCATCTTCCCGAGCAACCGGTGGGAATCCCTCAGACTTTCGCATTTTGTTGCAGCAACATCCTGTGCGCCAGGGCTTCCATGTCACCGGAATGTCGTTTGTCCTTCACCGGATCATCAGCCGTAATATTCATCGCTCTCAGATAGTCGAGCTTGCCCAATGAGCTGATCTATTGAAATTTCGGCATGGGTGACGTCGGCAATAGTATTGATCAGGCCGGGAAGAAATCGATCGGCTTGGTGGTCGTTATCGCTTCAACGTCTTTGCGCTTGAATTTGAATAGCTTGACGCGTTGCACGAGTTTTCTCTCAAGTTCGGGATCGCCCATCTCACTCGATACAATTTCACAAAATGACACAACACCACTGGGATCAATCGTCAATCTCAAGACCACCTTGCCTTCGAGCGAGGGATCCCTGCGCAGAGCACGATTGTACAGGGCAAAAATCGCGCCCTTGTTCTTGTCGAACACGAGCTCGATTTCCTCGCGTGATCGAGATGCTTTGCCACTCGATCCGGAGCGACTTGCACTACCGCCAGCCTGGCCAATTCCGGCAACCGGGCTAACGACACGAGTCGTATTTCGACCTGCGATACCCGATCCACCCGTGTTTCGGCTCATTGCGGCGGTATTGATACCGCCGGATGCCGTTCCGACTTTCGAGGTAATCATCGAACGTTCGTTGCGAACAGCTTCTCCGACCGAGGCCGTCAGATCACGATCATCAGCGACCTGATCCAGTAATTCGTTGTCAACGAGGTCCGCGAGATCTTCGGCAAAGGGCATCAGTGCCGCCTGCGCCTGCTCCC
>Ga0114931_10003401_pt1 | contig 20175 bp, 12 predicted proteins | sample 2SBtaG_FD_89579 | JGI IMG/M metagenome (GOLD analysis project Ga0114931, IMG submission 89579) | Deep subsurface microbial communities from Kolumbo volcano to uncover new lineages of life (NeLLi) - 2SBTROV14_V59a metaG | ecosystem: Environmental > Aquatic > Marine > Volcanic | place: Kolumbo...
CGAATTAGCGGCAGACTTGTTGGCCCTTACTAAAGAAGATAAGGTAGTAGTAACCAGGGTACCGGTGGAGAAATTAAATCGGTTAACCAAAAAGAATCACCAGGGTGCTGTTGGATTTATCTCTCCTATTGAATTTGCCAATATCGACCATATCATTGATCAGTGTTTTGCCAATGGCCGAGATGCCCTGGTTCTGGCATTGGATAGGATTACCGATGTGCGAAACTTTGGAGCAATTGTTAGAACAGCCGAAGGAGCCGGGGTAGATGCCATTATTATTCCTTCGAGAGGAGCTTCACAAATATCCGGTGATGCCATGAAAACTTCAGCAGGAGCGTTGGCCCTCGTACCAATTGCCAGAACAAACAATCTGCTGGCCTTGCTACAATCATTACAAAACAGTGGCCTAAGCCTGATTGCCACTACTGAAAAAACAGATCATAGTTTCTATGAATCTACCTTCAACCAGCCTACGGTAATTATAATGGGATCTGAAGATACAGGTATAGATAACGAAATTCTGGCCATTTGTGATCAAAAAGTAAGCATTCCCATGGCCGGAAAAATTGGCTCACTTAATGTCTCCACCGCAACTGGTATTGTACTCTATGAAGCAATCCGCCAACGGAAGTATCCAAACTAATATAGGTTAGTCATTATCTACAGTTTTAATCCTTATGGTAACCTCTTAGCACGCTTACAAAAAGTTGCTGCTCTTTGTAACCTTTATATCATGTACAATTGTTTTCAGTTCTGTATCACTATCCTTGCTACAAATTAATATGGCATTTCCATAGTCGGTAATCAAACAGTTTTCCATCCCGCTAACCACAATCAATTTATCCTTGGGACCACTTATGGTACAATCTTTACTATTATATAGAATGGCATTCGCTTTAACCATATTGCCATCTTCATCCTTTTTACTAACCTCATAAAGCGACCGCCATGAGCCAAGATCGGACCAGCCGAAGTCGCCCAAGATAACATAAACATTATCGGCCTTTTCCATAATGCCATAATCAATGGATATGTTCTTACATTGGGTATAGGCTTCATCCACCGCCTTTTGTTCGTTGTTAGTATAAAAATCGTTGCTAATTGCCGTAAACACCTCATCCATTTCTGGTAAAGACTTAGCAAATGCCTGTTTTATCGATTTTGCCGACCATACAAAAATCCCTGCATTCCACACAAATTCACCGCTCTTTATAAAGGTAATAGCTAGGTCCTTAGCCGGTTTTTCAGTAAACGTTTTTACTTTTTTAATGTCAGATTCGGGGTTTTCTACATATTGAATATAACCGTAGCCTGTCTCGGGTCTATTGGGTGTCACGCCTATGGTAATTAGCCTGTTATCAGTTGCTGTTGCCGCCAATGATTTTTTAATGAGTTTAGTAAACACACCTTCTTTAAAAATAACATGGTCGGCTGGTGAGACAACTATATTAGCCTCCGGTTCTTTCTTAGCAATTTTATAACAAGCATAGGCAATACAAGGAGCTGTATTTCTTTGAAAAGGTTCAAGTAACACTTGTTCCTCCTTTATTTCGGGCAATTGCTCAAGGATTAAATCCTTATACTTGGTGTTGGAAACGATAAATATTCTGGAAACATCTGTTATAGATTTAAATCGCTCAAAGGTCAGTTGTAATAGCGAATGGCCAACCCCCATCACGTCAAGAAATTGTTTTGGCTTTTCTGCTCTGCTTAAAGGCCAGAAACGCGTACCGGATCCCCCGGCCATAATAACCACATAGGTATTTGCCATATTTATATGTTTTTAGTCAAAATTGTTTAAAATCAGCTTGAATTACGACTATTTCTTATTTTATCCTGTCAAAATATTCGAAAAATTCCTTATCTTCATAAAATAAGGTTAGTGGTCGTCAGTGAACAAAGATACTTAACAAACTACATTCCCTGACGAAAATATAAAATTTGCTTACAGATGTTAGTAGAGCAAGATGATAAGTTAAGGGTTGCCCTTAAAGAAATATTTGGATTTGATAAATACCGCGGTAATCAAGAAGATATTATCAAAAGTATTTATAATGGGAAAGACACGTTTGTGATTATGCCAACAGGTGCTGGAAAATCATTATGTTACCAGCTACCGGCTGTAGTGCTAAATGGCACGGCCATCATCATTTCCCCCTTAATAGCTTTGATGAAGAATCAGGTTGACCAAATGCAGGCCTTTGGTATTGATGCCCGGTTTTTGAATTCAACGCTTTCTAAGTCTGAAGCGCGCAGAGTAAAAGAAGACACCCTTACTGAAAAGGTGAAGATGCTATATGTTGCCCCGGAATCCTTAACCAAGGAAGATAATGTAGAATTTCTTAAAAAAGCCAATATTTCTTTTGTCGCTGTTGATGAAGCACACTGTATCTCGGAATGGGGCCACGATTTTAGACCGGAGTATCGTAAAATCAAATCTATTGTACACCAATTGGGAGCCCATCCAATCATTGCCTTAACAGCTACTGCTACCCCCAAGGTTCAATTAGACATCATCAAGAATCTTGAAATGGATACTAGTGGAGTGTTTAAAAGCTCATTTAATCGTGATAACCTCTATTATGAAGTAAGGCCCAAACAAGACATCAAGAAACAGTTAATTAAATTTCTTAAAGCCCAGGGGGATAAATCTGGCATAATTTACTGTTTAAGTAGAAAAAAAGTAGAAGAAATTGCTGAGTTACTCAGGGTCAATGATATCAAAGCAGCCCCATATCATGCCGGCTTAGAGAGTGCCGTAAGAATGAAAAACCAGGATGATTTTTTAAATGAGGATTTAGATGTAATTGTTGCTACCATTGCCTTTGGCATGGGTATCGATAAACCAGATGTTCGGTTTGTAGTTCATTATGACGTACCTAAATCCTTGGAAGGTTATTACCAGGAAACAGGCCGGGCCGGGCGAGATGGTATAAATAGTCACTGCTTAATGTTCTACAGCCATAATGATATCTTAAAACTCGATAAATTTAATAAAGATAAACCGGTGCAGGAGCGGGACAATTCACGACTGCTTCTGACCGAAATGACTTCTTATGCTGAGTCTGCTATATGTCGCAGAAAACAATTATTGCATTACTTTGGCGAATCGTATGATGCTGAAAATTGCAATAATTGTGACAATTGCCTTCATCCAACTGAAACATATGCCGGTGAGGACTATGTTAGAACAGTTCTGCAAACAGCCCTGTTAACAAAAGATCGCTTTGGCATGCTCCATTTTGTAGACATAATTACCGGTAAACGATCGGATTATGTTACCAGCAATAAACATGACCAATTAGAGGTGTTTGGCATAGGCAATGATCAGACTGAAGATTTTTGGCGATCGGTAGTAAGGCAGTGCCTGCTTCATGAATTTTTAGCCAAAGATATTAATAATATTGGTGTATTAAAGCTTACAGATAAAGGTCGTGAGTTCTTAAAAGACCCCTATAAAATCATGCTCTTTAAGAATCATGACTATACAAACCTCAAACAAGAGGATGAGGAAGTTGAGAATGTCATTGCTACCCCACATGCTTATGATGAAAATTTATTTTCCATGCTTAAAAGCTTACGGAAGTCAGTTGCCAGGCATAAAAATGTGCCGCCTTATGTTGTCTTTCAGGATCCTTCACTTGAAGAGATGGCAACCACCTTCCCTTGCACCATCGATGAGCTACAAAAAATAAATGGTGTTGGGCATGGTAAGGCCATTAAATTTGGGCAAGAATTTGTTGAGCTGATTAGTAATTATGTTGAGGAACATGATATTATTACCGCTTTTGATGTTACGGTAAAATCTACGGTAAACAAATCTAAAAATAAGGTCTTTATTATTACCCAGATCGATAAAAAATTAGACCTGGAAGAAATAATTGAAGCAAAGAAAATTACTATGAGTGAATTACTCACTGAAATAGAAAATATAGTTTCTTCCGGCACCAAGCTTAACCTCGATTATTATATAGATCAGGTTATTGATGAGGAACGGCAGGATGATCTTTATGATTATTTCTTAAATGCCGAAACCGATGATATAGATGTTGCACTGGATGATGAAGACAACCAAGATTATTCTGAAGATGAAATCCGTCTAATGCGAATTAAATTCTTATCAGAGTATGCCAATTAATTATTGGAGGGCGATATTTGCTGGATAAAATTCTTAAAATGAACGTACTTATAATTGGTTCCGGAGGTAGAGAACACGCGCTTGCCTGGAAAATAGCTCAGAGTAATCATTGTGACAATATTTTTATCGCTCCCGGTAATGCCGGCACTGCTGCTATTGGTAGCAACATAAACCTTGCCGTTGATGATTTTGATGGTATAGCTAAACTTATTATTGATAAGAATATCGGTTTACTCGTTATTGGGCCAGAGGATCCCTTGGTGAAGGGCCTCCATGGTTTTCTTAAACGTCAACCTAAATTGAGCTCACTACTAATTATTGGCCCGGATGCTGACGGAGCACAACTGGAAGGAAGTAAAGACTTCTCTAAAGACTTTATGGAAGAAAATCAAATCCCAACAGCAGATTCGCAGACGTTTACCATCAATACCATTGATCAAGCTTATCAATATATAGATAGCCAAACTGTACCAATTGTTATTAAAGCAGATGGCCTGGCAGCCGGTAAGGGGGTAATTATTGCTCAATCTCGGGAGGAGGCAAAAGAGGCGGTACATGCCATGCTTATTGATAATAAATTTGCTGCCGCAGGTAATAAAGTACTTATAGAACAGTTCCTGGATGATATCGAGTTATCAGTTTTTGTGTTAACCGATGGTGAAAATTATAAAATTTTACCGGCTGCGAAAGACTATAAAAGAATTGGCGAAAAAGACACTGGCTTAAATACAGGTGGAATGGGTGCGGTATCTCCGGTACCCTTTGCTACAAAAGGGTTTCTTGAAAAAGTTGAGGACAAGGTAATCAAGCCAACCCTTTCGGGACTCAACAAAAGGGGTATTAACTACGTTGGCTTCCTGTTTATTGGCCTGATGAATATCGATGGTGAGCCTTATGTTATTGAATATAACGTACGCATGGGTGACCCTGAGACACAGGTAGTTATTCCGCGTATTATAGGTGATTTTCTGCCTGTTTTAGAGGCAGCTGCCAGAGGGAAACTAAAGGCAATATCTCTTGAAATTGACCCAAGAACTGCGACCAGCGTGGTGGGTGTTGCCGGAGGATATCCTGAACAATATGAAAAGGGGAATGTAATTGATGGTTTAGACCGGCCTACTGAAGCAATCGTTTTTCATGCCGGCACTAGGCAGCAGGAAGACCAAATAGTTACCAATGGTGGCAGGGTGATTGCCGTAACCGGTATGGGAAACTCCATAGCTGATGCGTTACATAATAGTTATGCTGCCCTAGATGGAATTAGCTGGAAAGATATTTATTTTCGTAAAGACATTGGTCAGGATCTTCTGGCAATCAGCTGATGAAAATCTTTATTTTTAATTTATAGCACCGTTAAATTAGCTATTTTAGTATTTAATTTAAAAATTAAAATGGGAGCATGTAGCACTTGTAGCTTAAACGATCAAACCAAAGATATAGGTTGTAAGAGTGGTGGGTGCTTAACAGGTGGCTGCAATAAGCTAAATGTTTTTGATTGGCTCTCAGACATAGAAACAGCGGGCAATAATTTTGATGTTGTAGAAATTCGTTTTAAAAATGGCCGTAAAGGATTTTACCGCAATAGGATAAAACTTGAGCTTCATACAGGAGATCCTGTGGTAATTGATGTGCCCAACGGACATCATATAGGCTCTGTGTCCTTACAAGGAGAACTTGTACGCCTGCAGATGAACAAAAAAAAAGTGCAGAATGACAGTAATATTCGTCAAATCTACCGCCTGGCATCTTCAGCAGATTTAGAAAAGTTTAATAAAGTAAAAAATCGGGAAAACTCTACTCTATATCGTAGCCGTGAAATTATTCAGCAAATGGGACTTAAGATGAAACTTACAGATGTTGAGTTCCAGGCTGATAATGCCAAAGCTACTTTTTATTATTCTGCCGATGAACGGGTTGATTTCCGTGAATTAATCAAGGTGTTGGCTAGTGAATTTAAAATTAGGGTTGACATGCGGCAAATTAGTTTAAGACAAGAAGCTGGTCGCATGGGGGGTATTGGTTCTTGTGGCCGTGAATTATGCTGCTCTACCTGGCTCACTGATTTTAAAAGTGTATCAACAAGTGCCGCAAGGTATCAGAACCTTTCATTAAACCCCGGCAAGCTAAGTGGCCAATGTGGACGACTTAAATGTTGCCTGAATTATGAGCTAGACACTTACCTTAGTGCTCTAGAAGATATACCAAAAGTTGAAAGGTCGCTTATAACTGAAAAAGGTGAAGCATTCCTGCAAAAAACAGATATTTTTAGAAAGGTAATGTGGTTTGGTTATAGTGGAGAGAGTATGTGGCACCCTATTTCAACCACCCGCGTAAAAGAAATCCTCGAACTGAACGCCAAAGATAAAAAACCTGAAACCCTCCAGGTTGATAAAGACCTGGTTAAAATTCAAAAAGCCCAGGCTATCACCAACGACCTGGAACGCCTTGACCAAAAATATGACACTAAAAAGAAGCACAAAAAGAGACGGAAATCTAAAAACAGACACAAAAGATTCCCTAACTATCAAAGTGGTCATAATAAACAATAAAATATGAGGCTCTTTATACTAGGTTTAATGGGATTGATCATATTGAATTCCTGTGATTCGAACCGGGTCTATGAAGATAATCTCGATTTTAATAATGCCTATTGGCTTGCCGATTCAATTAAATCCTTTGATTTTGATATTGAAGATGCCGGCAGCAGTTATAATATAATGCTGAATCTTAGAAATGGTATTGAATACCCTCATCGAAATATTTATATTCACTATGCCATTAGCGATTCAACCAAGACCATTCTGGATGAAGAATTAAGAAATTTTCAGCTATTCCACCCTAAGTCAGGATACCCATATGGTAGTGGTAGCAGTAATATAAGGCAGCATCAATTTAACTTATTAATGGATTACCGGTTTCCACATCAAGGACGTTACCATATAAGTTTTGAACAATATATGCGCTATGACTCTTTACCAGAAGTATACTCAGTAGGTGTAAGAATAGAAAGGCCTAAGCGTTAGACTGCTGTACCTGGTTAATAAATATTCTCAACTCCTCTTTTGTTGCCCCTTCATTTTGCCAATAATTTCTACTAAAAACACCCTTGTATTTCCAATGCTTGGCATATAAGGTAAACGGGGTGTACACATGCACATCTTTTATGGAAGGACTTTGATAATACAAATCATCATCTGTAGTAATAACTCCGAGGTAGTTATTATCGCAGGAAATAGTAATATCAGCAAAGTGTAAATCTTCCCTTGCTTCACAGTTTACTTCTTTTTCTAACCACGCTTCTAGCTTAGATTTCAGGTACCAGGCGGCACTTTTATTTGCCGGAGGTAGTGGTTTAGATTTAGCTGTACCTTCAGATACTGCTTTGGCAAACTCCAAATATGATTTTAACAGCTTTGGGCCTTCATTCTTTGCTGAACCAACTTTTAACTCTTGGGGCCAAATACTACTGATAATATATATTTTTTCCCTTGCGCGAGTAATGGCCACATTTAAACGATTTTCACCATTGACCATATTAAGGCTACCAAATTGCATAATAAGTCTGCCTTTATAATCAGGGGCATAAGCGGTAGAAAAAATAATAATATCCTTTTCATCACCCTGAATATTTTCAATATTTTTCACAATTAATGAATCTGGTAAAGATATACCCTTTTCAATGGCTTTTTCCTCAAGCAAATCCAAAATCATATCCTGCTGTCGTGCATTAAAGGTAACGATGCCTACCGATTTATCAGGATAATTATCACCTAATTCAGACACTAGTTCTATCACGTGCTCAGCCTCAGCATAGTTTGTTTGATTTTCCCAGATACCATCAACTTTTATATATTCAATAGCTGTATCAGCATTATTAATCATATCCCTGTCAGGTAACATTTTAAGATGCCTGTCATAGAAATTGATATTGCTAAACTCAATAAGTTCGGGTTTTTTACTGCGATAATGGCCCTGTAACTGAACATCCATTAGATATTGTGATGATAATTCAAGCAATGAATCTACTTCTAGGGCAACCTCTTCAATTTCCTCTTCTACCCTTACCTTATACAAGTCATTAGGTCGAAGTTGTTTGTTATCTCCGGCAATAACCACCTGCTCACCCCGGTACATAGCTGGTATTCCTCTTTCGGTAAAACACTGTGAAGCTTCATCAAATATCACCAGATCAAATAATTCTTGCATAGGAAATACCGCAGAAACTGTTTCCGGAGATGCCAACCAACATGGCAAAAGATGAAAAAGCTCCTCAGAATAATTAGCTACCAGTTTACGTAAGGGCCAAATACGTCTTTGTTTGGTTACCTGATGACCTAGTTCCCGGTAGGTAACCATATTTTTTAAGCGATTATATTCAGCTTCGGCATAAGTTTGTTCTTTAGCCCTTAGTTTAAGTATTTGGTGGCTTATTTCAAGCTTCTCCCTAACATTTAGCTGTAACTCTTGCTCTAATTGACTAAATTTTAATGATGAAACAGATCTTAAAACAGGGTATTTTGTTTCAATATGTTCTATCCAGTTGAGCCTTAAACTATTATCTAATATGGCAATCACCTTCTCCGGATCTGTTTCCCCAGTATCATCCAGCACTTTTTCAACTGCTGCCAATTCATAAGACGAAAGCAGTTCTTTCAAGCTATCAAACTCGCACAGTGATTCAAAATCCCTCTCCAGGGTTACTTTAAATTTCTTAAACCACTCACTATTTGTTGTTAGCCTGCGCAATTGGCTTTCAGTAAAATATATTTTCCATCTCAACCAATGTTCAGGTATATGATTTATGCTCATAAAAAGGTTGTCGATCTTGGTTCTAAGCTCCTCGGCACTTAGCATTTGCACATTGAAATATTCATTAAAGTTTCTCAGGGATAAAAAGACCAATTTAGCCCGAAAAGCTTGCTTCAAAGCATGTAGCCAATTTTGCAAAGGGCCTTTTGCCAGATTTCCGGAATAGGGTTTTACCCAACCTTTTTCTTGTAAAAGGGTAAGGTTATGCTCCAGATTAAGGCGATTATCAATTTTCCTGATTAATACCGACAAACCTTTGGCATTTCTGCCTAATTTATTCCTGGTTAGTATTTCATTAACTCTATTTCTGTCTTTTGAAAATAAATGCCAATACAGGTATTTGAAAATATTCCGTCTTGAAACAATGGCTCCTTGCAATGATTTCTGAAACTCACCCAACTCTTGGTGTTTTAAGGTTTTTTCTATTCCTTCATTGTTTAAGGCATCTACCATCACTCTTTCGTGATCTGCCAGCCATAGTAAATCTTTTTCGTCCGTATTGGCCTGCATCAATTGGGTAAATAACTCATATACCTTGTCAACATTAATAATGCTTAAAAACTGCTTAATCCGCTCAACCTTATCAAGAATTTTAAGACAATCTTCCAGCTCGATTTCGTGGCCGGTTATTTCGGAGGTTGATTTTGCGACTTCCTGGTGCATGGCTTCTAACTCATCCAGATGTTCTTGCATGCGCCTTAACGAGGTGATATTATTCTTAGCAAACGACCTGCGGTCTAGCAAGGGGTAATCATCTCTCCTGAACTCCTTTACGTAACTACAATATTTTCGTATTCTGCTATATGATTCATGAATTTCTGTAAAATTAAAGTTTTTATACTCCTGTTTAACATTTACTATATCACCCTTAAGGTTTGAGGTGAGGTAAAGTTCCTTCACCGACATACCGCATTCCTTCTCGTCAAATAATGCCGTTTTAAACTCTTCCAGTTCTTCAGTGATTTGATCAATTTTACGGGAATGCTGGAGGAATTTACGCTCTAACTGCAGGGCATCGAGGCTATTGATACTTAATTTAAACATCTCGATGTTTTTTATCTGCTTTTCAATTTTATCATATAGCTTCTTCCTATCATTCTTAAAATCATGAATTAATCCAATAAATTCACTCATCTCCAGATCTTCAAAGCGTTCGTAAACTACATCAAGGGCAGCTTTTTTCTGGCAAACCAGCAATACTTTCTTCCCCCTGGCAATATAATCGGCAATTAAATTACAGATCACTTGCGATTTACCCGTTCCCGGAGGACCTTGAATCACCAGTGAATTGCCTTTTTTTACTGCCTTAATGGCATTCTCCTGGTAGGCATCCATGGCGAAGGGTGTATAGGTTTCTTCTTCCTTTACCCTGGTTAAAAAGCCATATCTGTCTTCGGGCAAATCGTCCTTAACCTTACTCTCAAAAAAAGCTTCAATATCAGTAAAGGCTTTATTTTCGAGGATGAAATCATAATCGGGCACTAAGTAAGAGCCACTCTGTGGAAATATGCCCAATACAGCCTCCGGATAAAGTTTTATTTCCCCGTTTTTCTGTTCCTGTTCAAACTCTGCTTTCGTATAATCTTTAAAAGGTGTTAGTTTGTCAATAAAGTTATCCTGATTGAAATTAATTTCTACCGGGCTCTCTTTAAATAATTGATAAAGACCTGTACGAAACACCATGCTATCTGTGTCAAAGTCTTCAAACACACGTTCAAGTAGTTCTTCAGTAATTTTCACTTGATTATAATGGCCGTAGGCTATTAAAAAAGCCTTATTTAAGGTGATATTGACGTCTTCGCGTTGGTGTAAAAACCAATTTCCATCCACCAGTAATAATTCCACCGGAAAAAACATTAATGGACAACGTATTGGTGTACCATCAGAAAACTTGCCTCTTAAAAAAGGCCAACCCACATAAATATCTTTTGAACCATGTTCTTCAAACAACATTTTTTCGTATCTATTCAACCTTTTAAGTCTCCTGCTTAACAGGTTAATAGATTCATCGCGGCTATCAACAACCTTACTTATCTTAATTCTATTTTTCCCCGCTATCAAATCATTAATAATGGAAAAAGAAGGTTTGTTTTGGGCAAAATCAAAATCATGCAGATCGATAAATTGTTCTTTAAGTATTTTTCTTAATAATAATGATCTGTTTGAAGCAGATATGTTGATAAGCCTTTTTTGATATGATTTGAGAATTTGCTGCACTACAATAAATGTAAGACAAAAGAATTAATTTGTGGGAGAGCAATCGATATATGGTGCAATTCTTTTAATATCTTTTTCCTCAATACCATAAACTTTTACCAAATCTCGCGTGGTTTTAAAGTTCCCATGCTGGTTTCTGTAGGCAACCATAAGCTTTGCTTGCTGCCACGATATATATGGGTGCTGGGCAAGTTCTGTGACCTTGGCCCGATTAATGAATATCCTTTTTACATGCAACGAAGAATCCAGGTATATCTTGTCGTAAAGTCTTGATATCACAGCTGAATCCAAATTATAAACTTCAAAAAGCTGCGACTTACTGATAAAACCTCCCAACGATTCACGGTAATTAACGATCCGTTTGGCAAATACACTCCCAATTCCCTTAATGGTTTGCAGCATAGCAGTATCTGCTATATTGATGTCGAAATCAGGCAGTTCAATTTCTTTAATTGAACCTTTTACTTTATGAGTGGACGTATTAACTAATTCATTTTTAGGAGTATGGATATTTACTTTAGTTACCGGCAATTCTATATATGAGAATAGCTGGTTAACCAGGATTGAATCAATACCATATATTTTATAAAGATCAGACTTATGATAGAACGTTCCACCTTTGTTTCGATAGTTCACAATTCGCTGAGAGATTATATCATTAAAGCCAAGGGTTATTAAGTCCTCATAATCAACGTTATTAGGGTTAAATTTATGAGGCCTAATTTGTTGGCTAGTTTGTTGGTTGGGCTTTTGCTGCCGTTCGGCCAATATTACCACTAAGCTATCTAGCATCCTTTTGTCTTCAGGAAAATTGTTAATAGCTCTATTACTGAATTTAGACATTACTTTGGGCACTAAAAAGCCAATTAACAGTACCAATATAAGCACTGCCAGACCAGAAACTTCCTTGCCCGATGCACCAAAGAGGGATTTAAAAAATTCTTTCACCACTAAAATAAATATTTATAAACTTACATATTAACCAATAAAAAACAAGCGTTTAGAAGGCATAGATACTACCTTTGCCAAAATATGAAGAGTACTTTATCTGTTTTATTTATACTTATTGGGCTGCCTATTTATGCCCAACCAAGTGATGGTGAGTCAATTTCATTGTCGAGTATAAAAACAAGTAACGTCTATCATCAAGCCGGCAAAGTTGGCCTTGAAAAAAGTAGTCACAAGCCTATTACCCCGCCTGTTTATGACACACTTTACCAAGTTAGTGAAGCACTTTATATAGGCGAACGCTTTAATTCAACAAAGCAGTTGTTATACCAAGGAGTAATAAATGCCAATGGCGATATCATTATTCCCTTTAAGTACCGTACTCTCCACCTCGATCATGCATTTATCATAGTAGGGTTACAAAATCAAAACCTCCTAAAATTTGGGGCGTATTCTTTACATGGAAATGAATTAGTAAAGCCAAAATATAAATCACTTCATGCTTTAAATAACCAATATTTGGCAGGGCAATTAGATAAAAACATCATTATCCTCAACAACACTGGAGTTAAATTATTCGCTATTGAAGCTGATAGCATTTCCTTAATTGAGAATGAATTTATTAAAATTTATCAGAGGGGGAAGGCCGGGCTCCAAAGATTAGATAACTTGTTAATGGTGCCAACGAGCTATAAAGATATTAAGATTAATAAAGGGGATATATACGTTCAACAGCTTCCTAAATGGAATATTATCTCTGGCTATGACACCCTTACCCTAAATTATGAGCATATAGAAAGTTGGGGCACAAACTTTGTGGCAACTATCGGCCAAAAAAGTTGGTTAATTAATGCCAGCAATAAGCCACTGTCTTTAATTTATGATAAGATTCAGCCGGCACAATCATCCTTCGCCATCGTACAAACTGAGGGCAAGTGGGGGGTAATTAATAATTATGGTGACATGATCATTCCGCCTGAATATGCTAAAATTATTAGTGACGAAGAAGTTATTTATGCCCAAAGTTCCAGTAATCCGGAGAAATGGACCTTATATGATTTTTATGGCTTCCCAAAAAATATGTTCAGGTATGATGATATTCAAACCATTTCTGAGGGTAGAATTGCTATCAAAAGAAATGGCAAATGGGGGTTCCTTGATCGCTATGGGGTAGAAATTATTGCGCCTATTTTTGATAAGGTAAGCAAATTTAAAAACGGCTACTCTATAGTTACATTTTATGGCGAAGATGGTATTATTAACAAGCAAGGTAAATGGGTTATAACCCCCAGGCAGATTAATATCGATGAAATAAGTAATAATAGGATCTTAGCGCATCATAATGCGCAGGCACAAGTGTGGAGTTTAAATGGCGAATTGATCTATTTTACTAATAATACCTTAAAAGTTTCACCTGACGGATATATCGAATATGACTCACTTGGAGCAATGGTGCGCAATATTTCCTGGAATGGGACTTTCCGCTATGACAAGGTAACGGATGAGTTTACTATGGCCGGAGGAGCCGGACTAACGGTATTTAGAGAAAATAATCAATATGGATTCAAAGATCAAAAAGGCAGGATAGTTATCGCCAATAGATATCAGGCGGTAAAATCATTTACCAATAATATGGCTGCGGTGATGATTCATAATAAATGGGGCTTTATTGACCTTGATGAGCGGTTGGTCATTCAACCAATCTATGATTCTGTTGGTTATTTCCAGGGCAATACCTGTATTACTAAGAAAAATGGAGCCATGGGTGTAGTAAATATCAAAGGAAAGCCGATTATACCTAATGCTTATCAGAAAATAACAAAGCTAAGCAATGGTCAGTTTAGCGTGCAGAAGGACAATAAATGGGGCATACTAGATAATCATGGTGCTATTGTTATCCACCCAAAATATGACCAGTTAAAATCTGCTAACCAATGGTTTTATATTATAGAAAGAAATGGAAAATATGGCACCATGGGAAATAATGGTGTTAACCAAATCCCAATGTTGTATAATTATATTGATTATGATGTGGCTACCAATAGCCTGATTATTAACACCTCATATAAAAACGAATGGACTTTCTTAAAGAAAGCCCATCCTGAAAAGTGACTTAGTGTTAGCCTAATTTTTCTTATCCTTAGAACTTGATTTTCCTTTAGAGGTTGATCCTGATATAGAATCCCTCATAGAAGTATCGGCTTCTATATTGCGCATTTTATAGTAATCCATTATACCCAAATTACCAGACCTGAAAGCCTCTGACATAGCTTTTGGTATTTCTGCTTCGGCAAGAATAACTTCTGCCCGGGCTTCCTGGGCTTTTGCTTTCATTTCCTGTTCGTGTGCCACAGCCATCGCACGCCTTTCCTCCGCTTTTGCTTCCGCCACCTTAAGGTCTGCTTGCGCCTGGTCGGTTTGTAGTTGGGCGCCAATATTCACCCCAACATCAACATCAGCAATATCAATAGAGAGAATGGTAAAGGCAGTGCCGGCATCCAGACCACGTGATAATACTACCTTGGAGATTTTATCAGGATTTTCGAGCACTTCCTTATGTGTGTTGGCCGAGCCAATTGAGGTGACAATTCCTTCACCAACCCTGGCAATGATGGTTTCTTCCCCGGCCCCACCAACCAGTTGGGTAATATTTGCTCTTACCGTAACTCTGGCAATAGCCATTAACTGAATACCATCAGCCGCTACTGCAGCAACCTTAGGGGTAGTAATTACTTTTGGGTTTACAGAAAATTGAACTGCTTCGAATACATCCCGCCCGGCAAGGTCAATAGCAGCAGCTTGCTTAAAATCCAGGTCTATATTTGCTTTATCAGCTGAAATCAAAGCCCTAATCACATTCGGCACATTTCCACCCGCAAGGTAATGGGTTTCAAGTTCAGTAGTAGTAACCTTAATGCCTGCTTTAGTAACTGTAATTAATTGTTTTACAATTAATCCCGGGGGCACTTTTCTTATTCTCATGAAAACCAGTTCGAACAAGCCAACCCTTACACCAGAGAAAATAGCAGTTATCCAAAGACTGATAGGAACAAAATAAAAGAAGATAATAAGTAAAATTAATCCTCCAAAAATGAGAACGAGTAATGGTAATCCTGATGACATATCCACAATTATAGGTTTATTGGTTCAACAAATATTTTTCTATTATCAATTTTGACTACTTTAATTTTTGAGTTCGCCTCCACTAGTTCACCCAGGGAACGCACTTCTAACACTTGGTCATTGAACTCTCCTTTACCAATTGGCCTTAAAGCAGATAGAGCTATGCCTGCATCACCAACATTCAATTCAATTGGCTTATCCTGGTTTACTTTGCTGTCTATACTCGTGTGAAGAGCAAATTTGTCCCATACCCCCGATTTAAAAGCATAAATAAGCACTACTGCAGAAATAATAGCCGTGCCTCCTGTTGCGGCCCAACCAACCGTACTGCCAAAATGATTAAAAGTCATTACTAACCCTGAAATAACACATAACAAGCCAATAATACCAACAATTGTTGTGCCCGGTATAAAGATTATTTCAATGATAATCAACACCAAACCAATGACAATTAATGATATAACAGCTATCCAGACTAACATGATATTTTCGTGTTTTCAAAATTACGAAAAAGAGTTCGATAAAAAAGGTGTTATGCTATTTGAAAACAATTGAGCTATAAATATTTTCAAGTCTGCTATTGATAATAACATGTTCTCCCTTTGTGCCAAGCAGGTTAATGTTTTTATCACTTACTTTATATACTTTATTTATTCTGTACGGAGTGTCAGAGGCTAAACATTTAATGTCTTGCAAACTACCGGTATAAGATAATGCGGTGACATATGCATTTGAACCGTTTGACACATTGCATGTTCGTCCGGCTTTATTTTTAATTCGCGTGAAATTCCCTGCTATTAAAATATTATTTTGGGTAATAATTATTTGTTGATAGTCACCACTAAAACTATTGGTATATTGCCATATTTCTTCCCCCAAACCATTAACAGCCATTACCTCCATTTGAGTACTGCTGTTAACATCCATTATTTCTTTATCGCCCATAAAAGTGATAACAAACATGCCGGATGCTTCCACGAATGTTAAGGCTCGCGGGTAAATATTAGTTGTTAATCTTTGAGCAAATTTAATTTCCCCGGCATCCGTGATGTGAAGGAGAGTGTTAATCACTGTATCTCCAGATAAAGCGGTTGATCTCACTACTAACGCAACACCCTCTGATGTTAATTTAATATCGCCCAACCAATTATTCGCATCTACACCGGCACTATCTATTTCGATATCAATATTTTTCACCCAAAGGGGTTTTAAATCAGCGGACAACTTTGCCAGTCCAATTTTATAGTTATCGGACTTTGTACTGGTTATTTGGCGGCCGGCCACATAAATACTTTCATCTGCCGATTTCAGCAAATATTGAGTTTTAATCTGATTTATAGGTGGAGTTAGGGTGTCTTTTACTATATAAGCCGGAATCTTAATTTTTTTGAATCTGACAATACCCCCCAAGCTATCAATCGGTTTAATATTTAAGATACCCTGCTTAATATTTGCTATCTGCTTAAGATAAATCTCATTATCCATCTCCTTTTGGCGCATCATGTAGGCTTTCATTTTTTCGGCACCGCCAAAAGCCGAATTGATAAATGCCTTATGTCGCGCCAATTGTTGCGGACTATATCTATTCTCAAATTCCGTTATTATACTGTCGCCTTGTTTTGCTTTGTACATCATATCGTTATAATAAGCAAGCTTTCTGTCGATAGTGATGTTAGCAGTATCAAAATATACTTGTCTCTTCTGATCTTTTAGAAACTGCTGGTCAAATTCCTGATAATTTATAACAGGTACTATAGCATTTTTATAATCATATTTCATTAGGTTGAAGATCAACGCTTTATCTGCATAAACAACCTCCATATTCTCAGGATTAGCACTTGCATTAATGGCAGAAACTGCTTTTGTAAGTTTTGTTTCATTGGCCACCAGGTCTGTTCTTAAGGACTTAATGCTGGTTTTTATTACGGTATTAACCGAATCGACCCAAGAACTGTAATTCCATAACTTAATGGTTGGTTGCAAAAAATTTATCTGCGTAACTAAACCATCCATTCGATAAATATTAATGGGGTGCTGAGAATAGGTTTGTTGCACAGCATTAATCTTATACTCAGCTCTACGTTGAAGAAAGTTATCAAAAAATACAATTGTTGAATCATACTTATGTTTTAGAAATGCCAGTTGATTTTCTAAATCTTCATCATATAATAAATATAATTCTTTCAAACTAGCATATTTGCCCACAATATTGGCAAAAGTTTTAACCGCCTGGTCATAACTCTCAACACTTTTCGTGAAACTCCTATAAATTAGTGGAGTATAGGAAAGAAAATCTTCTACAGCTTTAGATTCATTTGTGATCAGGTTGGTTATATCATTGAATGTTGGAATGTTCCCAGGCTCTATTACACTCAGGTAATAATCGGAATGCTTCTTAAATTCCTTTTCAGTTACCAGCAACTTTGCTTTTAGAAGTTTAGATTTTGCTTGTTCCGCTAAGGCCAAAGCTTTTTCATACTCTTTTAACACATCCGTTTCTTTATAACGGTGAACATAAATAAGGGCTAATCTTAGGTTGGTATTTGGATGATCTAAATTATTGGCAAGATAAGCAGTCAATATTTCAAAGGATTTATCTTCATCAGCGGTTATTATTTGTGGAAACACATCTTTGAACTTCTGAGCCGATACACTTAGCGAAGAAAATATTACAACCGATAGGAGGATAAATTTATATTTCATAGTATGGATAACACTTTAAGCTCAACTCTTCTGTTTCTTTCCTTGTTCTCCTCACTGTCATTAGGGAAAAGGGGTGCGCTTTCGCCATAACCTTTGGCAATAAACCGGCTTGGGGCTATTTGATTATCGATAAGATAATCAACAACACTTTGAGCACGCTTATTTGACAGGGATTGATTATAAGCCGCAGAACCAACATCATCTGTATGTGCAGCAACTTCAATTTTTAACCCCGGATTTTCCTTCATAAGTTTAATCACCCGTTTCAATTCAACAAATGAAATCTCTGAGAGTTGGAACGAGTTGGATTCAAAGAGTATCTCTTTAAGTTCAAGCTTGGCATTAACCTCAAGCTTCATTAATTGCATTGATACATCTGCTGTAGCTATTTCAGTTCCTTCCTCAACATCTGTTAAATCTAGTGTTGTTGAATTAAAGGCGTAGCCCTGATCACTGGTGGCTTCAATTTCATAACGGTCTCCGGCCCTAAGCGTAACGTATTCATTGCCACTTACTTCAATTACTTCCCCTCTCGATTTATTCCTTATTAAAATTTTAGACCTCACTTTAGAATTATTCTTTAGATCAGCCACCTTAATAAATACCTTAACTTTTTCAGGTCTTAACTCTATGTCCCGTTCAAAATTCCTATACATCACCAGGCCTGATAAATCGAAAGGAAAAGAAGCCCCCTTAAAGTTCTCTGCGCTGATAAAAACTTCATACTTCTTACCCAAAGGCATATCAATAGTTACCCGTCCATTTTCGGCATTGGTTTTTACCTCAGTAGTAATATTATCCTTGCCCTGTTCTTTTACCAATACTTTAGCTTCCAAAGATTCAAAAAGTTCAATATCACTCACATTTACTGTAAGCTTAGCACTTGCAAACAGGGTGATATCGGCTAGCATTTCCTGGTAAGTATGCACCTTACGCAAGTCATAGGACTTAGTGAAACTTGAATAACCAGGTGATTTGAATTCAACATTATAGCTCTGCCCAGCAGATAATACTAATGTGTAATGGCCATCAGCCGCATTACTCTGTATTGTCATCACTTCATCAGTAGTCAAGGCATTGGTAACTACCAAGGTTGCCCCAATTCCATCTCCAGTATCGGCATCAATAACAGAGCCCGATACTACGTTATTAACAAATTGCCGAAGTTCTTCCGGTATTTCTACAGAATATATATCCGATCCAGCATAAACAAAATACATCAAATCACCCGCTGCAGAAATACATGAAAATTGATCACTCTTGGGTGTATTTACATAATCAAGAGACCGAGGGAAGGACCAATTACCGAGAATGTTCTGTTGTGTTTGAAATAAATCATAATCAAGTTTTTCTTCAGATCGAATGCCAGAGAAAATCAACGTTTTGTTATCTGCCATAATTCTAGGTGCCTTGGAGGAGTATAGGTTTACTATTGAAGGGAGCATTTTTGGCTCTTGCCAAGTTCCATCATTGTTTCTTTTGGCAGAATAAATAGCATAGGCTAACGTTAATGACTTACGAATTACCTTATTATCAATATCTTCTACAGGTCTCTCTCTTACAAAATATAGGGTTTTACCATCTGCCGAAAAAGAAGGGAACCCTTCATAACCAGCGGTATTAATCGGTGCCCCTATATTAACGGGCTCTCCCCATCCATCTTTTCCCCTGAGTGAATAATAGATGTCTTCTCGGCCCTTTCCACCATCAAAAGAGGCAAAAAAGATCATAATATTACCATCAAAACTTAGGGAAGGGCCACCTATTAAATCGTTGTCATTACCAAAATTATTTATAGCTGCAAGTTCAATGGGCTCCGACCAGCTACCATCTGCCTGGAGTTTGGCCTCATAGAGTTTATATCCGCCACCTTCAGCCCTGTTCGATTGAAAAATCATTGACTTCCCATCTGCACTAATAGTTGGTGCATATTCAATAAATTCGTCAGTATTTAGTCCAATAGCTGGGTGTTGATTCATTAAACTATCCTGGGCATATAAAGGAATCACTCCCGGAAGCAAGGCAAGTATTAAGAAAAATTTCACCACGTATCTCATTTGCCAATCATTATAAATGCTCCCCAAAAATACGGTGAGCCATGTTCTTTCATCATTTTAATCTGGGCTTTTTGCATAGAGGCATAAATATCATCACCGCCAGCCCAATTGGTATAAAATAAGCTCATTAATTCCATGGTGGCAGTATCATTTACTTTCCACAAGCTCAAAATCAGTTTA
>Ga0114931_10003402_pt1 | contig 20174 bp, 13 predicted proteins | sample 2SBtaG_FD_89579 | JGI IMG/M metagenome (GOLD analysis project Ga0114931, IMG submission 89579) | Deep subsurface microbial communities from Kolumbo volcano to uncover new lineages of life (NeLLi) - 2SBTROV14_V59a metaG | ecosystem: Environmental > Aquatic > Marine > Volcanic | place: Kolumbo...
GTCCTTATTTTTCACTTTGAAAACAGTCATTATATCAACATAACTCTTGTTTTCAAAGCAAAAACTAAGAACAAAATAATCAACCCAAAAACCTCAATTTATTTATTCACCGTTCCTAACAAAAGTTTGGTTTCATAAAATTAAACCTGAAAAATAAGAGATGAAAAATTTGTTGAAATTCAGTTCCCTAATTTTCCTGACCTTGCTCGTCTTTAGTTCCTGCGGCAAAAAAGAGCAATCTTCTGCAACCGGCTGGGATTACAATAACCCCAAGTGGGGTGGCTTCGAAAAAAGGGATTTCCCCGGCCAACCAACGGGTCCGAATCTAGTCTTGGTAGAGGGTGGTACGTTTACGATGGGATTGATAGACCAAGACGTAACCTACGATTGGAATGCCATCCCGCGCCGTGTGACGGTTTCTTCTTTTTATATGGATGAGACGGAAGTAGCAAACATTGACTACCGGGAATATTTGTATTGGCTTAGAAGGGTCTATGGAGAATCTTACCCTGAGGTATATCTGAATGCTTTGCCCGACACCCTCGTTTGGCGAGAGGAATTGGCTTACAACGAGCCTTTAGTAGAAACATACTTTCGATATCCCTCCTACAATGAATATCCCGTTGTCGGGGTTAATTGGTTGCAAGCCAACGATTATTCCCGCTGGCGAACCGACCGGGTCAATGAAATGATTTTAATCAAAAAAGGCATTCTCAACCCCAATACCGAACAAAAAGATGAAGACAATTTCAACACAGGGGCCTATTTGGCAGGCCAATATCAAGGTGATGTGCGGAAAAATTTGAAAGACCTGAAAACCGGCGGAGAACGTCCTGCCCGTTTTGAAGATGGCATCCTGCTGCCTTCCTACCGGCTGCCAACAGAGGCAGAGTGGGAATATGCCGCGCTGGCGCTTTTGGGAAATTTAGTTTCCGAAAAAGATGAACGCATTGACGAACGCAGAATCTATCCATGGAAGGGCAATTCCGTCCGCTACCAAAAGCGAAACAAATATCAGGGCGAATTATTGGCGAACTTCAAAAGAGGCAGAGGGGATTACATGGGTATTGCCGGTAAATTGAATGATAAAGCCCACATCACGGCCCCCGTTCGGTCTTATTTGCCAAACGATTTTGGCTTGTATAACATGGCTGGCAACGTCAACGAATGGACGATGGATATTTACCGGCCATTAACCAGTATAACTTTATCGGATGAAGAAGAACAGGACTTGAACCCTTACCGGGGAAATAAATTCCAAACCAAGATTTTGGATGAAGACGGCAAGGCAGTTGAAAAAGACAGTTTAGGGCGCTTGCGTTATCGAATGGTTCAAGATGATGAAGTCGCCAACCGGGAAAACTACAAAGTCGGTCAACCCTACAACTTCCTTGACGGAGACAAACAGTCTGAAGCCTTCTACGACTATGGGAAAACCACTCTGATTAGTGATAAAGCACGAGTCATAAAAGGTGGTTCATGGCAAGACCGCGCCTTTTGGCTGTCTCCCGGAACACGCCGTTTCAGAGAGGAAGATAAAGCCTATCGCGACCTCGGTTTCCGTTGTGCCATGACGCGTACCGGCGGACCGACCGGCAATGATGAAGCAGGCGGGCTTACCTTCAAAACCAGGAAGTCCAAAAAGAGAAGAAGTAGGTATAAATAATAGAAACCTTACAAAATACTTCCTGAAAGTCTTCACATTCTAAAAACTTAGGAACGGTGAGATAATAAGGTATGCTATTTATTATCTCCCCGTTCCTTAGCGAATGTGAAGGCTTTTTTTATTTTGAACTACGGAAAACCCACACCGACCGATGAAGCACATCCAATTCACCAACCCGCACCGGAAAAAACATTTCGAGTTTTTCAAAAACATGAACCATCCGCATTTCAACATTTGTGCGAATGTGATATTTCAGACTTACTTCCCTTTTTACGGAAAAACGGGTTGCCCTTCACGCCCGCCCTTGTCTTTTTGGTGGCAAAGACCGCCAATTCAATTCCCGAATTTCGCCAACGCATTCGGGAAGAAGGAATAGTAGAACACGAGTTGGTACATCCCTCCTTTACGGTATTGACCGAAGTGGCTGATGTGTTTAGTTTTTGCGAAGTGCCTTTTCGGGGAAATTTCAAAACCTTCGTCGAACAAGCTGCCGTACAAATTGCCAAAAGAAAGGACGAACCTTCTTTGGAGGACACGGAGGGGCGGGACGATTATCTCTTTTTATCGGCTATCCCGTGGGTTTCGTTCACCTCCTTTCAACATGCCATGGACTATCATCCCTCCGATTCCGTGCCGCGAATTGCTTGGGGAAAGTATTTCGAAGAAAATAAAATCGTGAAATTGCCCCTTTCCGTGCAAGTCCACCACGCCCTCGTTGACGGAAGACATGTCGGTCTTTTTTTTCAAAAGATTCAGGAAATAGCCCAATTCCCGGAACACTTAGGAACGGTGAGATAATAAATTGTGCAATTTATTATCTCACCGTTCCTAAGTCATTCTAGCATTTAATCATTATCTCCATTACCCATTAAATTCGTGGTAGTACCTAGGAAAGTTCAAGAACAAGCATCAAGTACAAGTTCAAACTTGAACTTGAACTTGTACTTGAACTTGAACTTGAACTTGAACTTGTACTTGAACTTGAACTTGAACTTGTACTTGAACTTGAACTTGTACTTGAACTTGAACTTGTACTTGAACTTGATGCTTGTTCTTGAACTTAAACCTCCTTCAGAGGGAAAACCAAGTCCGAAAAATTATCGACAACATTGTTGGTTTCAAATTTCGGCTAAGCGCCTAAAAAAGAGGTATCTGAAAAAAACAGATACCTCCAAAAATTAATCAAATGAGAAATTTTCAGGTTTCTTGATTTTTTATGCCGCAAGGGCGGCAAAGGGTAGTCTATCTTGGGTTTGAGTAAACTCTTAGTATGAAGTGGTTGAAAGCGCGAGTGTGGTAAGAAAAATTGCCGGTTGTAAATTATTTTAGGGGAATCGGAAATTAGGAACGTTCTTTTTAACGCTTTTGTTTTAGAAAACTCAAATTTACATGGACAAAACGTGCGGAAGTTTTTTCATTTTTTGAGGTAGTCATGCGAAACCGCACAAGCAAAAATAACGAAAGCGACACTAATGTAGGCCGCTTTCGTTAATTATCCAAAAAAGGTTATTTCTTTCCTCCTTTCAATTCTTTTTGCAACTTCTCCAATTTTGTCCAATTTCCCTCAACAGCCAATTTTGCTTGCACCGGCCAAGTTTCCGGATTGTGCATGCGGAAGCGATTCCCTGCATTTTCCAAAACCTTTTTTAACAAGGTCATTTTGGCTTTCGACAAATCCGAGAAAGTAGAAATGCCTGCCTCATTGAGTAGTTTTTCGATTTTCGGACCTACGCCTTCAATTTTTTTCAAGTCGTCTTTTCCAGCTTTGGTCGTTGCTTTTTTCCGGCTAGTCGTTTTTCCTTTCACCGCTTTGGCGGGAATATCGAGAATTTCTTCAACGAAAACAACGGAGTTCTCTACGCCAAAAGGAGTTGGCTGATAATCGTCGGCAGCCCAATCGTTTTCCCAGGTTTGATTGTTTACCAGGTAACGGAATTGGTACTCCCGGCCGGTTTCTAATTCAACGACTGCTTTGAAATCCTGCTTAGTAGCTTTCATGGGTACGCCATTTTCCCATTTCCAACCATTAAATTCGCCGAGTATTCTGACTTCACGGGCTTCATTAACGGCTTCTTTTGGAAGGCTAAAAGTAACCTTGCACAGCGATTTGCTTTTTAAAAATTGTTTCTTCAACATAGCAAAATAAATTAGTTTGGTTTAGGGAATCGGGAAAAAAACCTGCCCATTTTTGAATGAGCGAAGTAGGGAAATTACTCCAGTAATCTCCGTGCCTAGGTAAGTTGAAATTTTCCTGTTCCCGTAAAAAAACAGTTTGAAAAATCGTAAATTTTTACAAAAATCTCTGGTCAAAATGAATTTGGAAAAACGTAAAATGCCTCCAAATTCTGCTCCTTTTTTAAAAAGAGGCGCAAAGGTAAGTCAATATTATTTTTCAAGCAAGCTATTTTTCATATGAACCAAAAGGACTGTCAAAATAAAAATAGTACTTGCACCATTTGTTGGTAAAAACAAATTAAGAGGAATAAAATTTTGGATTGGGCTACCGCCAGAATCAAGGATTTTGTTGTTCCAAAAGAAATTTTGTTACTAGGAGATTTTATCTCGAATAATAAAATTCCATCCCCCCTATGTTGGCATTCCAATTTCAAATAACCTATTTTTGCGCCCTAATTTTAACGTCAAAATTGGCGCCCCTGATATTCCCGGGTAGCGTTAATTTTTTTTCCAAAAGCAGTTGAAAAATGAAAAAACACAACTTCTTTGCCGGCCCGGCCATTCTGCCGGAAAGCGTTTTAAAACAAGCAGCTCAAGCTGCTGCCAATTGGGGCGACATGGGCTTGTCTATCCTCGAAATTTCACACCGCAGCAAGGAATTTGTAGCGGTAATGGAAGAAGCCGAAGCTTTGGTGAAAGAATTACTGGGACTGAATGAGGAGTACGCCGTCCTCTTCCTCACAGGAGGCGCTAGTTCCCAATTTTTCATGACCGCCATGAACCTCCTAAGCGAGGACGAAACGGCAGCCTATGTGGACACCGGGAGTTGGTCATCGAAAGCTATTAAAGAGGCAAAAAATTTTGGCAATATCGAAGTGCTTGCCTCCGGAAAGGAAACGAATTACAGCCGCATTCCCAAAGATTACGGGGTGCCGGCAGCCGCCAAATACCTTCACCTGACAAGCAACAATACCATTTTCGGCACGCAGTATCATTGGTGGCCAAAGACGGAGGTTCCCTTTGTTTGCGATATGTCTTCCGATATTTTCAGCCGTCCCCTCAATACCGACCGTTTTGGAGTGATTTACGCAGGGGCGCAAAAGAATTTAGGACCCGCAGGACTGACCCTCGTTATTGTTCGAAAAGAATTGACGGGCAAGGCTAATCGCGTCCTCCCGACGATGTTGAATTATCAAACCCACATCAACAAAAATTCTTCTTTCAATACGCCGCCGGTCTTTCCGATTTACGTTTCTCTACTCACCCTTCGGTGGATTAAGGAACGAGGCGGGTTAGAAGCAATGGCAAAGAACAATGCAAAAAAAGCTGCCTTGATTTACGATGAAATAGATGCGAACGCCTGCTTCCGCGGTACGGCAGAAAAAGAAGACCGCTCTTTGATGAACGTCACTTTCGTGATGGCAGAAGGTTTTGAGTCGCTCGAGAAAGGATTTCTGGAAGCGGCGGTCGAAGCGGGCTGCGTCGGAGTGAAAGGGCATCGATCTGTTGGTGGTTTCCGGGCTTCCATTTACAATGCCATGCCCATCAAGAGTGTGCAGGTGTTGGTAGAGGTGATGCAGAAATTCGGGCAGCGTCATGCTTGAAAGGGCGTCAAGAATTTTTTTTAATTGGCAAGATGTCTGGAAAAACAATTCAGAAAACCTTTGTGGAGGTAGATGGCAAAAAAGTTCCTGCCAAAGTCTATCGGGAATGGCGAAATAGCGTGCGTTTTTCAATTGGAAAATCGGCGGCTATTTTGAGGATGCCGGTCTTATTGTCCAGGAAGCAGCAAGAGGTGCAGATAGCGGCTTTCAAAGTTTGGGTACAGAAACAATTTGCAAAAAAAGAAGTCGTAAACGAGCGATTTTTCGGGAAAGGCTATCAGGACGGGGCTATTTTGAAGGTAGGAAAACGGAGCTATGAACTGCGCATCGAATTTTCCGGCAACAAGTCGCATGCCGGGCGGTTAAACGGAGATTTGATTCATTTAAAATTGAGCCGTTCCGACACCGAAGTACATTTGCAGAAAGCCATCCGGCACTTGTTGAGTCGCTTGGTAGCGCAGGATTTTTTGCCGGAAATTACGCGCCGCGTTTTGGAAATAAACAAACGCCATTTCCAACAGCCCGTTCGGTCTGTCAACCTGAAATACAACATCTCCAATTGGGGCAGTTGCTCTGCAAAAAGCAATCTCAACCTCTCTACCCGCCTCCTGTTTGCCCCCGACGACGTGATTGATTACGTCATTATTCACGAATTAGCTCACCTCATCGAATTGAATCATTCTCCCAAATTTTGGAGCATCGTGGCGCGCCTCATGCCCGATTACCGCAGAAAAGAGCAGTGGCTCGAAAAAAACGGACACCTTTGCGATTTTTAAAGTGAAAGAGTGAAAATTCTCACTCTCTCACTCTCTCACCCTCTCACATTCTCACCCTCTCCCATTCTCACTCTCTCCCATTCTCACTCTCTCACTCTCTCACTCTCTCACATTCTCACCCTCTCACATTCTCCCCCTCTCACATTCTCACTCTCTCACCCTCTCACATTCTCACTCTCTCACATTCTCCCCCTCTCTCACTAATGCAACCGCTTTCTGATGACGACTTCCATCAGGAAGCCTCCCGGATTGAGGTTTGAAAAATTGAGACGGGGCGCATCTTCCGATTTTCGAGGGGTCGCTTTTTCAAAGGCCATGCGATGCCCCATTTTCACACCCAAAAACAAGCCCTTGTGGTTGATTTCTTTCTCTGCCCCAATACTCAAATCGACGAAAACATTGTTGTTGATGTAGGTTTCATTAAAGGTGGTAAATTGCCCTTTATGGGTGGGGTCTGCTTCCAAGCCCTTCACTTTTAGCTTCAGCCGTTCGTAGCCAATTCCCCAGGAAGGATACACCACCCAACGGTTTTTCTCAATCAAAGCATAGGATTGTTGCAATTTCAAACCGGCACCGGAAATGGTGCTGCTTTGGTCGCTGTCGTTTCCACGGTGGTCAGAACAATCAACGGTCAGGTTTAATTCGAGGGCATTGGACAGCTTGGTGTTCCCCAAACGCTGTTGGATGCCGAAGTTCAGGGCTGCGGTTCCTTGTTCCCGTTCTGGAATTTGGTATCTCGCCAATTGTGCATTCAGGTTCGTGAAATCGGCATCAACGAACCGAATCGTTCCATACAAGCTGAGGGGAGCTTTGGAAACAATTCCTGCATTTTGTGCCAATAAAAAACTGGTGGAGAAGAGAAGGGTCGGAAGTAAAATTCTAACTTTCATAAGGATTTTTTTTTGTGAAATTTGAAATTGAAAAGGGGTAAATGGAAAACCATTTTTTTAGTAGCTTTTACAGCCCCTTCGTCCAATTCCCCCAAATTGGGGACAAAAAAATCCTATCGAAAAAAAAAGAGCATGTTAGGATTTTGCCTTCCGGTGAAAAAACGCCCCTTTTTTGATGACACTGCATTGAAAAATTGACGCTTTTTCCCTCGAAACCCAAAATCCCAATAGCTCTGGGTTTTATCCTGAAATTGTGCTTCCACGCGGAGTCATAACCCCGTGGGTTAGGCAAACTAAAATAATAAATTAATTTAATTTGCCTTAGGAACGGTGAATAAATAAGTTGAGGTTTTTGGGTTGATTATTTTGTTCTTAGTTTTTGCTTTGAAAACAAGAGTTATGTTGATATAATGACTTTTTTCAAAGTGAAAAATAAGGACAAAAGAAGTAGCCAAGAAGCTTGATTTATTTTTTCACCGTTCCTTAATCTGTCCTCATAAAAAATTTGGGATAACGCTATTCATTATCTGAACTAACGCCAAGCAACTTCAACAATTTTTCAGAATTGGCTTTCACATTGGGGGCAGGATTCAGCGAAAGCGATTTTTTTAAGCTCTTGATGGCTTCCTCCTTTTGCCCATTGGCGAGATAACCTTCTCCGAGGCTATCCCACACGTTGGGGTCATCCGGGTTATTTTGGGAGTTCAATTCGAATACATGAACGGCTTCTTTAGTAAGCCCCTGATTGAGCAATTGATACCCGTATTGGTTCAATTCGGCATTGGTTGCGAGCGTCATGGCTTCTTCTTTGATGGGCTTGGCTTCCTCCCCTCGGTCCAATTTGTCGAGGATTTGGGCTTTTGTCATCAGAGTAGTAAAATTCTTCTGCGAACCAAACCCCCCGCTAATTGACCGGTCTGCCCAAGCCAATCCCTGCTCCAGATTTTTATCAGTGCGAAGGCAATATTGGGCAGCCTGATTCCAAGCCTGCCATCGGAACCCGGCGAGGTGGGTCAACTGCCCTTCGATGCTTTTCATCGTGACGGCGTTTACGTCCACGTCCACGGTGAAGCTTATTTTTTTCTTTTCCCAACTCAACTCCACGTCGGCCGAATGGTCGGTTAAGTGAACAAATTCGTATTTGAGCCACTCGACATGCTCGCAAGCCTGTGGTTCGACGCTGATTCTTAGTGCGTCATGGTCGGGATTGTAGTTAAAACTTCCCCAAGCCTGATTATCATTTGAAAAAATCAAAATCCACTCCTTTTCGGAAGGGATGATGTGAAAACCGTATTTGCCCGCAGGCAAATCCTTGCCCTCAATTTTTACATCGTCTGCAAATTTAAGGGTCGTGTTGTCGTTGGCACCGGCTCGCCAGGGAAAAGGCACACCATTGTTGTAGGGGACAAGGGCGCCCCAAATTTCTCTTCCTTTCACAGCCGGGCGGTGGTAGTTAATGGTTACTTTGGTCAGACCAATCCATTCGGAAACGGATGCTCGCTTGCTAACGGGAGGTGTTTTGAGGTTTTGCGCTTGCGCGAAAGTGAACGCACAAGCGACGGTCAGGAGGATGAGTGTTAATCGTTTCATGGTTAAAATTTTTGTTTTAGTTTGTCATGCTAGACTTATGCCATGAGATGAAAGACAAAAAATTCGCGAAAATCATTTGGCTGAAATCTTACACCACAAGTCTAAAATAGGCTTTAAAAGTATAACTTCAAATCGCAGTTCATGATTTATCGAGTCGCTTTAATGGAATCTTAACGTTTTTTAATAGCAAGGGCACCTCAATCCAATTCTGCCAACTCTAACCACCGCTGTTCTTTTTCTTCCAGGTTTTTATTGAGTTCGCCGAGTTCAACCGATAGTTTTTCAATTTCTTTGGAGGTGATGCTTGAATCGGAAAACCGCTCGTGAATGTCGGTTTTTTGCCCTTCCAGTTTATCGATTTCTTTTTCTAACTGCTTCATTTCCTTGCGCTGATTGTGCGTCAGTCCGGAAGCGTTTTCATTGGGTTTCGGCTCGGCATTTTTTTGTTTTTGTTGCGCACCGCGTTCCAGGCTGCGCGCTGCGCGCTCTTTTTGGCGCATATAATTGCGGTAATCTAGGTGATTGCCATTGAAATCTTTGATACTGCCATCTCCTTCAAAAATAAAAAGATGGTCCACCAGTTTGTCCACAAAATAGCGGTCGTGAGAAACGATGATGATGCAGCCGGGGAAGCCGGACAACCATTCTTCCAGCATATTGAGGGTGATGATATCGAGGTCATTGGTCGGTTCGTCGAGGATGAGAAAATTGGGGTTTTTCATTAAAACGCACAGCAAATACAAGCGTCGCCGTTCCCCACCACTGAGTTGGGAGACATGCACCTGCTGCTGCGGCCGGGTAAAAAGGAAACGTTCCAATAATTGGGAGGCGGTGAGTTTTTGCCCCTTGTCAAGGGGAAGGTACTCGGCAATATCGCGGACTACATCGAGTACCCGTTTGTCCTCTTTGAGTTGGATGCCATCTTGGGTGTAGTAGCCAAATTCCACCGTAGTCCCAACGACGACCTTCCCACCGTCCGGTCGAATTTTTTTGGTGAGCATTTTCAAAAAGGTAGTCTTCCCTACCCCGTTCTTTCCGACAATGCCAACCCGTTCGCGTTTCTTGAATTTGTAATTAAAATCTTCCACGATTTTCAAGTCGTCGAAGCGCTTGTTGAGGTAGTGACATTCGAGAATTTTGCTGCCCAGGCGGCTGCCCTTGATATCAATTTGAATATCCTGATTGCCGGGTCGTTTAGAGCTTGCTTCTTTAATTTCGAAAAATTTATCCACGCGGGCTTTAGCCTTTGTGCCGCGTGCTTTGGGCATTCGTCGAATCCATTCCAGTTCTTTTTTGAACAACTTGCGGTTCTTATCCAAAACGGTGGATTCGTTTTCGTGCCGCATCGCCCTTTTTTCCAGAAAATCGGAATAATTGCCGGAATAGCGATGTAATTGGCCATTTTCGAGTTCGAGGATTTGATTGCAAATTCTTTCCAGGAAATAGCGGTCGTGCGTCACCATGAAAATGGTCAGTTTGGATGCTTGGAGGTAGTTTTCCAACCATTCAATCATGTCCATGTCGAGGTGGTTGGTCGGTTCGTCGAGGAGGAGAAATTCGGGTTCTTCGATGAGAAGTTTTGCCAAGGCGAGGCGTTTTTTCTGCCCCCCCGAAAGGGTGGCAATGGTTTGGTCGAGTTGGGTGATGTTCAGTTTGAAAAGAATTTCTTTTATTTTGGCTTCGAAGTCCCAGGCTTTCAGGTCGTCCATATTGCTCAAAGCGGCCTGCATTTTTTCCTCCCTATCCGGCCAAAGCAGCGCTTGTTCGTATTCTTTGATAGCCCGAATTAATTCGTTTTCAGAATCAAAAACCGCTTCCAATACGCTGTGGTCTTCAAAAAAATCCGGGTCCTGTTCGAGGTAGCCGATTCGCAAGTCTTTTCTCAGCAACACCTTTGCCGTTTCGCCTTCTGCGACTTCGATACCGGCAATGACTTTGAGGAGAGTCGTTTTTCCGGTACCATTTTTTGCGACGATAGCCACCTTCTGTCCTTTGCTTATTTGGAGATTGATATTTTTGAAAAGGACTTTTTCGCCGTAGGTTTTGCTAATGTTTTCGAGAGAAAGATAATTCACGGGCCTTGTTTTCTTTTTTTGAAATTTCAAATAAAAAAGACCTTCCAAAAATAGTATTTGGAAGGTCTTTTTTCAAAAACTATCAAAAAAAACTATTGAAAATGGAGCATATCCTGCATAATATTTAGGGTTTCTGCCAAATACACATCTTTCTTTACATTTTTAATCCAATCGTCGTTTCGGGCTTTTGCGGATTCATCCGCTTCGATGCCGGCAAGGTCTGCTTGAGGGTTGCTAATGCCGGTAACGACTTCCTTCTCGAACATTTCTTTGAACTTTTCCCCTTCTTTTTCCAACTTCGTTTCCTCCGTCCGGTAGGTTTCAAGTTTGAGGGGAAATTCACTATCGTCCTGAATTTCTTTTCGTTGTTTGGCATTTTCCAGGATGCTTTTGAAGGCCTCATCCTTTTTAATTCGGGCGGCGCTAAGTTCTTCAATTTTGTCGAGATTGGATAAAGAAACGACGTTTTGCTTATAGCGTACCGGGGCAATTTCTGTCCATTTCAAAGGATACTCCTCCTCCTTTTCACCCGTTTTGAGGTAAAAATAAGTGTCCGGCAAAATGATGTCGGGCGTAACCCCTTTTAGTTGAGTTGAACCCCCGTTGATGCGATAGAATTTTTGAACCGTTAATTTGATTTCACCCAAGGGTTTCAAGTCGCTGTTGCCGCGAACCGTTCGGTCCAGGTCGAAGAAACGTTGAACGGTGCCCTTTCCAAAAGTTGAGTTGCCCGTTCCGACGATGACGGCCCGACCATAATCCTGTAGGGCGGCAGCCAAAATTTCAGAAGCAGACGCGCTAAAAGAATTAACCATGATAATAAGGGGTCCGTCGTATAGAACGCTTGGGTCTTCATCTTCCAACAATTGCGGCTTTCTGCCCCTCGATTTCACCTGAACAATGGGACCATCCTCGATGAAGAAACCGCCCATTTTAACTACATCCCTCAGAGAACCGCCTCCGTTGTTGCGCAAATCGAGGATAATGCCCTTGACATTTTCAGCATGGAGTTTTTCAAGCTCAACAGCAATATCACTGGAACAAAACCGGCCCTTCGGGTTTTGGAAATCGGCATAAAAACGCGGCAACCGGATATAGCCGATTTTTTCTTGCCCCTGGGTTTCCAGGAGGAGTGATTTGGCGAAGCCTTCTTCCAAAATGACCACATCCCTGATGATGGTAATGTCTTTGGTGGTTCCATCCTGCTTTTTCACCTTTAGGGTCACTTTTGTATCGGGTTTACCCCGAATTAATTGAACCACATCATTGAGAACCATGCCTGTAATATCTTGTTCTTCCCCGTTTTCCTGGGTCACTTTGAGGATTTCATCGTCCTTTTCCAATTCTCCTTCCTTCCATGCAGGGCCGCCCACCACAATCGTTACTACTTTCGTAAAATCTCCTTCAGTTTGCAATCGGGCACCAATGCCTTCTAGTCTGCCGGACATGGTGATATCGAAGTTCTGTTTGTCAATTGGTTCGAAATATCCGGTATGCGGGTCAAAAATATTCGTGATGGCATTTAAGTAGGTGCTCAGGAAATCGGAGCGTTTGCGCTTGTGAAGGCGATTGTACCACTCGTCCCATGTTTTCAGAACATCCTTCCTCGCATCCTCCTCCAATTGGGCAAGGCTTTTATCCTTGAATTCATCTTCTCCTTTTTCTTTCTTCTCCAATTTTTCTGCCACGCGGGTCATGGTTTGGTATTTCATCATCTTGCGCCAATACTCTTTCAAAGCGGCATCGTTTTCGGCAAAAGGCATTTTCTTACCATTCACTTCAATCGCTTCATCTATCGAAAAGTCGAAAGGTTTCGACAGGAATTCCCGGTAGTAGGTTTGGGTCTTGTCTATTCCGGCTTGCATCAAACGGATGGAAAGATTCAAAAATTCATAAGTACCCGCATTTGCTTCATCGTCTATTTGATATTTTAAAGCTTCCAATTGCTTGACATCCTGTTGTGTAAGCCACCTTCGCCCACCGTCCAAACGGTTTAGGTAGAGGTCATAAACCTCGGACGCGAAATTGTCATTTATTTCCTGTGGTTGGTAATGATAATAGTTCAAGCCAGTCAAAATGGAGTGCATTAGAACGGCTTCTTTTTCTGTATTGTCAAGGGGAGGGTAAAATGCTGCAATAAACAATCCTAGCGCAGCTAAAGAAAAGAAAATCGAAAATTTGAATTTCATAACGGTCTGATTTATACGCCACCCGGAATAATTTTATAATAGACAATTAAAAATTATTCCGGCAGGAATTATTCCAACACTGGAAAATTATTTTTTAAGTAACGACGAAAAAACAACTTGCTCATTTCGACGAGTTTATTTTGTTCTTGGTTTTTGCTTTGGAAATAGAAGTTATGTTGATATAATGACTGTTTCCAAAGCAAAAAACAAGATGAATGAACGATCCCGCAGGGTGAATGTCCGGTGAACATTCAAGGGAATGAACCGCAAGCGGATGGGATGCCGAAGCCGTCCAAATGAGTAAGTTATTCTTCCGTCGGTACTAAGTAACAAGCTTTTCCATGTGCCGGGTATAAATTTTGAAAAGACAGGTAGTCATTTTTAAACTGCCAGATATAAAAGAAATCAAAATAGGGGAGATGCGATAAGTTATTCATTTATTCACAATCACCTTTTTCCCCAATTGGAAAATATATTTTTTGTCAAAGGTACATATCCAGATTCCCTAACGCAAATTCGCTGGTAAAAATACTTCTTTACCTTAAAAATGGTTGACCACAAACTATGCCAGCCGATACTTTAACCCTTTTTAACAGTCTTGTTTTTCCGGGTTCATTTTAAAAGAACCCCTGATTCATGGAATAATATGGGTTGCAGTCTGTAGTCCGGGGTGAGATTATTTTCCCGCAAAGGAATTTCGCGGGCTTATTTTTTTGTTTTTTTACTTTCTCATCCCAGCCCACCTCCTACTCCTCCTTGAAGACCCGTCTAACAGCAATTGTTTCAATGAAAACAGATGCATGGCAAAGGCAAAAGGAACGATGAAACCTGGTATCCAAATGAAGGGAAAATTGGCGACAAAAGTGTTGGCCGGTTCATTCATAAAAACCCTGAACGAAGAGGGCGTAGAGAGTAATGCGATAGTGAAAATGTTGAAAAGGAGTAAAATGCCGAAGATGTTCCAAATGATAGCTTCGAATCGCAGATACCAACCTTCCCGAAAAAAAAGATGACCCGCCAACAATGCCGTAAGCCCCACGATAATATCCTGATTGAGCCAATAAAACGTCATTTGAAGGGGTACGAACCCGCCCAATAAACCCAGCCAAAGCATTGCTTCCACGACGATTCGAAAAGACTGAACATAAATGAGCCAACTTTTGGGAATGACCTTCAAAATGAGGGTGAACAAGCGGGAAAAAAGCAAAAAGAGGACGGGGACAATCGGTAGAAAAAAAGCAATTAAAAGGCGGGGCGGGAAGCCTTTGAAATATTGAAAGAAGTCGAAAAATGACAGGATGGCTAAAATGCCAAGCCAACAGAAAAAACCCAAGCCGATAAATGTTAAGAGTTGTTTCCGCTTTTTGGGTTTGATTCTGATTTTTTTGAAAGCAAATTCCAAGCCGTAAAGCAAAGTAGCCAAAAGACCCAAAACCAAAAAGAAAATAATCGCTTGAGCGGCGAAATAATAAGAAGCATTCATTCAAAAAGGCTTTTAGGAAGGGTGTGGTAATCAAGCCTTTAAGATAATCTAAAATTGGGGGTCAACGCAAAATATTCTAAAAAAATGTGGACGATGGGGGATGGTTGACAAAATAGACTGGATTTGTGCGAAATAGCCTCTGCTATTTTCATTCTTCCTCTTCACCGGGAATTTCTTCAAGAGCCTCCAATTCCGCAGGAGGGGCATCTTCCTTTTGCGATGCGGCTACAATTTTGTCGAATTCTTCCACCGAAACCGGCTTTCTGTTGATGGTCACTACTTCCTTCGCTACATGAAATATTTTATTGATTAATATGGAATTCACTGCTTTCCCAACCTCATTTTCGTTTTTTATCAATTGTTCAATCATTTGGTTGAGGAACTTCATCTCCCGAATGCCTGCACTACCCAATTGGGAAGATATTTGGTTTCTGAAATGCGCATAGATTTCTTCTTGCGAAACCTGAACCTCAAATTGCTTTACAAGTTTGGATTGAATTAGCGACCAACGCAAATCTATAGCATAAGCCGAAAAGCCTTTTTCAATAATTTCCTCCGTATTTTCTTTATCGGATAATTTCAACCAACGCTTTAAGAAGTCTTCGGGTAGGGAAATGGCTTCTTCCGTTTTTTCTCTGATGGTCTTGAGGAAATCGTTAAATAGGAGTCTTTCCGTCTGCTTTTCATAATAGCTGACTAAACTTTCCCGGATTTTTTCCTTCACTTCTTCTTCAGTCGTAACTTCTCCTTCTCCAAAAATTTTATCAAAAAACTCCTGATTCACTTCGGCCAGTACAAGCCTGCTGGACTCTTCGATGGTGGCTTCGAAAAACGGTCCAACTTCGACTCCCTCCTCAATCGCCTCCTCCGTCATTTGCAGGTAATGCTTCTTGACAGCCTTCTCATCTTCAAATTCCCCCAATTCAAAAATATTGAGCCGGAACGTATCACCTGCCTTTTTCGAAAGAATCTCGTTTCTCACCTTTTCGTTCTTAATGTCAGCTAACAATACGCTAAAAGTAGATTCTTTCCCTTCTTCTTTCAAGGACTCTCCTTCGAGTTCCTTGACGCTCAATTTCAACAGGTCATTCTCTTCAATTTTTTCTTCAGACAGCACTTGTTCGCCATAATTCTTCCGTAGTTTTTCCAATTCTTTTGCCAACTCTTCATCCGAAATTTCTACCAAATATTGCTCGTATTCATCCTCCTCAGAAATTCCGACCACTTCAAATTCTGGTGGCACTCCCACCGCAAAGCGGAACACATAGTCTTCCAATTCGCGGGCATTGAATTCTATCGGTTCCTGACCTTCCACAGGAATGGGCTGCCCCAAAAAATTGGATTCGGTTTCCTTAAAAAAGGCGGTCAATTTTTCCTGAAGCTTCTCATTGACAACCTCTGAAAGTACGCCTTTTCCATATATTTTTTTAAGGAAATTAAGCGGCATTTTCCCTTTGCGGAAACCTTTCATATGAGATTTTCCCTGGTATTTCTTCAATTCTTCAAGGAACTTCCCTTCGTAATCTGTCTTCCCGACAGTTACCGTCAAAACGGCATTCAATCCGTCAATATCTTCACGCACAACATCAGGCATAAGGCAAAATTATTTTGAATGCTGAAACCTCGACGAATTTTTTCCGTGCGGAAAAAATTCGTCGAGGTTCCTCAAAAACAGTGCGGGTGGAGGGACTCGAACCCCCACGCCTTGCGGCACTAGATCCTAAGTCTAGCGCGTCTACCAATTCCGCCACACCCGCTTTTTTTTATTTGAAAAATTAGACTTCAATGACTCGCCCCCCCCCGCCTTGCGGCATCCCTAGCCTTTGTCGGGACGCGTCTACCAACCGCCACACTCGCTTCTGAATTTCCTGTTATTTCAAAATTCGAACTTCAAAAACGCATCAAAAATGCTTTCAAAAAAGACCTTCCAAAAAAAGCGGTGCAAAGATAACAGGTTTTTTAAAAAACCGACTTTTAAAATTTACAAAAAAACAAAGGAGCTTTTTGCAACTGAAACTCGCTATTTTTAAGGAATAATTTTTCTTAGATTTGTAAAAACAGACTTTCATTTTACATCAAAAAAGGGCTAATTGGATAACCGATTGAAGAAGTAAATAAATTCAACTCTTCGATTTTTTTTTCAAATTGATTAATCCTTTGAAAATGCCAAACGTACTGATGCAGAAAAGCGAAGACAAACAGTTGATTCAACGGGCCTATCGAAAATTATTGCGGTCTCTCCCTTCCGGTTTAGGAAAGGAAGACCGCCAGAACATTCGGATGGCGTACGAATTGGCAGTGGAGGCACATGCCAAGCAGCGGCGCAAATCGGGCGAACCTTATATTTTGCATCCGATTGAAGTGGCCCGAATCTGCGCGCAAGAAATTGGTTTGGGACCAACGGCCATTGTGGCCGCCTTGCTGCACGATGTGGTGGAAGATACAGAAACCTCCCTCGATGAGATTGGCGATAAATTTGGGGAGCGAATTCGAAAAATCGTTGATGGCCTGACTAAATTGGATGGCTCCTACAATCCCGATAGCGAACAGGCGGAGAATTTCAGAAAGGTACTCAGCACCCTTGTAGAAGACGTGCGGGTGGTTTTGATAAAAATGGCAGACCGCCTGCATAATATGCGGACATTGGGGGCGATGCCTCGGCATAAGCAATTGAAAATTGCCGCCGAAACGAGTTACATCTACGCCCCCTTGGCACACCGGCTTGGTTTGTATGCTTTCAAAACGGAATTTCAGGATTTGTGCATGAAAGTCACCGACCCGGATACGTACCGGGAAATTGCACAAAAACTCAACGAATCGAAACGCGAACGAACCCGCTACATCAATGAATTCATAGCTCCCCTTACCAAGCAGTTGGACGAAATCGGCGTTCCGTATCGAATCACCGGACGGCCGAAGTCAATCTTTTCCATTTGGAATAAAATCAGGAGCAAAAGCGTCTCTTTCGAGGAAATCTATGACCTGTTCGCCGTGCGCATCATCGTGCAAGTAGATCGCAAGCGGGAAAAGTCTGTTTGCTGGCAGGTATATTCCGTGATAACCGACGTTTACATGCCTATTCCCGAACGACTTAGAGATTGGATCACCAACCCGAAATCCAATGGCTATGAATCGCTTCACACGACTATTATTGGACCGAAAGGGCATTATGTAGAGGTTCAAATTCGGAGCGAACGAATGGATGAAATCGCTGAGCGTGGATTTGCTGCTCATTGGAAATACAAAGGCGTCTCTGACCAACCCAATGTTTATGAAGTTTGGCTGGATGGCATTCGCGAAATTCTGGAAAACCCCAATGTTGACGCCGTTGAATTTCTTAGCGATTTCAAGACCAATCTTTTCAGCGAAGAGGTCTATGTTACTACGCCCAAAGGGGACATGAAAATCCTTCCAAAAGGAGCTACCGCCCTGGACTTTGCCTTCCACATTCACACCCTCATCGGGTATCATTGCAAAGCCGTCAAAGTGAACAACAGGTTGGTTCCAATAGGTTATAAACTTCAGAATGGCGACCAAATAGAGGTAGTGAAAGATAAAAACCAAAAACCCAATGAAACTTGGCTGAAGTTGGTAGTGACGGGCAAGGCACGCTCCAAAATACGTTCTGCCATGAAAGAAGAACGGCGAAAAAAAGGCATATTCGGCCGGGAAGCCCTCGAACGGAAATTTCGGAACATGAAGGTAGATTATGAGCAGGGTGTGGAAGCATTAGTTAAATTTTTCAGCTTTAAATCGCACGTCGATTTATATTTTTCGATTGCGATGGAAGAAATCAGCCTGGTGGACGTATTGAAGAATTTTGAAATAAAAGACCACAAACTGGTTGAAATCCCTCACCCGACGGAAGGAAGCCCCGAAAAAGAAGAACAAAAATCCCCCAAAAGAAGCCGGAAAAAATTCACCGGCAAACCAAAACTATTGGTGGGCGGAGAACCTGCTGACCAATACAACTACTCTTTTGCCAATTGCTGCAACCCGGTTCAGGGAGATGATATTTTTGCTTATCTGACCGTCAGCGCAGGGCTTAAAATTCACCGGGCCAATTGCCCCAACGCCACCCACCTGATGGCCAATTACGGCTACAGGGTAATGAAAGCCGAGTGGGTAGGCACTACCGAAACGACCTTTGTAGCCGACTTGAAAATCATTGGAATAGATGATGGTCCCGGCGTAATCGAACGCCTAACCCATGAAATTTCTTCTAATTTAGGGGTCAATATCCGCTCTTTTAGCATTGCCGGCGACCAAGGGTATTTTGAAGGCAAAATCAGCCTCTTGGTGGCTAATAAAGACCAATTGAATCTAGCTATCAAAAACCTGAAAAACCTGGAAAACATATCCTCCGTGATGAGAATAGAATGATTTTTAATGCCCCGAAACTTTGAGGGGTATTCCATTTTTTTGTGTCATTTTTGCACCTTTGCTTTTCAGCAAAACAGTAGTTCTAAAAAAAAATAATTTTTCAATGAACCCTATCAAAATAATTCAAATAGGCATTGGTCCCCTAGGCATCAAAATCGCCAATTTTATCGCTGAGCGAAAAGGATTGAAAACCATTGCTGCGGTTGACAAAAACCCCGATTTGGTTGGAAAAGATTTGGGAGAATTGTGCGGACAAGCGAATTCGGGAATAAGCCTAAAAAGCAACTTGAAAGAGGCGATTGCTGCTAAAAAGCCCGATGTTGCTGTGCTGACGACCGTTTCTGACATGGAACGCATCACACCACAGATTGAGGAAATTGTCGCGCAAGGTATTCCGGTCGTTTCTACTTGCGAAGAATTGAGTTTTCCCTGGGACTGTTCCCCTGATTTGGCCAAGCGAATAGATGCAGCAGCCAAAGCCAATGGGGTAGCAGTACTCGGCACGGGTGTCAACCCCGGTTTTTTGATGGATTCTTTGCCGGTATTTTTGTCTGCCGTCTGTCAGGAGGTGGAAAGCGTGCAAGTGAATCGCTTTCAGGATGCCCAATATCGGCGCATTCCATTTCAAAAAAAAATCGGGGCAGGGCTAACTTTGGAGGAGTTCGAAGAGAAAAAAATGACCGGCACTTTGCGGCATGTCGGCCTGACGCAGAGCATGCAAATGATTGCCCACCGCATGGGTTGGATTTTGGATAAAACAGAGGACATTATTAGTCCTGTAATTGCTAAAAATCAAATAGTTGCCGATGATATGACGATTCCAAAGGGTGTTGCCACAGGGGTCAATCAGGTGGGGAAGGCCTATGTTTCGGGTGAAGTGAAAATCAGGCTGAGTTTTCAGGCGGCGGTGGGAGAACCGGAGAGTTTTGACGAAATAATTATCGAGGGTAGCCCTCGCATCCATTCTAAAATTCTGGGCGGCGTGAACGGCGATATTGCCACCTGTGCCATCGTATTGAATGCCATCCCGCAGGTTTTGCGCGCACAGCCGGGATTGAAGACGATGGTTGACATCGCACCTGCTTCCTTTTTTTGAGGAATTAAAAAAGGGCGTGACCAATTTGCAAACAAAACATTTTTCTCAACACTGATTGGGCTGATTTTAATGATGGTCGCTGATTTTTTTTCAAAAGTAATTCGGCATGTTTCATAAACACATAAAAGTAGTTAACACTTCTTCTTGGAAACACATAGGCTTATGGTGGCGTAGCCACAAAAACACGATGTGTATTCCACAGCAAAAGTAAAAATCTACTAAGTTTGTCAGAAATTTTCATATGGAA
>Ga0114931_10003403_pt1 | contig 20173 bp, 13 predicted proteins | sample 2SBtaG_FD_89579 | JGI IMG/M metagenome (GOLD analysis project Ga0114931, IMG submission 89579) | Deep subsurface microbial communities from Kolumbo volcano to uncover new lineages of life (NeLLi) - 2SBTROV14_V59a metaG | ecosystem: Environmental > Aquatic > Marine > Volcanic | place: Kolumbo...
ATTTTGTTCTTAGTTTTTGCTTTGAAAACAAGAGTTATGTTGATATAATGACTGTTTTCAAAGTGAAAAATAAGGACAAAAGAAGTAGCCAAGAAGCTCAATTTATTTTTTCACCGTTCCTCAAGTAGTCGGGCTTAGAGAAAATTTATCGCACGATAATTTGCGAGGTAAACGGATTGTCTTTGAATTCTTTTTGCAAGAGTTCCAATTTGTGGGCTACACTTGTGTCGTACAGCCAATCGCTGAATTCGAGGACAAAGCCTCCAATCAAATCGGGCTCAACTTCGGTCACTACTTCAACATGTTCATCCGTTGATTGAATACTCTCCAACTTTTGTTGGATTGTTGCTACTATCTCATCACTTATCTTTGAAGCCGTCACAATTTTGGCGGTGGTGATGTGCTTGAAAATTTTATATTGCACTAAAAATTCTTTGGCAATATCCGGTAAATACGCTTCCCGGTTTTTATGGACAAGGATATTCAAAAAAGCCATCGTCAATTCGTCGAATTTATCCTCAAAAAGAACTTTTATCACCGCTTTTTTCTTCGAATTATGGATGATTGGACTTTTCAGCAACAACACAAAATCCCTGCTCTTCATAGCCGAATGAAAGCTTTCTACGTCTTCTTTAATGCGCTCCAACTTATTATTTTCTTCAGCCAGTTCGATAAAGGATTTGGCATATCTCGAAGCTATTCTATGTACGGACATAATTTAGTGATTGAGTATCGTTAATTCTTTGTGAATCGAAATTTGAAGAAATTAGGGTTGGCAATTTATGCAAGCCATTGATAATTAAATTCATGCAATTATCGCAAACTGCCTGCTTTAGGCTGCATCAGTTCGTTTCAAAATCATCAACCAATTTTTTGACAAAACGCTCTTGTTCCGGGTCTCCCGCCAGGTTTTTGCGGAGCACCTTTTCGGCAATTTCAAGGGACATAAGGCCTACCTGATTTTTCAAATCAATCATGGCTTCGAACTTTAAGTGTTCGATTTCCTGTTTGGCATTAGCGACAATCTTCTTCGCCTCTTCTTTTGCCTCTACCTTCGCTTTGGCTATGAGGTTTTCTTTTACCTCTTTGGCTTCTTTGATTATTTTAGTCCGTTCGTCGCGGGCTTGTGCCAACAGGTCTTCATTTTCCGATTTCAGGTTGGCCATTTCTTCGCGCGCCTTCTTGGCTTCATCCAAAGATGCTTGAATGTCTCTTCCCCGCTTTTTTAAAGCATTTGCGATTGGGCGAAAAGCCGCCCGCCCCACAATCAACCAAAAGAGAAGGAATATCAGGGTAGTCCAAAGCAGTAAACCCGGGTCGGGTTGCAACACAGAAAAACCTCCGGAAAGAATTATCATAAGTGATGAAAATATTTTGTGAAAACAAAAAGTCCCAAAGAATGCGTAAAACAATTTTGAAATTCTTTGGTACTCCGTTCAATGGTCAAAAAGTTGGGTTGAACCGACAGCCAACCGCTGCCTTTTCAACCCCTTCGTTTTGTAGCCCTTGTGGGCTGCTTTTTCTAGCTGTTCGAGAATTTAGCCTCCAACGAAGAAAGAGAAAGCAATGGTCATTAGGGCAACGCCTTCTACCAAAGCCGCCATGATTAACATATTGGCTCGAATATCTCCGGACACCTCTGGTTGGCGGGCGATAGCTTCTACCGCCTTTCCCCCGATGAATCCAATGCCAATACCTGCTCCAATTACGGCTAAACCAGATCCAACTGCTGCGTACATAATGGTAAAAATTTAGGTGAAAAAATAAAAAATACAACTCATCCAACCATCCAGCCTTCTCAATGATGCTCTTCAATAGCTAAGCCGATATAAGAAGCAGAAAGAATCGCAAAAATGAAAGCTTGGATGAAGGCGACTAATAATTCAATGCAACTCATAAAAAGGGTCAGCAAGGTGGAAATCACCACGCCGCCAATACCCCCGCCAATGCTTTGCCCGGACTGGCCGAAGATGAAAATTAAACCGACGAAACTCATCATGGCGATATGCCCGGCTGAGATGTTGGCAAATAATCGAATCATCAAAGTGAAAGGCTTGATGAAAAGCCCCAGGAATTCAATCGGGGTCAAAATCAATTTGATGGGCCAGGGAATTCCCGGCATCCAAAAAATGTGTTGCCAGTAATTTTTATTCCCAACCAAATTGGTCACCAAAAAAGTAAAAATAGCCAAAACCCCCGTCACGGTTATGTTTCCCGTCAAGTTTGGATTTCCCAAAAAGGGAATCTGCCCTATCAGGTTAAGCCCCAAGACGAAGAAAAACAGAGACATGATGAAAGGCATGAAGGTCTCGTATCTAGGACCGATAACGGGTCGCGCTACTTCATCACGAATAAATATGAAAAAAGGCTCCATGAAATTCTGCAGGCCTTTTGGTGCTTGCTTGTCTCTCTTCTTATAAGCACGGGCAACGCGAAAAAACACCCAACCAAACAAAAGGGCAACTAACAAAAGGGTGAGCACGTTTTTGGTAATCGAAAAGTCGTAAAAAGAAGTAATCTCCACGCCGACAACACCTGCGTCCCAAGTTGTTTTTCCCTCGATTTCATAGCAATTGCCTTGATATACAACGAAATCAGGTCTTTCCTCCTTGTCCTCCATAAAGCCATCAATTTCAATTAGCTCAGATGGAAAGCCACTCGCTTTGACCCGCTTCACGGCCCCTTCCCTCAAAACAAAACCTCGGTAGGCGTAGTCTCCATCTCCATGTTCGTTTGGATGGAATTTGCCAGAAGAAAAGGTGAACAAACCCTGACCGGGAACGTAAAGCAGGCAGGGTAGTGGAACATGAAATTCTTTCAGGAAGAAACTGAGGGTAAGGATATTTTGGTCTTTAATGTGATGGACGGCAACTTTGCCGGGGTTGTAGGGGGGGGCGTTTATATCGTGATGTTCTACCGAACAGTCTTCCGCGTGCTGCAAGGCTTCATTTTCGCCTTGATTATCTTGTGAAAAACCTGAAAGAGAAGTGCCAAAAAAATACAGTAATACCAAAAATACAATGCGCATCCAGAAGTAAATTTTAAAATCCAAAAAACACCCTTTTTAAAAATCGCCGCAAAGGTAGGTAATCAATCCTTTTAAAACAAAGCCCAAATTGCTTTTTTTTAAAAGGGTTTGGAAGAGCTTCTACATCATTTGGCCGACAAAATCCGGCTTCCATTTTATAATGGAATCTTATATCCTTACCTTTGGAGGTCATTGGCTTTTAGCTATTCATTTGCTACCATTTTTTTTCAAAAACCAAGGACTATTTACCAATCATTTAAACCATTTTTCAATTAAAATTTTACCAATATGAGAGTGCTGCTTACTACTTTGATAAACATGTTGACCATTAGCTTTCTTACTGCTCAAGCTGCCGGAAATTTTTGGAAAGACGTTTCGAAAGACCAGATTTGGCTTCCCGAAAAATCGGAACAAGATGCCCTTCCTTTGAAATATCGCAGCTTATCGCTGGATTTGAACTCGTTAAAAAATTATCTCGCCGCGGCGCCAATGGAAAATTCTGCTGCCGCAAAAACGAAAACGCTGACCGTAGAATTACCCATGCCGGATGGCACGACAGAGGCTTTTGCGGTAGTTGAATCGCCCGTGATGGCGCCAAAATTGGCTGCCCGCTATCCGATGATAAAATCCTTTCTCGGAAGGGGCATCCAACATCCCGACCATACGCTTCGCTTCGATTACGGTTTGCAGGGGTTCAATGGCATCATCCATGCCGGCGAAAATTCGATACTGATTACCCCCTACGCGACTAATCAACTGCGATACTACAATTCCTATTTTGCAAAAGATTTAGATATGGAAGGCTTAGACCTTCCCCGGGGTAACGACCTATTGTATGACCCCGCCGCAGCCAGGAAATTGCCGGAAAACGCACAAAATCCCAATGCCGGGCTTTTGAAATCGAACAAAGTAGAGCTTCGCACTTACGGTTTTGCCTTAGCTACTACGGGAGAGTATTCTCAAAACCACGGCGGCACGACCCCTTCCGTTTTATCTACCCTGAATACGGCAACTAATGTAATCAATTCCGTCCTTGAAAGAGATGCGGCTATCCGTCTAGTTTTAATCGAAAATATTGAATTAATCATTTTTCTTGACTCCGCTACTGACCCTTATGTGAATGCCAATATGGGCGGAGCGCTTTTGGGTCAAAACCAAGCAGTTTTGAACAGTGTTGTCGGTTTTGACAATTATGGTTGGGGGCATTTACTAACCGCAGGCTGTGTAGATGTTGGGGGTGTCGTTGGGGGGGCTATTTGCGGCGCGGGAAAAGGTCGAGGGGTCACCTGCCATGCCACCAACAATGTCGAAGCCATTACCCTACGGATTGGCGCGCACGAAATGGCGCATCAGATTACCGGCGGACACACCTTTAGCAGTTGCCCCGGCAGTGAGGGGCAATTGAACCTTTCCACTGCTTTCGAACCCGGAAGCGGCAGTACGCTTTTGTCTTATGCCGGCATATGTGGCGACCAAAATATTGTGACCAATTCCAACCCTTATTATCACGGAGGGAATATCGGGCGGTTTTTCCAATACACCCGCATGGGAAATGGAAACACCTGCGCTACCGTAGAAATCACAGACAATGACGAACCGGTTTTGGAATTGCCCTATGAAGATGGCTTCTATATTCCCATCAGCACCCCTTTTGCCTTGACTGCCATTGGTTCGGATGAAGATGCAACGGATGTTTTAAACTACAATTGGGAGGAAATCAACACGGGCACCGCGCCCCTGGGCATGCCTTTTCTCGAAGCCCCGCTTTTTAGAAGCTGGCCGCCCACGGCTTCTCCTACCCGATTACTTCCACGGTTGCCGATGCTGTTGAATAATGGTTCGGAAGTAGTTGAAATATTGCCAGATTACAGCCGGAATATCACCTTCCGTTGCACGCTGAGAGATAATTATCCCGGTGCGGGGGGGGTGGTATTCAAGGATATTTCTTTTGAAGCTACGGCATCGGCCGGTCCTTTTTTGGTAACCCAACCGAATGTAGATACCGTCATTTGGGAAGCCGGAAGTTTTCAGGAAGTGACTTGGGATGTAGCCAATACGACGAACAACAAGGTCAATTGTCAGTTTGTCAATATCAAGCTATCGGTTGACGGCGGGGTAAACTTTCCGATGACCTTACTTTCCCATACCCCCAACGATGGTTCGGAAATCGTGCAGGTTCCAAATGCCGAATCTCCCGCAGTGCGTGTGAAGGTAGAAGCAGCCGACAATATTTTCTTCGATATTTCAAATAAGAATTTTACCATTGCCCCTCCGGCTTCTCCCGGTTTCACGCTGAACATTTCCAATCAATACCAGCAAGTCTGCGTGCCGGGAATGGCGCAGGTGGAATTGACGACCGACACCTTGCTTGGCTTCGATAGTCTCGTCACTTTTGAAATTTTGGAAGGCTTGCCCGGGGATGTAGGAATAGCTTTCAGCGCCAATCCCGTTACCGCCGGCGAATCGAGTACCCTTAGCCTCGACATGAGCAACGTGACGGAAGACGGGGTGTTTGATGTAGTTCTTCGGGCAGTTGCGCCGGGCGCGGATACGGTTTTGCAAACCTTGATTTTCAGCATCGTCAACAATGATTTTTCTGCGCTGCAATTACTAGAACCGGCGAATGGCGTTTCGGACATCGGCTTCCTGACAGACTTTAGTTGGACAGACCTTCCCAATGCCGATTTTTACGATTTTGAATTATCCACCGACCCCACCTTCGCAGCGGAATTCATCCTCGATTCGGCAAGTGGTTTGACGGAGGGAAATTATACGCCGGTTGTCAGCTTGGCGGAAAACGAACTTTATTTCTGGCGCGTTCGCCCTTCCAACGAATGCGGCACAGATGAATACACCGCACCTTTTGCCTTCCACACCTTCACCGTCGCTTGTTCGCCCTTTTCAAGCAGCGACATCCCGGTTACCATTCCCTCCGCAGGTACGCCGACAGTCACTTCGGAACTGACTATCCTCGACAATGGGGTCATCAATGATTTGAATGTGACCAAAGTAAAAGGGTTTCACGATGCCGTACCGGACATTGAAATCAGATTGGCAAGCCCCGAAGGCACCAAAGTCGTTTTGATGTCGGCACAATGCGGAAATACGTCCCTGTTTGACATCGGTTTTGACGACGAAGCGCCTTTTGAAATCCAATGCCCTCCCATTGGGGGCAATTCCGTCATACCCGCCGAACCCCTGGCTGCCTTTAACGGAGAATCCACTTTTGGAATTTGGACGCTTGAAGTGGAGGTGTTGGATAATATTGGGGCAGGGGGCGCGTTGGAAGCATGGGGCGTCGAATTTTGCGCAAGCGTCACCCCCAATAATCCTTTTTTGGTGACCAATGATTCTCTTTTTGTGCCACCAAATGAGTCGAGGGGCATCACTCAGAACATGTTGGAAGTAACGGACGACGACAACAATGCCGACGAACTGACCTTCACCGTCGTCACGGCAACTGCCGAAGGGACGCTCCTTTTAAATGACAGCCCAATCGATGTCGGAGACAGCTTCCTTCAAAGCGACATCAACAGCGGAAGCTTGCGATACGAAAATGACAATCCCGATGCCCAAACCGATTTTTTCACCTTTACGGTTGAAGATGGGACAGGGGGTTGGTTGGGAACGCCCCAATTCAACATCAAAATTATGGAAGGAGAACCCGTGGCTACCTTTGAAATTGATACCGAAAATGACATCAACCTCTATCCGAATCCCGCCGGTGACTTTTTAAACATTGCCATCAAAAAACAAATCCAGGGAAGCCTGACTATCGCAATTTTTGATATTCACGGGCGCCATTTGAATAAACAGGATTACAATAACGCGCAAGGCGATGTTGAAATAAACACCGCAGGCTTGGCTAGCGGTGTTTATTTCCTTCGTTTTCAGACTGAACGCGGTGTTTTTAGCCGGAAATTTATCGTGCAGAAGTGAGTTGTCTGAATCGCGGATTTAGTAGATCAAAGGATTACACAGATTGTATTTTATTCTGAAAGATGGAAGGCATTTTGGAAATGTCTTCCATCTGGGAGTTGCGTATTTTTTAGAATAATCTCTATCATGGAAAAGCAAAATCAGCGAAATCCATCAATCTGCGAACATCCGCGATTTAGACCCTTGTCAGAATCAGGATTCTCAGGAGGAGAGGATTGGAGAGGAGAGGAGAGGAGGAAAGATTTGAAATTCTGAAAATCCTCAAATCCCGAAAATCCTGATTCTGACAACTTTCAAACCTAAAATTACCTGAAATGAAACTCTTGTTTACTATTCTGACCCTCCTCATGTCCCTTCCTTTTCTGAACGGGCAGAATAGCTCTATTTTTTGGAAAGACGTTGATGAGAGCAAAATTTGGTTGCCCGAAAAGTCGGAAATAGATGTACTTCCGCAAAAATACCGAAGCCTGTCTTTAGATTTGGAGGCGCTTGTCAACTATTTGGCGCAAGCCCCGATGGAGGGTTCATCGGAAGCGAAATCCGACCCTCTTTTGCTAAGTCTTCCCTTGCCCGACGGAACTTTGGAAACCTTTGATGTGGTCGAATCGCCCGTTATGGCACCCGGTTTGGCCGCCCGTTTTCCGACGATAAAATCCTATCTCGGCAGGGGAACGAAAAATCGAAACCACACCCTCCGCTTCGATTATGGTTTGCAGGGATTCAACGCCGTTATTCAGAGAGAACAAGCCATTTTGATAACTCCTTATGCCACGAATCAGACGCAATTTTACATTTCTTACAATTTGAAAGATTTTAGCCTGGAAGGCTTCGATTTGCCCCCCGTTCTTCGGGGCTACGATGCTTCTATTTACAATCCCGACAAAGAAAGAGAAATTAGTGAATTGCCATCCGATGGGCTGGATTTCAGAGGCGGAAACCCCAAATCGGAATTTGTCAATCTCCGCATCTACGATTTTGCTTTGGCAGCTACCGGTGAATATTCTCAAAATCACGGCGGCACGACGGAATCGGTTTTATCCACCTTGGTCACTGCCACAGATGTATTAAATTCTGTGTTGGAAAGAGATGCGGCCATCCGCGTAGTTTTGGTCGAACACAACGACCTGATTATTTTCCTGGACCCCGATACGGATTTCTATGTCAATGCCAATAACGGAGGAGCGCTTTTGGGGCAAAATCCGGGTGTACTCGACCAAGTCATTGGTGCGAATAACTACGGCTGGGGTCATGTGTTCACGGCGGCTTGCAATGATGTGGGGGGCGTGGTCGGAGGGGCGATTTGTTCGCCCTCGAAAGGAGCCGGCGTGACCTGCCATTTTAGCAACAACGTGGCGGTCATTACGATGCAGATTGGAGCACACGAAATGGCGCATCAACTTACCGGAGGGCACACCTTCAGCAGTTGCCCCGGTTCGGAAGGACAATTGAACCTCGCCACCGCCTTTGAACCGGGCAGTGGTTCCACCCTCTTGTCCTATTCCGGTTCTTGTGGCGACCAAAACATTGCTTTCAATTCCGACCCCTATTACAACGGAGGTAATATCGGACAGTTTTTTCAATTCACGAGGCAAGGTACGGGGGGCAGTTGCGCAACTATTGAGGTGACAGAAAATCACGAACCGGAATTATCGTTTCCATATGAGGATGGTTTTTATGTTCCCATCAGCACCCCTTTTGAATTGGATGCCCCCGCCACGGACGAGGATGGGGACGAAATCACTTACAATTGGGAAGAAATCAACACCGGAACAGCCCTGTTGGGGCAACCTGTTCTGGAATCGCCCCTTTTCAGAAGTTGGCCGCCAACGACTTCTTCCAACCGGGTGTTGCCGCGGCTTCCCGTTTTGGTCAATAATGGTTCGGAAGTGGTAGAAGTTTTGCCCGATTATTCGCGGAACATAACTTTTCGATGCACCGTTCGGGATAATTATCCCGGGGCAGGCGGTGTCCTGTTGAAAGATGTATCCTTTGAAGCTACCGAAACGGCCGGTCCCTTCCTAGTAACACACCCCAATTCCGACACGGTGGTTTGGCAAGCCGGCGATTTTACGAAAGTGACCTGGGACGTGGCAAATACGACGAATGAGTTGGTAAATTGTCAATTGACAACCATAAAACTATCCACCGACGGCGGCCTAAATTATCCGTTCACCTTAGTTGCCAATACGCCAAATGATGGTTCCGAATTTGTAGCGGTTCCGAATATAGAATCGGATTCGGCGCGGGTGCGGGTGGAAGCGGCAAAGAATATCTTTTTTGATATTTCCAATAAAAATTTTTCCATTGTCCCGGCTTCCGAACCCGGTTATACCTTTAATATTCCCTCCCAATATCAGCTCATTTGCGCGCCGAATTCAGCCCAAGCAACTTTGACAAGCGGTTCTATTCTCGATTTCGACAAGCCCATCGCTTTTGACATCGTTGAAGGCTTACCGGACAATGTTAGCGCAGAATTTAGCGCCAACCCCGTGGCACCGGGAGAATCGAGTACCCTTAGCCTCGACCTTAGTTCCGTTTCCGAAGACATGCTGATTGAACTGAAGGTGCGCGCAGTTGCAGAAGGTGCAGATACTTCACTGCGGACCTTGATTTTCGATGTGGTGAACAGCGACTTTTCGGCGCTCAAACTGCTGGAACCGGCGAATGGCGTTTCGGACATCGGCTTCCTGACTGACTTTAGTTGGACAGACCTTCCCAATGCAGAATTTTACGATTTTGAATTGGCTACCAACCCCTCTTTTGATGACCAATTTATTGTGGAACGGAAAAACGCCACCCCCGAAACGAGTTTTACGCCAAGTGAATCTTTTGAAAGAAACACCCTTTATTTCTGGCGCGTTCGTGCCGGCAATTCTTCCTGCACCGGCGAATTTTCGGCGCCTTTTGCTTTTCATACCTTTACCGTGCAATGTTCTGCTTTCAATAGCCCGGATGTTCCAATTACCATTCCCGCCGTGGGCACTCCTACGCTGCAATCCGAATTGACCATCGTCGAAAATGGAACTATTGACGATGTTAATGTGACTAAGGTCAGGGGCTTTCACGATGCTGTTCCCGACCTGGAAATTAGATTGGTAAGCCCCGAAGGCACCGCTGTCGTATTGATGAGCAAAGCCTGTGGAAACACTTCTTTATTCAATCTCGGCTTCGACGACGATGCGCCCTTTGAAATCCAATGCCCTCCGATTGGCGGCACGGTTTTCCTTCCGAAAGAACCCCTTTCGGCCTTCAGCGGAGAATCCATTTTGGGGGTTTGGAAGTTGGAAGTAGAAGTTTTGGATGAAATCGGCGCCGGGGGAAGCCTTGACCAATGGGGCGTCGAATTTTGCGCAAGTTTTAGCCCCAACGACCCCTTTCTCGTGGTGAATGAAACCTTGGTCGTGCCACCCGGCGATAAAAGGGATATTCGCTCAACCACCCTGCTTTCGGATGACATGGACAACACCCCCGACGAATTGGTCTATACCATCGCGATACCCACCCAATTCGGGACGGTTTACAAAGAAAATACCCCTTTGACGGCGGGTTCGCATTTCACCCAACAAGACATTGATTCCGGCAAAATTCACTATGAAAATGATGACCCGGATGCGACGGAAGATTTTTTTAGCTTCACCGTCGAAGACGGCGCCGGAGGTTGGTTTGGAACGCCCCGCTACAATATTAGCATTCACGACGACGCGCCGGTCGCAACGGTGGAAATTGATGTGGACAATGACATTCTGCTGTACCCCAATCCCGCGGGCAATTCGTTGAACATTTCTCTCAAAAAACCCTTCGAAGGAGTGGTTGCAATTTCAGTTTTCGACCTCAACGGACGTCTGTTAAGCAGACGGAAATTGGAGTTGGCGGAAACTGATTTGGAATTGAAAACCGCTGCATTTGCCGACGGGGTTTATTTCTTGAGTTTTCAAACGGAAGAAGCGGTCTTTACAAAGAAATTTGTTGTTCAAAAATAAAATTGTGTATGAAGTCCGTTTTTCATAAATCAACATTTTCATCCAATTGCTTATGAAAATTGCTCCGAGAATTCGTTTTTCCCATCCTTTCTTTCTTTGCCTGTGGTTCCTTGCGATGGTTATCATTCCCCGCTTCACCTTTGCGCAGCAAAATGACCCAGCCAACTATCTCGAAGTCCCGGACGACGACTACATCCAAGTCCCGAAGGAAAGCCGATTGACTTCGCCGGCTTTCAAAATTTCCAACTTCAATTTTTTCTCAACCCAGGTAAATGTGAATGCAAATGGAGAGAACATCCTGGGCGACGCCGCCAACGAACCTTCCATTGCCATTGACCCTACCGACCCCGACCGGATGGTCATCGGGTGGCGACAATTCGACACCATTGCCAGTAATTTCAGGCAGGCTGGCTATGGTTTCACCACCGACGGCGGACAGATATGGACCTTCCCCGGCGTAATCGAACCGGGCGTTTTTCGTTCCGACCCGGTTCTCGATTTCGACTCGGACGGCAACTTTTTCTACAACAGTTTGACCTTTGATGGAGGTTTTGCGTGCGATGTGTTCCAATCCACCGGAGACGGCACCTGGGATTCAGGAACCTTTGCCCAAGGCGGCGACAAGCAGTGGATGGTGATTGACCGAACCGGCGGTCCAGGCCACGGAAACATCTACACCAACTGGAGCGAATCTTTTTCAGCCTGCCCTCCCGGTCAATTTACCCGTTCTACGGATGGAAACCTCAGCTACGATGATTGTTCGGCTATTCCTTCCAATCCTTTTTGGGGCACCTTGTCCATTGGCCCCTCCGGTTCGCTTTATGCCGTGGGGGCAGATGTGGGTTTTGTGGCCATATCTGAAATTCCGCATGATACAGTGCAGATGATCAACTGGGAAGTGAAGGCTACCCACGGTCTGGGTGGGAACGTGCTCGCTTTTGAAGCTGACAGCCCCAACCCCGGCGGATTACATGGGCAAGTCTGGGTAGCGACCGACCACTCCGAAGGCCCCACTCGTGGCAATGTCTATATGCTGGCTTCGGTGCGACCAACCGCCACCTCCGACCCCCTCGATGTCATGTTTTCCCGCAGCACCGACGGGGGACAAACATGGAGCGATCCCATCCGAATTAATGACGACCCCGGGCGAGATGCATGGCAATGGTTTGGAACCATGTCCGTAGCCCCAAATGGCCGCATCGATGTCATCTGGCTGGACACCCGCGATGACCCCGGCAGTTTCAACTCTTCTCTCTACTACTCTAATTCAGAAGATGGAGGTCTCACCTGGTCGGAAAATGAACGCTTATCCGATTCTTTCGACCCCCACCTGGGGTGGCCGCAGCAAAATAAAATGGGGGATTACTTTCACATGATTTCCGACGATGAAGGGGCCCATCTTGCCTGGGCAGGCACTTTCAATGGGGAACAGGATGTTTATTACGGCCGCATTCTCGTTTCCACCGTGGTGGGTACATCAGAGGTGAACAAAAACCAAGAGGGGGTGCTTTTTCAAAACTACCCGAACCCCTTCCGAAGCCTTACGACCCTTGGCTATTCCGTTAAAAAACAAGGCGGGATTCAGTTAAAAATAGTCAACCGCCTGGGACAAACGATTCGCGTCTTGGTAGATGAGGAAAAAGCCGCCGGAGATTATTCAGTTCTTTGGAATGGGAAAGATGATGCAGGCACTACAGTTTCCGGTGGCATCTATTTTTACACCCTGACAGTGGACGGCGGATTTCCCGTTTCCAAAAGAATGATTTTCATGAAATAGGGATTAAGTCGGACTAATTTTCAAGTCCCAAAATGAAGTTGTCCCCACCGTTTTGGCTCAAAGAATTTTTCTGTTCAACAGCCTTTATTATTTCTACATTTAGAAAATGCAAGTTTTCCCTTCCGGCATCCAATTCACATGAAATCCTGGATTTTGTATCTTCGAAAATGTCCTTTAAATTGGCAAACAAGTTGTAATAATAGCTGATCCCCTCGTTTAGATTCTTTGCAAAAGCCAACAAGTATTTTTCTTGTTTTTTGGTCATGGAAATTTTCGTTTCCTCAATTTTATTTTTTAGAAAATCGAGGTAAATTTTTAATTCTTTTACAAACATATTTGGACGGTCGGCTCTTGTGATCGCATTAATTCGCCCGTAAATATGGTCGGTGATTTCTTTTAAGCTCATTATTTTTGAGAAATAAGCCATGTTTGGCCCCGGGCAAACGGAAACGCCCTTGCCTTCCACCTTCGTTTCCAAATCATTTACCAACAAAGCAGGGGTGCCTAATCCCACACACAAGCATGATTTTTCAACTATTTTTTCAAATCTGCTTTGGTACTCTTCAGGAGGGAGTCCTTCCTCGTCTAATTCTTTCAATTTTAAATATTGGTATTGGCGGGAAGCGGTGCAAAGCCCCTTTTCCGTAAACTCTTTATTCAAAGCCACGTATTTTTTAGGGCAGGAACTACCCGGTCTTCCTTTGGCAATCAAAGATCGTTTTGTGAGGTCTTTGCTGTTGCCTTTGAGGCTATAGAAAGGAACGCCCAAAGGAGAGATATTACTAAGATGCACATCCTCTTCTTTGGCTTCCATCAACTGGTTTCTAGTATGTTCGTCCACGTTGGTTACTTCGGGGACTAAAAGAAAAGGCGTGGCCCAACCTACAGAATCAAGTTGGTAATGATCGATTAGAAATTGATGCTCTTCTGCCGTTCCAACACCTCCCTGAGCAGTAATTTTTAGTGGCAATTCCACTTTAGGTACCGAACGCTTTTTGCTGGAAAGCGCCTTGACTAAGATTTCGTGAATCGATTGAGCCAGTTCACCCCGTTTTTCCGTGAATTCCTCTAACACCGGACCTAGAAGGTTGCCATCCGTGGCAAAGGCATGCCCGCCACAATTAAGCCCCGATTCAATCCTGTATTCTGAAACCCACAGTCCCTTTTTGGCCAGGAACTTCCCTTGAATTAAAGCAGACCGGTAATCACTGACTTTTAAAACAATTTTCTTTTTCAATTCTCCATTTTTGTCGGGATAGAAATCTTCGAATTGCTCTAAATAGGCGTACAATCTGGGATTCATGCCCGCCGAAAAAATGATGGCGGAATGTAAATCGCTGTTGGCGTAGCCCCTAAGTGCCGCATGAGCGTCGTTGAATTCAGAAGATAATTTCTCCCCATCGAGATAATTGTCCTTATCGACTTTGGTCATAATATTCACATCGATACTGCCCATCGATAAGTTGTCTTTTAACCAGCTTCTTATCTCATTTAAATTAAAATATTTTGCCGTCAAGCTCATGAATTCCTGTTTTATGCTCGAACTGTCAGGCAGCATGTCGAAGTATTTCTTTATTTCATTCCCTTTCTCGAGGGTGGCATTTTTGAATTCTTCGAATTTCTTTTTGGCCAAGTCGTTTATCAAGTTCAGATAAGAGGTGATCCTTTTGGCTCTAAAATCTTCGACCTTTTCGGTAATCTCCCGATACGGAATTTTAAATTTTTCGCAGTACATCTTCCTCAACTTTTCCAAAAGGATGTCGTCGAGTAAAGAAATGACCGAATCGATGCCGTATTGAGAAACCTTTAAAGGGGTATCGATGGTAAATCCGATTCCCATGACGGGAATATGGAAGGAATGTGTTTTTTTCATGTTGCGATTGATTTAGATATAATAATCGGTAACGGTTAGGCTAAAAATTTGCAGGCAGATTTACCATTTTTATTTTAAATTGCATAACTTATAATTAGGAACGGTGAAAAAATAAATTGAGCTTCTTGGCTACTTCTTTTGTCCTTATCTTTCACTTTGAAAACAGTCATTATATCAACATAACTCTTGTTTTCAAAGCAAAAACTAAGAACAAAATAATTAACCCAAAAACCTCAATTTATTTATTCACCGTTCCTTATAATTACTTGTAACCTGCTTCATATTAGCACCTTGAATCCGCTTTTTTTAAGTCTGTTTTATTAAACCATTTCATATCCCATGCACGCGCTAAACGATATTTTATCAAATCCTTTTTTAATCCTATCATTTTATTCTAATCCCTTCTTTTTGTATGTTTTCAAATAACGGAGTCGAAGAATGATTTTTATTCCAATCCTTTTTTGAATAAATCAAAGGGGAAATTATCTCTCCTGTTTCAAGTTCCAGGTCATAGAAATCATCCATTAGTTTTGTTTCAATTTCAAAGGAAATATTTTTTGAATTAAGTAAAATTAACAAATCCCAATCGGATAAACTTGTCGTATTTTCACGAGCTTGAGATCCATATAAATATACTTCTGAATCAGGATGTTTGGAATTAGCTATCCTAACAATTTTATTAATTATTTTATTTTGATTACGCATATTGCAAAAATAATCATCTTCTGAAGAGGTCTGTTAATTAGTAGGTTTTCTTTGCTTGGCGGAAACGGTTTGTGCATGAAGCGTTGGGCATTTCGAAGCACTTTCCTGTCAAACCGCTACGCAATTTGCGCGGGCGACAACCTTGATATTCACCACATCGCCTGCCATTACTTATACAAAATGTAGGGCTTATTTCCTTTTTTCTAACACTATGGGTTGATTAAAATTCTTTACAATTTGATCCCAATAGTGCTTTATTCGCGAGTATTCATTAGCTACATAAGTTGACTTTTTAAACTTGTAATTTCCTTTTACTGTCAAAATACTGTCACTAAGTGAGTATTTAAGATTGATTTCTGCTAGCTCATCATCAAGATTATATCCTTCTGGTAGTTCAGACACCAAAAATTCAGAAGGTATTTGCAAGATTGATTCAAACTTATTCTCCCAAGGGTAAATAAAATCCACTGGATATGTTCTTTTCTTTTGGGTTAACTTATTTTTCGATAAAGGAAGGTTTAAAAAGGGTTTTATCACAATATTATCACCCAGTTTTTCTGTTTCATACCTTGTTTCGAAATTCATTGAATAAGGACGGTTTGTACTTTCATACCCTTCAGTACTTGTTTTTACGATATCACCAACTTTATCTTCGTAGAACTCCTTAATTTTTAAAATATCATTTTTAAACCTGTTTCGTGCTGAGAATGATTCATATTCAGTGTTTTGGATATATACCTGAGCAAAAACATCCATGCTGGGGGTATCAAGCCTCATTTTTATTGTATTCCTTACCGTTGAGAGAGTATTATTAGCTAAGCTTATCCATCTTGGTGTATCTTTTTTTTCAACAATCAGCCCTTTCCCATTATTACAACTTATTGGAATTTTATCATACGGTAGTAATTCTTCTGTTCCATCCGCCAGGAAAGGCGAATCTGTATTTATAAAAGCAATGACGTAATTCGTAAAATGGTTATATGGATAATCGATTGAGATTTTTCCATGATTTCTTGTACTCAGTATTATAAGTTTGGTGTCGATTTCAGCTTCCTTGAGAAGATCAATCATGAATAAATTGATATCAGCAGAATTGCCTCTTTTATTTTTAAAAAACTCTTTAGACGATTGCGATGCATATTTACTGTAATGACCGTTCCATTCAAAACTACTTTTTACATAATCAATTATTTCTTTTGCCTTCTGTCTATTATCATTGCTGCTTAAGTTCAACTCTTCAGAAAGAACTTTTTTCGCAATTTTCGAGCAGCCTTTTAAATACTTACCAAAATTCTCATGCTTAAGGATCGCCTCGTTTAGAGCAGGCCATGTGGATATAATTTCAGTGGTTCCTCCTCTTGGGTTATGAAATTTAGCAAGTTGAAAGTCCATTTTAATGATGTAATCATTGATTGAAGAAATGTAGGACTCATCCTTAAAAGCAGGAACATCCTTCATTACATAGGTGTGAACAAAATCTTGAAATTCTATACCGTTACCTACATTTTGCCCATAGGATTTAATAGCATTTCCCCAAGTTCTTTTCTCTTCTGCCACCGCAGAATTTTGATAATCAAATTTGGATATACCTTGGACAAGAAATACATATTCATAAAATGGAATCATGCCGACTTGATATTCACTATAAGCAGTTGGAATCTTGTCTTGAAAAGTCCAATCTGGTAAATTAAAATGAAATGGTGTTTCTAAAACGTAGCGATATTCTAAAATAGATCCATTCTGAACATCAGGGAAGACGAATTTTTTGTTATACCATCGTTCATTGATTCGCTCTTCATAAACTGTTGACGGGTCTAATCTCTTTTGGGTCAACCTGCCATCTGTTGTATTATATGTAACTGCCTCAATGGATTTTACAGTTTCAGTTTTCCCATATCCGTCAACATAATAAGGAATAGACACTTCCGCGTATTGAGATTCGGACTTATCGAATATTTTGATTCTTTTGTGCCTTGTAAATCGAATATCATAACCATTATCTGTTTCGAAAAAAAACGACTTTCCTTTGTCATAAAGGATTACGGCTTTTGCTTCTTTATCTTTTTCATAATACTTCATATCTATCTCTTCCTGAGATATTTTCCCGAATTCTATTTCAAGTTTTTGGGCGTAAGTAAATTGGCTTAAAAGAAGGCTGATTATTAAAAGAATTTTCATTTTATAAGTATTTTTCATTTTATAAGTATGGCTGATTTTTTTTTGTAAATGTTTATGGAATTTATGAAATCATATAAGCCCTTATAATCGTCAATTGAAATCTTGTTGGCAATTAAGGTGAACTTCTCAACAACAATCAATTCATTGCTTTTTTTACGGAAATCAGCAGAGTAATTACCATATTTGCTCTCAATCCTGATTCCTTTTGGAATTTGTATTTCTTTTTGTTCGAAATTTTGCAGATTATAAACGCTTTTATCGGTTCTATTAATTGGAAAATTGATTATAACATCTAATTCCCTTTCCTTAGGGGTTTCAAAATCTGGTAATTCTATCCTGAGGGGATTTATTACGTGGAATGCTCCTATTTCCCGTATAATCGAAGAGGATTTTCCATCAATATTAAGATGTAAAAAAGTGCTATCCCTATGCAAATCTATGATATCCCACTTATCGACTTTAAAATCTTTGATCCCGTGATGCCTGTTTATTTCATCATTTTGTCCTTCTTCGTCTTTCTCAGAAATGAAATGTCTAAAAGTTTCAAATGATTTTCCTCGTAAGATTAAATCAAGATCAATTTGTACTTCATTGTTGTTTGTTGCTTGAAAACTATAGTTTCTCTCTAGTAGTACATCATCGATTGAAAGTTCAGGCGTTTTGACCAGTTGGCTTTTCTCTCCATTAATAGCCAAAGCATACCTGTTTTGAGTAAAAGTTCCGAGGTAATCAAAAGGTAAAGCGCTGGATGTATTCTCAAGCCATATTGTATCTTTCGCGGATGGAATCATAAGAATCACATGGTTGAACTGTTGACTTGGAATATTTATGTCGATTTCTGTGTTGTTTTCGCCTGCTTTGATAATAGTATAAAATGATTCAATTCCTACACTCTTTAGCATTGCTTTCATATAAGTCGTAAGAGCCTTGCAGTCTCCATACTTATTTTCACAGACATAGGCAGCGGGATAACTTTTTAGTCCACCAACATCTATGGCAACATTGACATATTTAGTTTGATCTTGTAGATAATGATAAATGGTTTTAATGATATCATTTCGATTATTGATGCCATCAACCAGTTTTTCAATTGTCCATTTTTCCTGTAGGGTTAGTTGATCAGTGCCATTATTTAACTCATCAAACCAAAGCCCAAAGGATGACCATGAGTCTGATTTTCCAGGTACACCATAGTTAAAGTCAATAGGGACAAGCTTAACAATAGGTGTCAATTTCTCGGTCGCAGGCGAGTAAATTTCATCCTGGGGTTTGTTCACTATATTGGATTGCCACCTTAGTGTTTTCCAATCATTCGCTTCGGATTCTTCGAAAACCACATTATCAGAATTATGAACTTTGACTCTAAAATCAATAGGTAGGTTGACTTCTAATGAACTTTTAATCGTTGTTGCATTTTTAAAAATTTGGGGTGTCCACCAGGCAACATATAGATATTCTTCCTCCTTTATTGTGTAGGAGTATTCAATTTTATATGGGTACTGATTCCAGTACAAATCAAATTCAGTAATTAAATCATCTTGATAAAATGCTTGATAGGAAAGATTACTACGAGTACTAAGTTCCTTTTTCTTGAGTTTTCTAACTGTATTTCCTTCTTTATTCAGTAAGTAGGCATAATTAAGTGAAAACTCTTGATTAGGATTGTGCCTCAGTTCGACATGAGATAACCAGTTTTCGTCTTTGTTATTTATTTGAATCAAGACTATTCTTTCAGTGGTTTTCTTTCTATCGTCATGAATTGTGACTTTGGTCTCATAGTTCATTACTTGACCATATGCCAACTGAAATGATGATCCAATCAAGCTGGCAAATAAAAGATAGTTTAAAAGTTTAGTGATCAATGTATAACTTTTTGATGGCGACAATTAAGCCCAACGTTTGTATATAATCCATTGTATTTATCTTCCCGATTTGGCGGTATAAACACAATGGTGTTTATTTCCTGCTATTCATTCATTTGCCCTTCTGGTTTTAATCTTTTTTTACACATAAGGCTTGCTATAACAGGCTTCAAAAAGCAGTGTAGCTTCAGCGCATCGAAAGCCGCTTTGATTTTGAAGCCTGAGTTGATAGCTCTATCAAATTCCCATAAACTTAGAACTTAGATTTGAGGGAACTCAGTATTCCTGCATATATTGGATTGCAAAAGTCACCGACCGCACTATCCGAATCGGATTCGTAAGTGGAAATCCATTCGACAAATGTTTTGCCGGAATCCGTTACCGGATAAAGGGAAACTTTCCCTACGTAATTCGAGACAGCATCCTTGCTTACCGGTCCCGGACCATCATCGATACTGTACCTAAATGAAAAGTTTTTGCTATCCACTGACAAAAGCGTTTCGTGGAAAGCGTCGTTCAGAATTCTTTTGGCACCGGCTTTGGTACCGGGGACATCTCCAACGATGTCAACTTTTGAAACTACTTTATCGCCCCAGGAAAGCTGATGGAAATCTTTTATGGTTTCCCATACTTTTTCGACGGGGGCGTCAATGACGGTTGAGTTATAACATTTGCCCATAATTTTATCTTTTGAATTAAGTTAGGGATGGTGAAAAAATAAATCAAGCTTCTTGGCTACTTCTTTTGTCCTTATTTTTCACTTTGAAAACAGTCATTATATCAACATAACTCTTGTTTTCAAAGCAAAAACTAAGAACAAAATAATCAACC
>Ga0114931_10003404_pt1 | contig 20173 bp, 23 predicted proteins | sample 2SBtaG_FD_89579 | JGI IMG/M metagenome (GOLD analysis project Ga0114931, IMG submission 89579) | Deep subsurface microbial communities from Kolumbo volcano to uncover new lineages of life (NeLLi) - 2SBTROV14_V59a metaG | ecosystem: Environmental > Aquatic > Marine > Volcanic | place: Kolumbo...
TACCAATAAGGGCACAATGGATTTAGATAAGTTTCTAGAAAAAAATGGTACATTTGGAGACAAATGTGGCTCTATGTTTTCAGATGGAAAAACGGATGTTTTATGTGCTAAAGATAAAACTCTAAAATTTAAAACTATTTCAAATGCGATTAAAAAAGAAAAAAAGTATCTAACTCGTAATTTACGCGATCATATTGTTTACTCCTATTGATAACAACCATCAAAATACAAAGGGGCTGTGTTTTTTTACATAGTCCCTTTGTTATATGGTATAGTTGATATAGGAGTACTGATATGCCAATAATTTTATTTAAGTGTAATAATCCCGACTGTGTTAACTATATATATAAATTTTTTACACCTAAGAAAAAAGCAACGATACCGCCCTTTTTATATTGTGGTCAGTGCGGTATAGGCAAGCTAGAGAGACAATTAGAAGCTCCTAACTCAAACAAGACACAAGTTATAGATAACGGACTACAACCCAAACGCATTGAATTAAGAGAAGAAGTATTAGAAAAAACAAGGAAGAAAATATATAATGAGGATAATGAATGATAGATTTGTTATCTATAAAATTTGGTAACATTAGGTCTTTTGATAAAGAACAGACGATTGATTTTAAAAATAGATCTAAACTAATTCAAATAGATGGTATCAACGAAAACACAGGAGGTTCGTCAGGGGCCGGTAAAACCACTGTCGGTATAGCTATTGACTATCTTTTAGGGCTCAATGATATACCGACGACCATTCTACAATCTCGTTATACGAAGTCCCCCTTATTTGCTGAAGGAAATTTTTTAATAGACGATCAATTAGTTCATATATCTAGATCCAAAAAAAATGGATTAATTATTAAAACACCCCAAGAAACCGTTTCTGGTAATGCCAAATTAGCAGAAGAAAAATTAGAAGAATTGATAGGGATTCCTAAAAAAATTTTTAAAAAAATGATACATAAGAAGCAAAAAGAGGGCGGTTTTTTTCTCAATATGAGCCCAAAAGAAATGTATAGCTTCCTTACTTCTGTTTTGGGTCTTGAAAAATATATAAAACAGATAGAGATTATAAACGAAAATATAAAAAGGTACAAAGAAGAATTAATTAAATTAAACAATGATATAGAACATTTAAAAAAACTAGATGATGTTTATTTGGATAATTTATCACAACTATCCATTCCTGTTTGCAGTATAAATAAAGAATACTTAACGCAAACAAAAAAAAATATAGAAGACTATAAAGAAAAAATTAACAATTTAAAAGAGGAACGAAAAGGGAAAATATCCTCTATTCAAAGGCCTATAAAACAAGAAACATCTATTGACAGTTCCGAGTTAACAAAATTATCTAAGCAACTGATAGATATAAAAAATAATATATTAAATTTAGAATCCGATAAAAAGGCTTTGTTAAATAAAGTTAACAGTATAGCTGTTCTAAAAAATCAAATACAAAATTTAATTGAAAAAATGCAAAATTTAAAGGTAAAACAAAATACCCTTAAAGAAGAAAGTAAATGCCCTACGTGCAAACGTCAATGGGATGGAATATTAGCACAGCAAGAATTAGACAAAACAACAAATGAAATTAAAACCTTAACAAATAAAATTCTATCTTATAAAACAGAAATAACACAGGAAAAAGTATATAACGATTTGGTTACTGAAAAGAATCAACAAATATCGACGCTCAATAGTGAAAAAGAACCTTTACAATTGAGAATTTCTAGTATTCAGATTGAGCAACAGAATATATATCAAAAACAAGAAAATGAATTTAAATTAAAACTATCTGAGTATCAAAATTCTGTTTTAAATGTAAAAAATGAATACAACGATAGTATTAACGGTTTGATGGAGAAATATAACAATCTAATTACCGACTATAAACAAAAAACTTTTGAGTTAAATAGCTATAACCAAAAGAAACAAGAATACGAAAAACATTTTGAGCAGATAAATAACTCTATTAGTATTAATAAACAAAAATTAAACGATACAGAAAATAGAATAAAACTATTAAATAGGGAAACACTGATAGCACAAGAATGTCAAAGATTAATTAGGACTTATACTCTTCGGGTTTTTCAGGAAACTTTAGATTTAATAGGCGATACTGCTACTAATATACTCTCTTTTATTCCAAATACCGATACTGTTACTATTTATTTTGAGGGTTGTAAGGAGACTAAATCTGGAAGTATTAAAAATGAAATAAATCCTATAGTAAATGTAGGAGGAAATCACGGCATACCTATCAAGTCCCTTTCGGGTGGGGAAAGAACTGCTATAGAATTGGCTGTAGATTTAGCTGTGATAGATGTAATCGAATCAAAAGCGAACAAAGGGGCTGCTTTTTTTGTTTTGGACGAGCCTTTTGATGGACTAGACAGTGTCTGTAAAGAAAATTGTTTAGAGATATTTAAACAAATCGATACCAACAAAAAAATTATTATTATTGACCATAGTAGTGAATTAAAACAAATGGTATCTGACGTAATCAACGTAATAAAAATAGGCGAAAGTAGTACAGTAGCCTGTTAAATGTGGTATAAATAAGGTAAAATATGACACTAAAACAAGACGTAGAGTTTGATATCAAACAAATGTTAAAACAGCTTAAGAATCAGACGCCAGAAGATCAGGTAAAAACCGTTAAAAATTTAATATCTAAATATTGTCATATTACTACGGCTGTTCATTTAATGGATATGAGTGATTTTAGAATGATAAAGGGATTTGCGCAGAATTTTTTTTTAGAATCCAGTTTGCCTAAAAAAATAGAAGCAAAATACAATAATGAGCTATCGATAAACGATAACAAGACGTTGTCAATTATTGAAGGTACCATTTTACACTTAAACGGCTCTGAATGTTTAAAAAAATTACCCAAATTTAAATATATAAAATAAAGGAGAAAAATATGAACGATGAAAAAAAAATGCTTTTGATGAAAAAGGTACAGAAAAAGTTTCCTGATTTCACAGACAATGTCGATTCACTCCCTCTAGACGAACTAGAAAAGAATATGTTGATTTACGCCAAACATCGTGAATCGGTAGAGTGGTCGCGAAAACAAGATATAGAGCTTACTAGAGCACAAGAGGCGGTTAAGGATCTTCAGGCACCCTATAAGGAGGAATTGAGCGCTATAAAGCTCAAAATGTCATATCTTAATATGTTAATCGAAGATGCCGAACCAACGCAAAACTAAAAAAAAATCTAAACTTGTACAAGTATATGATGAAAGTGGTAGGTGGGTACAAGAACGTAATCGCATAAAGGGGGCACTACGAAGAGCCTTTAGATTGTCTCCGATGATGAGAGAGGCTCTATTAATGGCCAGAGTAGAACTTACACCTAGTTTAAAAAAGGACGGCACACCGGGCAAAAAGAATCGGGTTAGATATAGATGTGCAATTTGTAAGGAGTTATTTTCTCAAAAAAACGTCCAAGTAGACCATATTGATACCGTAATTCCTTTGTGGAAAAGACAGATTAATATGACTTACGACGAAATAGTAAGGGGAATTTTTTGTAATGTGGATAATTTACAGGTTTTATGTTCTATCCCCATGAAAAGAAATAATGGGCAACGCAGTTGTCATAAAAAGAAAACGGATGAAGAAAATTGGATTAGAAAGAAAATATTAGATGGTAATGTAAAATCTGACGATTGGGCGAAAACAATAAAGGAATACAAAAAAAAGTATCAACGTCTTTTAGAAGAAAAAAACAATGGCAATAGAAGAAGAAACCGAAAAAGTACAAAACGGTAAAGAGATTTTAGATCAAATAAAAGATTTAAAATCTAAATACGAATCAAAAAATATAGATAGAGTCGAAGAAGAATTTACCTTTTTAGATAAAGTTAATAAATTAATTCAGTTAATTTTAAACGATAATAGTTTTTCGGTTTATGAAGTTTTAGAAGAGGATAAGCTAAAAAGATGGCATAAGAACAGAATTAAAAGATGGCTTAAGGGTCTGTTTGCAAACAAGTTAAAATCATTGGGTTATCTTTCGTTTCTTGTTTTCATTACTGGATTTTTAGTCAGTCAGTCGGTTAATTTTTATGCAGGCAATCACGCTATTGTTCCGGGTACTTACGTAAAGGCGATTTTAACAGAAATATCTTTTATTTTTTTAAGTGGATATAATCCTAATAACAAACTGCAAGCTATCGGTGTTAATTTTTTAAGAGTAGGAATTTTTGGGTTAATGATGTTTGTGATATCGGCCCAAACAATTTCTAATGGTACTAAGGATATATCCCAAAACGAATATATAGACCAACAAATCGTTTTGATTAAAAAAGAAATCCAAGATAAAGATAAACAAATTGTTTACTATAAAGATGTAAAAAACTGGCCGGTTACTTCTAAACAGCTCATTAAAGAAAAGGATAAATTGGTTAATCAATTAATCGAATTACAAAAGCAAGAAGCACAGGGCCATAACAAAAATATGTCCAAAGTAGAAAAATATAAAATATACGGTAGGGCTTTTTTTAGAATACTTTTATTGTTTATTTCTGTTTTAATATCTAGAAGAATGTTTTCATTTTAATAACAACTAAGGAGAACCGCTTGACATTCAATAATAACTTTCAAGAGTTTGTATATATTCGCTCCTACTCACGATGGATAGAGGACTTAAATAGGCGTGAAAAGTGGCCTGAAACAATCGATAGATATATTAACTTTCTTAAAGAAGAAAGAGGAGACAAGATACCTTCTAAGGTTTTAAAAAAAATCAAGCATTATATGTTAAATCTAGAGGTTATGCCTTCAATGAGATTGGTTTGGGCCGCTGGAGAAGCCGCTCGATTAGATAATACTTGTGGTTATAACTGTAGCTTTGCAGCCGTTGACGGCCTAGAGGCTTTTAATGAGGCTATGTATATACTAATGTGCGGTACAGGTTATGGGTTTAGTGTACAAAATAAATTTGTTGTTCAGAGCGATAAGCTACCTAAAGTTCCTATCTTCAATGGCGACAGTTATGGCACCCATATTGTACCCGATAGTCGAAAGGGATGGGCAGATTCTGTAAAATTACAAATGAATAGTCTTTTTAATGGAAAAACTGTAGAGTTTGATTATTCTAAAATTAGGGAAAAGTGTGCTAGATTAATAGTAATGGGTGGTAGGGCTTCCGGACCCGCACCATTAATAAAGTTACATAACTTTATACAATCAGTATTTGAAGCCGCTCAAGGTAGAAAATTAACTACCTTAGAGTGTCACGATATTTTAAACGAAATAGCGGAAATCGTTGTTGTCGGTGGTGTACGTAGGTCTTCGGAAATGTCTCTTTCTGATCTTTTTGATATGCTAATGAAAACTGCCAAAGTGCACCCCTTCCCGTTACGCCGCCATATGGCCAACAATTCTGCCGTATACGAAACAAAACCTACTGCAGTAGAGTTTTTAAAAGAATGGAGTGTTTTGGCGGAAAGCGGGACCGGAGAAAGGGGCATATTCAATCTATATGCTGCTAAAAAACGTACCCCTAAAAGAAGAAATAGTGATTTATTAGTAGGAACCAATCCTTGTTCGGAAATTTTACTTAGGACAAAAGAGTTTTGTAACTTGTCAGAAATTGTCGTAAGGGCCGGTGACGATCTAGATGATTTATTAGAAAAAATTGAATGCGCCGTCTGGATAGGGTCTATTCAATCTACATTTACATATTTCCCCTACCTTTCTCCTGAGTGGAAGAAGAATTGTGAAGAAGAAAGATTATTAGGTGTATCTTTAACGGGCCAAATGGATAATCCATCCATGATGACTCCTGATAATCTTACAGCCTTAAAGAAAAAGGCAATTAAAATTGCTAAAAAAGCGTCCAAAATATTAGAAATTAATATGCCAGCGGCTATTACCTGTTCTAAGCCGTCAGGTACAGTATCACAGCTTGTAGATTCTGCATCCGGGTTACACCCTAGATATTCTCATTATTATATCAGGCGATATAGAATTTCTTCTACAGACCCCTTATTTAAGCTGTGTAAAGATCAAAAAGTTCCTTATTCTCCCGAAATAGGCGAAAGAAAAAAGGACTGGAATAAAGCTAAGAAAATATACGAAGGAGGGGGTAAAAATTACTTAAATGTGTGCAAGATTTTTGAACCCAATAAGGTTTGGTCAGAAGATAAAGTAAATACATTCGTATTAGATTTTTATGTTAAATCGCCAGAGAACGCGCTGGTTAGAACAGAAGTGAACGCAATAGCTCAATTAGAGTATTATAAAAAGCTACAGAAATATTGGTGTGAGCATAATGCTTCTTGTACCGTATATGTTAAGGACGACGAATGGTTTGAAGTAGGTAATTGGGTATATAAAAATTGGGACGATATTGTAGGTGTATCCTTTCTACCATACGATGGTGGTAAATATGAATTAGCGCCGTATGAAGAAATAACCCAAGAACAGTATGAAGAGTTTGAATCTCATTTCCCAGATATAGATTTTTCTAAACTAAGTGAATATGAAAAAGACGATCATACTCAAGGATCTAAAACGCTTGCTTGTACTGGGGATAAATGTGAAATATAAAGTTTTTATGGTATTAGATAGTTATGAATAAATTTTGGGACGACAAAGAGGCTGTATCGGAATATGACCTGCTTCAAGATGAAGCATCTGAAGTAGAATCGCTAGCAGAATCATACGCTAATAGTCCAGAATTAGTAGAAGTTGAAGAAGAACAACTAGAGGAGGTTGCTGAGGAATCTGCTTTTGATCTAGATAATACTGAATCAAGCATTGTATATAATGCTAGGATTAGACTAGAACAGGCTAAATTATATGAATTATTAATTAATCATAATTTGTTTGAGGGGGTTGAGGCTGATTCTAGAGCTATAGAATTGGTCCAAAACGAACTCAAACATTATATTGTAAAACGATTGGAAATTTTGATGGGCTTAAGGCAGCCCGTTTCTGTTTCTGCAAAGTCTATTGGGCCGTCTTTTAATGAAGTAGAAATAGATTTCTTAAAACAACTCGCCTATAAGGGTACAAAAGGAAGATCATTAATAAACGAAGAAGATGAGCTTTCTATAGATAGAAAACCTAATAGATCTGTTCCTAAACTAAATCCTATAAAGCCCCAAACGGTTAAAAATCGTATAAAATCTCCAAGGGTTAACTCCAAGCCGTCATCAGAAAAACCCTTGAAAAATACCCCTGTTGTACCAAAAAAAAACAGAAAAAGAAACGAAACAAATGGAACGAAACTAACAGCGAAAAGAAGAATAAAAAGCAATACACCTGATGTAAAACAATTAACCCAAGCACAGGCCGAACAGTTAGCCAGAGAAGACATAGAAAATATGTCTAAAAGAAAACCCTGGGGCCAAATTAGTACAAAAGAAAAAATAGAAGAGATTAAGAAGGTAAACCAAAGACATAGCAAACGTAGACCAAAAGGTGCATTGCCCATCCCTACTCCCGAACAATTAGAGGCCAAGTATACGATGGATATGGCGAGACGATCTGTAGGCGGATATTCTAAACACAATTTTAATGCTAAATTGGCGGATATATTGGCCGCTCAAATAAAAAATGGAGAAAGTATATATGGAGGAAAAAATGAATAAAAAAACAAACAAAAAGGGTAAGCTTACAGCTTCTCAAAGACTAGAGGCCATTGAACAGCTTATCATGACGCAAAATAGTAAGTTTGACGTTGTAGGGGATGAGATTGATACGCTTAGAGAGGCCATCGGTGCCCTAGCCAAGCGCGTTAATGCCACCATTCAGGCCGCCGAACAAGGGGGGGTTACTAACAGTTCGGTCAATCAAATAGTAATCAACGAAACAGCTAAAGATTTGGGAAAAAAGGTAAAATTTTTAACGGATCAGGGTGTTTTGGTTACAGACAATGGTTCGCCCATTTCTGAAAAATCATTTGTTGTGGGTAGAGAATTGGACGACGACAGTAATGAAGTTAATCCGCGTGTTCAGTTTGCAGTCGGTAGTTTAGATGGGAATTTAAACAGACAAATTATTGGTCATAAGTTAGGGGATGTATTTAAATTAGAAGGAGCCGAAACTAATTTAGAAATTATGGAAGTATATAGTATTCAAAATCCTAACTCAAAAGATTTTGGAGAAGATGAAGACAAAACCTCCGTAGAGGCATAATAGTATGATTATCAATTCTTATTCTGAAGAAGAAATAATATTTATTATATCTCAAAAAGAATCTACCGATTTGGCTTGGGTAGAAATCACTAATAAATATAATAAAAAATTTGATAAAAATAAAAATTATCAATCCATTAAGAAGTGCTATGGACGTTATAAAAATTATTTTAACAAGGATGATAATTATCTAGAAGTATTGCGTAAATCACACAACACTAGGCGCAGAAACACTTCTACCGCTAGGGAAAATAGGGTTATATTAGATCAGTGGCAAAAGCGAAATGATTTAATAGAAACTATTCAAGATACGGTTAAATCTATTTCGTTATCTAAATATAAGATTCCAAAATATTATAAGAAGAGTAAGTGTAAAAAAAACATGACATTGGAGCTTTTGTTTTCCGATGTCCATTATGGGAAAAAAATAGATGGAATAGAAGGCAATCAGGTTAACCATGAAATCATCAGATAAAGAGTAAAGCGAATAGCCAAGTCTGTAGTCAAAGAAATACACAGAGAAAGTAAAAATTTTAACGTAGAACGGTTGATTATTTCTATGATCGGTGATGTCATAGAAAATGCAGATTTTCATGGCAAGGAATCTACTAAATCTTGTGAGTTTTCTACTGCAAGACAGGTTCAAGAGGCCATTAACTCTATATTTTTAGATCTGTTAGCGCCTATAGCCCAAACCGGAATTAAGATTGATATACTGTGTGTAACTGGCAATCATGATCGTATTAGTAAAGACAAAACATACCTGAAGCCTGGAGAAGACAATCTAACTTACATTATATACAAAACGCTAGACTTACTGTGTAAACAGTCCGGACTTAAAAATATTAAATTTAATATTAGTTCTGGATTATTTGCGCATACGGAAGTGTATGGAAATTTATTGTTCATTGAGCATGGAGACGAATTAGGAGGTATCAATAGAAATACGATGCTTATGCAATTGAATAAACGCCAAGGACAAATTAATAAAGTAATCAATTTTTATCGTATAGGTCATTGGCATGAGCCTGTTCAATACGGACAAGGTAAAATAATGGTTAATGGTTCTGTACCCGGTCAGGATGGATATGCAGAGTCAAAGGGATTTTGGTCTGAAGCTATTCAAATGCTAAATTATTATGTTGAGACAGAAAAAAGATCAACTTGTTTCTTTAGAAGCTTCCCTATTTATCTTCAAGAACAAAAGCAATGAGTAATATGGTACATATATAATGGACGCTTACTACAGACATGCACAAAATCATATGGCCAACAAAGACTTAAAAAATATAAAAAATTTACAAGAAATTATATATATAATAGAAAACAATCTAGCTATATTAGACAATAATATTATACTAGTTAATACTGTATTGGACGGTTGCTATGATAAAAAGGCTAAATTGGAAAACAATCTAAGGTTTTTAAAAAAAGATAAAGTTATCACAATAGCTTCCGAATATAAAAAAATTTCTCAAAAACTAGATAAAGTCAATAAGACTATTATGGTATACGAACAGAGTAAAGAGGACTATATCAGATCAAATAAACAGGAAAAAACAACATATAACAAGATTATGGGCGAATTAAAAAAGCAAAAAGACTTGATCAAAAACAAAAAAATAGTTTTATTCTTTGATCAGAAAAAAAGAAAAAATAAAAATGCAAGAAAAAGACAGAAATAATTTAAAAAAACGGATAGAAAACGATGAAGACTTTATTTACTGTCCTAAGCTCGGCAATTCACTAAAAAGATTATTGCAAACTGTTAACGATTCTGTATCTGATAGCAGAATACAAAGGGTGCTGCTTTTGACTGAAGAAGAATTAAGAGACTATTATAATAGCGCTCTAGTTAAATTGAGAGAATATTTAGAATCAAATTAGGAGCAAAATGTATTATTTATTTTTTGATACAGAAACGGGCGGTACTAATTCAGAGGTTCATTCTCTTTTAACCGCCTATTTTGCAGTCTGTAATGCCGATCTACAAATTATTGATGAACTCTATTTACAGCTAAAGCCAAGCGATACAAGTAAAATGGTAGTCTCTGCGGAAGCCCTACAGGTTAACAATATAAATCTAGAAGAGCATATCAAAGATCCAAACACACTTACTTACGAAGAGGGGTATAGGGTCTTGTTTGGTTTTCTCGAAAAAAATAAGATCAAGGGTAAGCGAAAAAGTTTTATACCTTGCGGGCATAATGTTCAATTTGATAAAGATTTTATATGGGCACAGTTAATGACGCAAGAAGTATGGGAAAAAAATGTCCATTATAGAACACTGGACACGTCAATCGCCTGTAATTTATTAAAAGATGGGGATTTGATCCCGCAAGATCTTGGGTCTTTAACATCCTTAGTAAGTTATTTTAAAATCCCTATTAAAGACGCACATAATGCTAAGGGTGATATTCTTATGAATATTGAAGTATATAAATCTATAAAAAATATGATGCGTTCGTTAAAGAAAGGGTCTATCGGTAGTACGTCTGTAAATTCTTCATTGCTAGAAATAGTAGAAGACTAATATGAAAAATTTTATTAGCCCCTCCAATCATCCAGAATCTTATTTATCCGGCTCCACTATAGATTCTATGATTGATAAGACTAAACAGTTAGGGCTTGATTATATATCGATAACTGATAATGGACATTTAATGTCCATATTGAAATCATACAGTTTAGCTCAAAAAAAAGATATTAAAATTATTCCAGGTATAGAATTGTTTTTTAAAGATTCAGACTGCCCAATTGTAAAAAATACTCCCTCTGAGCATGTTAAGTATTTTAAAATAATAGTTCATTTTAAAGACCAACAGGCTTATCAAAAAATGGTTAGAATGGTTTCCGATGAAACTAGATCAACTATAAATATTAGGGATAATGTTTACCCTTTATTTAATTGGTCCGATTTAGAAGAATTATCCAATTATAACGTAACCGTGTGTACTTCTGACATAGAAGGTATGGTCACTAAACATTTGCTTGTCGATAGGGCCGATTTGGGGTTAAAATATTTTCAAAAATTAAAATCATTATTCAATGATAACCTTTATTTGTCTATCATTCCCTATATGAGGGATAAATATCAGAATGCCATAGTCAAAATAAAATTAAATGAAGGTAAGACGATAGAATTACCAGCCAACAGTAGAATAATACTATCTGAGTTAAAGAAGGATAAGTGGGTTTCTTATGGAAGACATTATGCTACAGATTTAATCCGATTCAAAAGAAATAAAAAAAAATTAAAAGCTATCACTGTAAACCACATATTACATAAGATTAAAGATCAATATCAGGATGTTCAAGGTACAGAATTGTCTAATGAATTTCAGAATATTGGGTTGGATTTACAATATCAGGCTAATAAATTTATATTAGCATTAGCTAATAAATTTAATTTACAAGATCGATTATTAATTAGCAGTTATTCTTATTATTCTAACGAAAAAGATAAAGTCGTACAGGACATGAGGTTAGGGGAAAAAACTAAAATATACCAGAAAATGTATGTCTGTTCAACACAAGAGGCTATCCCTTATTTAGAAAAATCCTTAAAATTATCACAAGATAAAATACGTAAGATGGTAGACAATAGCCACCAATGGGTTAAAAACTTTGAAAATTTTAAATTAAAATATAATTATCGTCTGCCTACGGTTGAAGGAAATAAAGGCCCTAAAGAACTATTAATAGACATTATTAACAAAAACGGCAGGATGAAATGGCACGACCCCGTTTATCTAAAGCGCTTTAGGGGTGAACTTGAACTGCTAACAAATAATGGCGTCCTGAATCTAATTCCCTATTTTTTGCCCATTGTGGCTATATATAAATATTATAAAGATAATGGTTATCTAACGGGTCCGGCAAGAGGCTCGGCGGGTGGTTTTTTAATTTCATATCTGTTAGGTATTACACATATTGACCCTATTAAATACGGATTATCTTCAGCGAGATTTTTAACTCTAGATCGGGTTCAGCAAGGGAATCTGCCAGATATTGATTGCGATATGGAAGATCGTGCTCCGCTTGTCGGTAAAGACGGGAACAGTGGTTTTTTATTTAAAAAATACCAGAATAGGGCCGCTCAAGTTTCTACACGTACATTGCTACGTATTAAATCTGCTATTTTAGATACAAACCGGTATGTTAATGGAGAAGTAGAAGAGGATGTAGCTAGATTTTCTAAATCCCTGCCTACTACCCCTCAAGGCATCAACGATAAAGATTTTATTTTTGGATATAAGGATCAAGAAGGGAACCATATTAAGGGGTTGTTAGAAAAAAACAAATACCTTCAAAGATACGCTACCAATCGACCTAAAGAGTGGGATATTATTACTAGAGCCCTGTCCCTATCTAGACAAAACTCTAGGCATCCGTGTAGTTTTTTAATAGCCGACTGTCCTATCGAAGATGTTGTGCCATTAATGGAAGTGGGTGGGGTTAAGAGAGTAACCCAACCAGAGCATAAACAGTGCGAAGAGGCTGGACTAATTAAATATGATTTTTTGGTTGTAAGTGCCCTAAAGGATATAAATCTATGTTTAAACTATATAAATAAAAAAAATAATACTTTAAATATCGAAACCGGACATTTTATACACGAAGGTGTAAACACTTATATTTGGGATTTACCAGAAAATCAGGAAGTGTTTAAATCATTATCTGAAGGGAAAAGAGAGTCAGTATTTCAGTTAAGCACTGTATCGGTTAAACCGTTTATAAAAAAAATTAAACCTAAATCGATAACAGATTGCGCTATTATTACTGCCCTAGTGCGCCCCGGACCGTTAGACTTTATAGATAAAACAACCAGACGTAACATGGCCGAAGAATATGTTTATAGAAGAACCGGATTAAGCCGGGGTAAAATTAAAGTGCTCAATGAAATGCTCCCTCAAACTTATGGAATTATATGTTTTCAGGAAGATGTATCTAAAATAGCTAAAGAATTTGCAGGAATGAGCGTAATAGATGCAGAAAATGTACGTATTGGGATGGGTAAGAAAAAAATTAAACTACTTAATAGTCTCAAGCCTAAGTTTATAGAAGGAGCCTGTAAAAATACAAATGAAGAAACGGCTGAAATGGTGTGGTCGATGATGGCAACCTTTGCCCGATATGGGTTTAATAAGTCTCATGCTACTGCCTATTCGGTTATTTCTTATGCATGTGCTTTTTTGAAACACCATTATCCCTTAGAATGGTGGGCTGCTGTTTTGTCAAATGCAACGGATAAGGAGATTAATGAAGTTTATTATAAATATGTAAGAAATATCCTGCTTCCTCCAGATATTAACATTTCAACAGAACAGCTTTCTATCGATTACACAAACAATAAAATTAGACATAAATTATCGGCCTTATCGGGAGTAGGAAATAAACTTGCCAACAAAATGGTTGAAAATAGACCATATATAGATTTAAAAAACTTTATTCAAAAAAAAGTATGTGGTAATAAAATGGCTAAAAAATTGATCCATGTGGGGGTTTTAGATTCTTTATTTGATTCAGACGCCCAAACAACTACACAAAAAATTACAAAATATAATCAGGTATTACACGAAATAGAAACAGAAGAAAAAATAAACAAAACTAAAAAACAAATTGAAATAGAAAAAGACGAAAAAAAATTAAAAAGACTGAATAATAAATTAGAAAAGCTTTCTAATGAAACCTCGTCTAAGTACTTTAAAGATGATTTTGTTTATTTTGGGGCTTCAATGAAAAAAGACTTTTTAATGAAAAAGTCCGTCTTCCCTACCATGAATTTAGATCTAATGCCTATCTTAATGAAAGATAGTAAGTTCCCTATCATTAAGGGGAGCGTATGCCCAATGATTGAATTCGGTAAAAATACAACCGGTACAAATATCCTTACTGGCGAAAGATTTCAGGCTATTGATGAACGTACCGTAGAGAGCGAATTTATATTCTGTGTACCCGGATATGTCATAGATTGCGGTGAGTTTTCATTTCATAAAAACACAAAAAAGGCACTCAAAATTATTGTAGATTCTTCTGGTTATATATCCGAACGTGTTATATGGCCGGATTATAATACCGGCCAGCTTTACTATCCAGATACTTTTAAAAAGGGATGTTTAGCCTGGTTTATATACAAAAAAACCCCCTTTAAATTAAACACTAAACTCATAAATGTAATAATTGAAGAAGAGTCGATTTTATAGTTGCATTGTTTATATTTTATGATATCATATAAATGTCATTGAGGCTATAAACGATTTCAATTCAAATATAGATCATTTTTATATCTGAACCTAATTTGAACAATAGGAGTCATAAATGAAAAAATTAACATTTACTTTATTGGTTTTTTTGGGGTTTTCGATTAATGTTTTTGCAAAGACTATTAAAGTGGGTGTAATTGATACAGGATTTGCTTTTAACTCTACTTGGCCTAATTTAAAGGCAAAAGATGATCAAGGTTTTAAACTGGTTAAACCTAAACTATGTAAGGATCGTAAAAATTTTACTAATGAAACTGTGAATGATATTAACGGACACGGCACACATATCGCAGGTATTATAGCTAAATTTGCCCAAAATAAAAATTATTGTTTGGTAATTATTAAATATTATAGTAGTTCCCAACCCGCTTATCAGACGGTAATTAATATGACAAATGCGATTAATTATGCTGTTAAAGAAGGAGTAGATATCATTAATATTAGCTCTACAGGACATATATTTAATCCTTTTGAAGCTAAGGCGGTTAAAAACGCACTGAACAATCATATTAGGGTGATTGCTGCTGCAGGCAATGAAGGAAGAAAAATTACCTATAAAGATGCGATTTATCCCGCAATGGATGATTTAAGGGTGTCTGTAGTTGAATCTCTTCAATCTAATGGGTTGTATTTAGCGGATTATTCTAACTTTAACCATTTATTGTTTCATTATAAAGAGATTGGAGAGCATGTACTGTCCCTTTTGCCAAATAATTCAATAGGATATATGAGTGGTACTAGTCAAGCCACAGCCACATTAACTGGGAAAATAATTTCAAATTACTGATATGGTCATGGTATAATAAGATTATGGATAAAAAGATCATTAAAGACAATCAAATATCGAAAAATCTAAATCATCAAATTTTACTCAGTTTAAATGAGGATAAACTCTATCTCTGGGTTACTATGGATAATGGAAGATTTGTTGTAGCAAAAACGTTCCCTAATAACGTATTAGGTATGGAAAAATTAGATCTAGCAATAAAAAACCTAAATACGGAAGAAAAGGTACTTTTTTATTTAAAGTTAGATAGTAGTCGAACCCGCCTTAAAAATAAGGAGAATCTTAATAATGGGCAATAATCTAAGGGACTTAGTAAAAAAAATCCAAAAAACTAAAAAACAAGCGGAACAAAAGATTCCTGAAGATAGCGCAAGCGCAGCTAGAATAATAAGGGGCAGGGCAAAAAGGGCTAGAGAAGATCTGAAATCTCTCTATTTAGAGTATCGTAAAAATTTATTAAGTCGGTCTATTATTATGCTGGTTACGGGTGATCAATCACAAAAATTTGCTGAAATTGCTAGTCAAGAGTATATGTGTTTTAGTAGAAAAGCAGATACTTTTTACGATGAAATATTAAAACAAATAGCTCCGCGCTTGTATACAAATACAACCTCTTCAGCTTCATTATTCGATAACTTTGCTGCTAAATTTGAAGACAGAGCTTTGGATATCGATATCATCAGTTATCCGGCACTATTATATCGTAGTAAGTTCAAAAAAGAGTTGACAGGATACGAGGATGCGCTTAATCTTATGAAGCGTGCTTTTAACGAAGAAGTTGGCGGAGAAATAATCGCACTAGATATGATAGAACATGTATCTAAAAAAGCAGTAAATGATAACTATGATCAAAAGTTTTGTGCTATGATTATGTATACAGACGATACACAATTAATTGAAGAATTAAAGGAAGGGATTTTAAGAGGTGTAACCAAAAATGTATTTATATTAACCGCAGGTAAGGCCCCCAAGGAAATAAAAAAGAAAGCCTTGATAAAATTAAACCCTGTCAATAAAGAATCTGTTGAAAAGGCATTGATAACTGTAAAGTCAAAATTAATATAAGGAGACAAAGATGCAAATTGGAAAACCGAAAGACGCACAAAGTAAGGTCCATTTTAAAATTAAGGATGGTGATAACGTATATAGAATTCTACCACCGCTAGGCGCATTGGCCGAGGCTGGTAAATGGAGGGCATATTATGAAGTTCAGTGGGGATTCCGTGGTGTATCCGGTAAGTCTAGGCCGTTTCAGGACTGTAGGGTTGTAAACTGGAAAACAAAAATGGTGGAAGTAGAATCAAACGCCTATTTGTTTCGTCAGCAACTAAAGCGGCGTAGGGATGAACTAATAAATGCCCTACGTGAGGGTAAGGCTAATAAAGACGATGTACAATCTGTGGTTGATGAACTAAGACAGTACAATCTAGATGCCAAGCATTATCTTAATGTTGTTAATTTAAATGGAGAAATCGGACTTCTCAAGATTAATAATAAATTTAAGAATGCTCTGGAAGATCAAATCAAAACCTATAAAGAACGGTACAACCAGCATCCTATTTTTATGGGAGAAAAGGGAATGGGAGGGGTTTATTTTAATTTCTATCGTTCCAATTCCACGGGTAAAATTACCGACTATGTATTTCAGGTTACGCCTTATAAGGAGGTAATTAACGACCAAGGAGATGAACGCACTAAGGTCCATGTTATGGATGAGTCTTTTATCTCCAGACTAAAAGAAGAGGCATTTGATTTGTCTACTCTTTTCGTTTCTCCTTCCGCCGAAGATGTTAGCGTTTTGGTTGAAAATCGGAATAATCCTGCTATGGTTGATGAAATTATGAATAAATATAAAAAAAATAGTTCAAATTCATCATCTAGCCTGCATGAAACCGTTAAGAGCGTGGAGGTAAAACAGGTAAGCGATACTCCCACTCCTTCTACCGCTACTCTTACTGAAGAGGTTGGCGGCGTTACTGAAGAGGTGGCGGTTGCCTCTTCCGTTACAGAAAAGACGGAAACCGTAGAGGAACCAAAGGCGCAGGTTAAGGAGACTTCTGAGATGTCTGATGAAGAATTTCTAAAATCTATCGGAGCGGTTTAATTGTCTCAATTATTACCCATTCAGTTTGCAGAGTGTGTCGAATTCGTAATTCCAGAATTCGACACACGCCCTGCAATATCATTAAGTTTTAATAATATAGCTGAAGGTGAAGGGCGTTTGGTTGAAGCTAGAGCTGTAAATGGCGGAACATACTCCGATTTAGAATATTGTTTTAATGAAGGATACAGAGAGGCTAAAAAAAATTTAAGTATAGTGGGCTATGAATTAGCCCAAGCCAATAAGATTTTAAGAAAATTTAAATCTGAATATTTAATAGATGAATATCCCGATTTTCTAAAAGAAAAAAAAATCAAAGACAGCGCAAGCATAAGAGAAGCCTTTTTAGAACGACAAAAAGATTACGTTAGTGCAAGAGATAGAATAGACATGCTTAATGCTTTATTTTTTTTATTAGAAGGTAAAATAAAAGTATTTGAAAATGTTTGCCGTTATATGAAAAAGGAAATGGATATTTTAATTAGAAGCGGATGTACTGGCAATAAATATATCAGGTAAAAAAAACTATGACTCAAACCGAGCTAAATAAAATACTAATTGAATTTTCTCAACTTGGCCAGTTGGCTGCCGTAAAAGAAGCCATTAGACAGGGAGCCGATATCCATGCTTGTGATGATTTAGCTTTGCGTTGGGCTGCACAAAATGGCCGCCTAGATATCGTTAAAATCCTTATCGAAAACGGAGCTAATGTCCATGCCGATAATGATTATGCTTTGCGCGTGGCTGCAGCAAATGGCCGTCTAAAAGTCGTTCAATTTCTTATCGAAAACGGAGCCGATATCCATGCCAAAGATGATTTGGCTCTGCATTTGGCTGCAGCGGATGGTCATTCAGATGTTGTTAAATTCCTGCTCAAAAATGGAGCTGATATCCATGCTGAAAATGATGAGGCTCTGCGTTGGGCGGCAGCAAATGGCCATTCAGATGTCGTTGTAGTCCTGCTCAAAAATGGCGCTTATGTCCATGCTAGTGATGATTATGCCCTGCGTTGGGCTGCAGAAAATGACCATTCAAATGTCGTTAAAGTCCTGCTCAAAAATGACGCCAATGTCCATGCCAAGAATGATGAGGCTCTGTGTTGGGCGGCAGCAAATGGCCATTCAAATGTCGTTAAAATCCTTGTTGAAAACGGAGCTGATATCCATGCTGATAATGATTATGCCCTGCGTTTGGCCGCAAAATATAGCCGTTCAGATGTTGTTGATTATTTAAAAGAGGTAGCCTGATGTGAAAAAATATAACTATAGAGACAATTTTGAGTATTTGTATTTAAGACATGATTATGCCAAAAGATGTAAAAACCTTAATAGTGAATATTTAAAGGAATTTAATGGCATTATCAATAAAACCGTTAATATAATGTTTGCTAAACATTATCCTATATTTACCAAAATGGGATTTGAAAAAGAAGATATTATTACTGTAGCTTCTATGTATGTGTTATATTATATGGAACTATATAGTATCAGAAACAATACAAACTATAAAAATAAGTATATTCAAAATTATACAAAAAGTAAAAATAAATTGCCATCAGAAGATGATGTATATCAATACGATAAAATATCAATGATAAACTTTTTAAGGCAAAAACTAGCCCATATGTCAAAGGTTTGCTCTAGAAAGTCTAAAAATATTATTGGTGGGCACAAAAAACGTTATATTTTTGCCCTTACCGAAAATGCACAAAAAGTAGATGACAACCTGATTATCGATAACCATAATAAATATGGATATAGAGTGGTTACAATAAAAGAATTTAAAGAGGCCAAAAAAAGAGCGAAATTAAATAATTCTTCTATTGTAGTGGACGATAATGGATTTGAAATTTTAGAAATAGATCGTAAAAATAAGTTTGAAATTATAGATTATCCATTAGACAATGATAGACAAAATAAATTTGAAATTAATCAGTCCAATATGTACAATAGTAATCCTGAAGATCTAATTATAGATAAACAAAAACAATTATTAACAAATAGGTATAGAGACTTACTTAATAGTATGTCAGAGAAAAGGCAAAAAAAACTATTGAAAAAATTCGTTAAAAATAATAAACATATACCGTATATGAAAAAAGAATTAACGCTAGCTAGAAAAATGATCGCCAAGGGCATAAACCATGACTAAAACTGAGCTAAATAAAATATTAATTAAATTCGCTCGACTTGGACAATTATCTGTTGTCAAAGAGGCCATTAGACAGGGAGCTAATGTCCATGCCGAAGATAATTTAGCTTTGCGTTTGGCTGCAGCAAATGGCCGTCTAGATGTCGTTAAAGTCCTGCTCAAAAACGGAGCCGATATCCATGCTGAAAATGATCGTGCCTTATGTTTGGCTGCAGCATATGGCCGCCTAAGTGTCGTCAAAGTCCTTCTCAAAAACGGAGCCGATGTCCATGCCAAAGATGATTTAGCTCTGTGTTGGGCTGCAAGATATGGCCATCTAGATGTTGTTAAATTTCTTGTAAAAAACGGTGCTTATATCCATGCCGAAGATAATTTAGCGCTGCGTTGGGCTGCATTATATAGCCATCTAGATGTCATTAAATTCCTTCTCAAAAACGGAGCCGATATCCATGCTGATAATGATGCTGCCCTGCGTTGGGCTGCACAAAATGGCTATCCAAAAGTCGTTAAAATTCTCATCAAAAACGGCGCTAATGTCCATGCTGATAATGATTATGCTTTACGTTGGGCTGCAGAATATAGTTATCAAGATATTGTCAAATATCTTAAATCAGCCGCTTGACATTACATTAAAATTTTGCTAAACTGTATCTAATGATTAGGATAAAACCATGACTCAAGATGAACTAAACGATATACTAATTAAA
>Ga0114931_10003405_pt1 | contig 20170 bp, 12 predicted proteins | sample 2SBtaG_FD_89579 | JGI IMG/M metagenome (GOLD analysis project Ga0114931, IMG submission 89579) | Deep subsurface microbial communities from Kolumbo volcano to uncover new lineages of life (NeLLi) - 2SBTROV14_V59a metaG | ecosystem: Environmental > Aquatic > Marine > Volcanic | place: Kolumbo...
CTCGGCCCCTTGATCGAACATGATCTGAAGGTGATGGTTGGCCGCAGCGCGCAACAGTGTATCGTCAAAGGCCCTTCCGGCCTGAGTGCCTGCCGGATCATAGCCAATCCGAATACCGGTCGCGCCGGCGGCCGCCACGGCCGTCAGAAAGTCCTCGCGTTGGACCGGATCCTGTAGGTCGAACGCGTTTTTCCAGACGATGATATCGACATTGCGTCCACCGGCGTGCGCAAAATCGACGAGGGCGCGCAGGGCCGCGAAGGCGTCGGCGAAGCCATAATACGGGAAGCCGATCTCCCAGCCCGGGTCCAGCAGCACGTATCGGAATCCGAGTACGCCGGCGTAAGTGATATATTCGCGTTGACGGAAATAGTCGAATCCAGCGGCTGGATCGGTACCGCCTGGCCACAGCGCCTTGCCGGGTTGTAGCCAGGCTGTAGCGGCGCCCTGTGGCAGCGTGTCGGACGGCGGGTTCAGGCTATAGATCAAGTCGCTGTTGATCAGGTCGTTGAGCGTGTTTGCATGTAGCGCCAGACGCCAGGGCGTGTAACCGCCGCCGTTCATCGTCCAGCCGGTGGCGTCGTGCGGAAAGACAGCCTGCAAGCGGTGGGTCGCGCCTGCCAGGGTCCGTAAGGAAAGTGCGCTGTAAGGTTCGAGGCCGGCCTCGGTGATTGTCAGAAAGCCGTTGCCGGGCAACTCGACCGTTGCCGCGCCGCTCATATAGTCATCGAAGGCACCGACGATCTGGTTTCCGTAGATACCCTGATGGCCGGATATGTCATTCTGGTACCAAATCCGACTGCCTGTCGGGAGGCCCCACTGTGTCTCTTCTGTTGTGACCAGCCGCAGACCGTTGCCGGGAATTTGGTAGCGAAATGCCAGGCCGTCATTGTAGAGGCGCAATTCGACCAGCAGTTTCGGCGCATTTACGTCGCTGCGCGCGGCACTCAACGTGCTTTGGGTATATTCCGTGAGCCCGAGCTGGTGGCCTCCGAAGTGAGAGACATTGTCGAAGATGGTTGAAGGCGGCGTCAGGCTCAGACCGGTCACATTGTGACCGAGCGCTTGGCCGTCGACGGTGACGCCGAGCGGTGCGGTTTCAAGCAGGATGCCGCTCGGATTGCTCAGCGTATACACCAGACGGTCGGTCAAGTCGTGCGAGAAAGTTGCCGTCAGCCGGCCATCAGGACTCGTCAGAGTAACGGTGTTGGACGGAGCGATCGTCGGCTGATAGGTGAGCGCCAGTTGGTCTTGCCAGAGCAGGCCGCCGCTACGCAGGCTGCCATTGCCGTCGTAGATACCGATGTCACGGAAAAACTTCAGGAACTCAACGAAGTTGGCGCTGCCGACGGGTGTGCCCGCCGTCAGCGCATCGACCTGGCGTTGCCAGGCGAGATCACTGTCACGGATCTTGAAATTAATAACAAACTCGACGGGATTCGAGTGTCTGGCGAGTTCGCGGAACAGCAGTTCGTAGTAGCGCCGCTGCTTCTCCTCCGATCCGGTATAGACGAAGCCGTTCAATATGTCGTAAGCGTCGGCGGTAAACCCGCTTTCGGTTATCGCAATCGGTTTGTCGCCTGCTCCGACTTGTTGAAACAACGAGAACATTTCGTCATAAAGGGATGCCGACTGGGTGAAGGCGTTGTATTTGCCGAAATGGGGGTAGAGCGACAGTCCGATGATGTCGGTGTACGGCATGAAGCGGCGGAAGGCATCGATCTGAGCCGCGCGGACCCCGGGTTTCTGTTCATCCTCTTTGTATGCGACGCCGAACTCATCGATCATATAACTGGTGGCCGAGAAGGACACCATGATGGGAACTCCGGCGTACTTGGGATCGGTCTTGAGGCTGTTGTATATGAACTTGTGCAGTTCGAAATATTGTTCGTAGCGGGCCTGGTCCTGGACGAGGGCGGCGCTGACCTCGATCCCGACGATTAGATAGTCGGGATGAAAATAGTCGAGAATCCGCTTGCAGTAATTGAGATAGGCCTGACGGACTTGCGGACTGGAGAAGTCATAGGTATCCCACGGCGCTGGCGGGTAGCGTTGTTCATTGTCGGCGACGACACCGTCCGGTATCCGGTTGAAATTGGCGTCGAAGCTGAAGCCCTCACCGACGCCCCAGTACGGGGCCAGGAGTTGACGCGGGACACCCAGAGGATTGATTGAAACCGCGACGCGGCTGCCGTCCGGAATGGTGTCTCGATTGTGCCGCAATGTATCCATGACGGCCGGGCTGTACGGAGGGTCCACCGTCGAAAAATCGTCGGCGTAGGCCTCGACCCAGGGCACCCCGCCGTCGAAGTGAAGTAGTGTGATATCGGAGTCGGTCTGGAGATGCGATTGCAGCCAATTGAAGGCCTGCAACTGGCTTGCGGCATCGGGCGGCAGATCGTAAGTCGCCGTGGTGAATCCCATTAGATAATCGCGGCTGCTCTGTGCGATGTCACGCCACCAGCCGCGTGTGTAAGTCAGGTTGCGCAGGGTATCGAATGCGGGCTTTGCCGCCCCGTCCGCCGGGTAATCACGTAAGCCGAGGGAGCCAAGATAACCGATCTCACGGGCGCCGCGAGCGACCGTCGCGCCTTGCGGCGTAGTCACTGCCGCGGCCGGAGGCTGATCGTACACCGATCCGAAGGCGACGAACGGAACGTTCAGGTATGCGGCGTCCCAGAAACGGAAGAAGCGATACAGGAATTGGCTCTGCTTGGTCGTCGAACTGCCGGTGATGACCGCCGACGGGTAGGCGACATTTTGAAAATAGATCTGCTTGGGCAGCGCTGCCTGCACCAATTGACCGAGTTCATTGCTGGTTTCTTCCGGTTCGAGGGTCGTACTGTCGCTGTGCCGGGGAAGATAGGTCAGGCTGGCGATATCGCTCAGCGGATCGAGCATCTGACGCAATGGTTGCAGGTCGGGATTGACGTAGCCCTGAGCGGTCCAGGTCGGGGCGACCAGCAGATCGGCGCCCCACAAGGTCTTCGCATAGTCATGGATGGTCGCGTAGAAGTCCTGATACGCCAGCCAGAAAGCGCCATCCTTGATGTCGCCGATCAGTTCATCGAATTCATAGCCGATCTGAAGGGAAACGAGTGGAATCCCTGCCAATTCAGCATGTATGAAGTCGAGCAGGCGCTCGAAGCGATCGATGACCTGAGGGTCGTTGAATGGCAAGGCGCCTTGACGTAGCGCCGTCCGCAAGTCGGCGGGAACCGTCAGGTATTGACCGAGTATCGGATTCACCGACAGGCTGATCGCAAGGCCCGAACTACTCGCCAGAGCGGCCGTTGACCGTAGCGCCGAGATCTGAGTCCCGTCGTAGCTGCCCGGGCTCGTCTCAATCTCAGACCATTGCAGGTTCAGGGTCGTCGCATCGGGGGCTAGATCGATGAGAATATCCGGATTGAAGCGCTGGCTCTCCGGCAGCGTTGTTATGTCGACCCCAAAACGGCGTCCCAGCTTGTCGATCACATTGAGGAATTGATATTCCGAGAAATCCCACGGGTCGCCGCTGTCGACGACAAGGCCTGACGGCGGCGTCAGCGAACAGATGCTGAGTCGCGTTTCGAGCCCGTTGATCGTTGCGGGCGGGAAATATTCGCCGCCGAAACCGTCCTTGTCATAGTCGTGATAATAGGTATGCAGCGTGGCTAGCAAGGGGTCGTTCGGGGCGCAGTCCGCGCTGTCCGGTATGCCGTCGCCGTCGCTGTCCACGGGCGGCGGGGTGCGGTCGATCTGGAATACGCCGCCGCCCTCCGTCCCGACATAGACGATCTGGTGGTTGGTCGGGTCGAAGGCCAGCGAAGTGACATTGGTATTGAACAGGCCGTCGTTAAGCGTGCTCCAGGTTTGCCCGCCGTCCTCGCTCACTAAAACGCCGTTGCCGGTGCCCACATAGACGATAGAAGGGTTAACCGGGTCCACGACCAGGGCCAGGATAAAGGGATCGATCGTTCCGCCGCCAACGACCTGCCAGTTGCTCCCCCCATCGGTGGTCTTGATCAGGCCTTGGCCGCTTGCCGCCGCGTAGATCGTTTGGCTGTTTAGGGGATCCATGGCCACCTGCGTGATCAAGGGTTCACGGGTGTCGGCTGCTGTTCCGCCTGTCCAGGTAGTTCCCTGATCCTGACTGTAGAGTACGCCGTGATTGCTGCTGGCCGCGATCAGATGACCCTGAATTGCACCTATCGCCAAGCCGCGAATGGCTAGGTCGGGATACGGCGCGCCTGCAGTCTGCCAGGAAATGCCATTGTCCAGGCTTCGGTAGAGGCCTTGCGTACGGCTTCCTGCGATGACTACATAAGGAGCGGCATCGTTCGCGAACATCAGGTCGTCGATCGGGCTCGCCGGCAGACCGCTTACGGACTGTTGCCACGTCAGGCCGCCGTCGGAGCTTAGATAGATACCCTTGTTTTCGCTGCTCAGAAGCAAAGTCTGGGTGGCGCCGGGGCCCATGGTGAAATCGAGGATGTAGCCAGCTGAGATTTCAGCATGGTAGCCGCCCGCCCAGGTCGCACCGCCATCCGTGCTGAGCAGGACGCCTTGACCGAGCGTACTTGCATAGACTTCGCCCGCGGCCTGGCCTGGGGCGAAATCGCTGAAGCGCGGCAGACCGGATGCATTCGCCGCGGCCGCCCAGCTCGCGCCGCCGTCATGGCTGTAAAATGGCCCCAGGCTGGCGCTGGCGGCGTAGACGATCGCCGGATCTGTTGCGTCGACCATGACCGCGTCGATATCGGTTGCCGGTATGCCGTTGTTGATTAGCGTCCAGTGGCGACCCAGGTCGGTGCTCTTCACGATGCCGAGTTTCTCGATGCTGGCATAGATCGCGTTCCCTATCGGCGCGACTGCAAGGCTTAGCGTAAAGGTGTTTATCTGGCCGGGTAGCAGACCTGTTTGCCAGGTCAGGCCGCCATCCTGGCTGTCGATAATCCCCGCGCCGAGAGATCCAGCGAGCCATTGCCCAGGCGCTCTTCCGGTGTCGAGGGAATTGATTGTGTGATTGTCACCGGGGATGGCCGCCGTCCAGGTCAGGCCGCCATCGCGACTGATCTGCAGACCGTTGGCATCCGTGCCGGCGAAGATCAGGTCGGGATTGCTGGCGTCGACGCGCAGCGCACGGACGGTCATGCCGGCCAGGGTATTGCCTACCGACTGCCAATTCTGTCCATAGTCGCTTGAACGGAACAGTTCACCACCGACGGCAGTAAACAACAGGCCGGCCTGGGAGGGCGCGATCGCCAGCGCGTAAGACTGTCCGGTCATGGCGGTATTGTTGGCCGCGACCCAGGTCTGTCCGTCGTCCTGGCTGACATAAACCGCAGGATCGCTGGTTGTCGAGCTGGTCGAAGTGACATAAAGCTGTCCGGGGCGGCTGGGATCGCTCGTGATGCTGGTGAGGACCGGGGACGCAAAAGCGGCGATGCGTTGTTGCCAACTGACGCCGTGGTCATGGCTGATAAACAGCCCCTGACTGCTGGCGGCATAGACATCGCCCGTTGCCGCTCCGGCACTCAGGTCGGTGATGGCTGCAAGACCGGCCAGGCCGCTACCGATACGTTGCCAAGAGAGGCCATCGTCCTGGCTGCGGAACAGACCGTCGGCTTCGGCGGCGACATAGAGCGTGCCGTCGGCAGCCACGGTCAGTGCCAGCAGATTGGTTTTGGGCAGCCCCCCATTGACAAGCGCCCAGCTATGACCGCCGTCCTGGCTATACCAGAGTTCGCCACTGGCCGCGGCCACGTACTGATGCAGGGGGTTGCGCGGATCGTGGACCAAATCGAACGCAAAAATGGTCTGCTGTCCCAGCCATTGCCAACTTGCGCCATCGTCCGTCGATTGAGCGATGCCGATATCGCTGCTGGCCAGCATGCGTAGCGGGATCTCGGTGCTGAACTTGATGTCGGTAACGATGTGGCCGGCAAGGGCGACCTGTTGCCAACTGGCGCCTTGGTCGCGACTGCTGAAAATGCCGCCGCCGTTTGTGGCTACGAAGACGGTTCCGGTTGAGGGGTTCACTCCGAGGTCTACGACCTGTTCGGCATTGATCGCGCCATCCGTGGCGGTCCAATTGAGGCCGTTATCGCCGCTCTTGAAAACACCGGCGCGCTCGACGGCGACGTAGCGCAATCCGCGGGTAATATCGTTGTCCTGGGCCAGCAAGTTCCCCTGCGGGAGGCCGCTACCGATTACTTGCCAAGTCTGGCCTTGGTCAAGGCTGCGTGACAGCAGGCCTGAGGCGCCGGCCACGGTGATAGCCGAGCGGTTGGCCGGATCGCTATAGACATTGAACGTGAATGCGCTGGGTTGGCCGATCGAAAGCCAATGATCGCCGAGGTCATGGCTGATCGCCGGGCCGGCGGATGTACTGGCGAGCACGGTATTCGGCTGCCCGGAAGCAAGGTGGAGTCCGAGTACCTGCTGCCGATCCGACAGCCCCTTGCTGACCCAGGTCTTACCGGCGTCATCACTACTCAACACCCCCTGACCACTCGTGGCCGCCAAGATCCGACCGCTCAAGGGTTCAACGACGATACCGTTTACGATCAGGGTCGCCGGTATGCCATCGATGGCGAGCCAACTCACACCTTGGTCGTGACTGGTGTAGAGACCGCCGTTTTCAGGTGTCGCATAGAGGGTTCCGTCGCGGGGGTCGATCGCTGTTGCTGTGATATTGCGGTTCGGCAGTCCTCCGCCTGTTGAGATCCAACTCTTACCCCCGTCGAGGCTGTTGTAGACATGGCCGTCGACGCTGCCGAGCGCAAAGTGATCAAGATTGGCGGCATCGGTGGAAAGCGAAAGGGCGAAGGCGGAACGTTGATCCCCGAGGTCGAACCAACTGTTCCCGCCATCTGTTGTGCGAACGGCGCCGCGTGAAGTGGCTGCGATGACTAGGTCCGGGTTGCTGGTGGAGACTTGTACATCAAACAGGTTGCGTCCGCGCAGTCCGACCGAGCGCCAGTGCAGACCGGCGTCATCGCTTCGAAACATGCCGTCGATGAGGAAGGCAGCATAGAGCGTGCCGGGCTGACTGGCGGCGACCGCGACCGAGCGGACGAACAACGACATGCCGTTATTGTTGGTCTGAAAGGTCGCGCCGTTATCGGAGCTGATCTGGACCCCTTCATACCGGCTTCCTACGAAAACGCGCGAAGCGGTGTTCTGGCTTACCGCCACCGGTATGTCGTTCCCTAGAAACGGTGTGGTCGTCGCCACCGATTGCCAATTGAGTCCGGCATCGTCGGAACGGAAAACGCCGTGGCCCTTGACGCTGGCGAACAGCGTCGACGGTGTTCGCGGGTCGATGCTCAGTCCGGTGACGTATGCCCCGCCAGGCAGGCCTTGTCCACGTGACTGCCAGGTATCGCCGCCATCGTTGCTGAAATATATGGCGCCGATCGTACCGGCGAAGAGTTCCTGTCCATTGGCCGGGTTTACGGCCAGGGAAAACAAGAACGGCAGGCCGGCCATACCTTGGTTGGCGGCCTGCCAGGTGATGCCGGCGGTGGTGGTCCTATATACGCCCTGGCTTGCGGTGGCGATATAGCTACGCCAGGGGAGGACGGGGTCGCTGGCGATGGCGGTTGCCACGATATTGTCCGGCAAGGCGATCGCATACCAGATGGCGGCGTCCTGACTCCCGTAGAGTTTTCCGGACTCCGTTATAGCGTACCGATTGCCGAAGGCGGCAGAGCCGATGGCCTTGACGGGATCGTTTGCCGGTAGTCCCGTTGCTGCCGGCTGAAAGCTCTGTCCGTCGTCGACGGTGCGCAGGAACTCCCCGGTCGTCAATGCTGTGTACGCGATTCCTGGAAGAACAGGGTCGGCGAGGACGGCCCTGACACTCTTCGATAGCGTATGCGTGGTTTCCGGTTGCCAATTCAGGCCGTCGTCGCGGCTGATGAACAGTCCTGCGCTGGTGGCGGCATAGAGGGTGTGATTGCCCACGGGTGATTGCGACAGCGCGAACAGCGTGCCGGGTACGATTCCGTCCGTGGACGGCCCCCAGGTCTTACCCCAGTCCGTCGACTTCCAGACACCGCTATGCTCTGTTCCTGCGTAGAGTGTGGACGGTGTCGATGGGTCTGCCGCCAGCGAGAAGACGCTTCGAGAGAAACCCGACGTAGTCTGCCATGCCGTTTCACCTTGGGCATTCGTGAAATAGGGCGACGTGAGTTGGATACCCTGATCGGTCCCGGCATAGAGGATCGATTGTCCTTGATTATTGACGCTTAAGAGGGCGCCGGCAAAGGAATTCTGAATCCCCGTGGCGACAGGAAAGAAAGTGGCGCCGTCGTCGGTCGTGGCGACCAACTGGGAGAATGTGGCCGCGACGTAAGTGATCGACCCGTCATTCGCAATCAACAGCGTGCGGGCGGGGACCGCGGCCCATTGGGACCAACCGTTCCCTGTCGGAGAAAGCACGAATATTCCGTCGTTGGTGGCGGTAAGGATCCGACCATCCACCGGATGCTGGAGTATCTGATTGATCACCGGGGTAGTCAGGTCGTAGCTAAGATCCTCCCAGGCGGGTTGCCCGACCTGCAAGCGAAACGGACCCTGGTTGGTAGCCGCATAGACGGTTGAGCCGTTGGTATCCGTGGTCAACGAGTTGACGTCGACCTGATTCATTCCCTGACTGAAGGCTTGCCAGGTCTGACCCGAATCGATGCTGCGCAAGATCCCCTGTTGCAGCGTGCCGAGAAACACTAGCCCCGTTTGCCCGGGGACAAAGGTCAATGCGCGTGGGGTGGCGCCCCGATAGCTGTTGGTCCATGTGGCGCCGCTATCGGTACTCCGGAAAACACCGGTGTCCGTCGCCACAAGCATCGATGTGGGCTGTCCTGGATCGAAGGCCAGGGCATTGACGGATGTTCCGTCAAGACCATTCGTGACTTGTTGCCAGGTGAGTCCGCCATCACTGCTCTTGTAGAGTCCCTGGGAAAAGGTGCCGACGTAGATCGTCGTCGTGGATCCCGGCGCGAAATTCGCCGTAAAGACCGTGGTTCTCGAAAACGGCGAATTCACATGCGCCCAATGTTGGCCACCGTCTTCGCTGCGATAGACACCCCCGAAAAATGTTCCCGCGAGCATGAACTGAGGGTTGGCGTCGGAGTGGGTCAGGGAGAATACTGAGGCGCTACCCGGGCCAATGGGAGCCCACGAGGCCGCGTGGGAAGGTGCGATGAAGCACAGTGTCAAGATCAACAGGAGCGCATGACTGAAGGACAGGCGACGCAGGGTGGGCGACAATGGAATGTCTGGATTACTCATATACATTTGGGTTCCGGTGCTGACGTCCGATGCTTACCGAAAACTGGTACCCCGATCGCTGTTGTCTGACAATCTAGATGTCACTAAGGCTTTAGTGATAATATAAGGGCATTCGGTACGTATCCGATAAATATTTTCGAAAACCCTCGTCGCTAATTTTAGTTTAGTGGGCTGGAGTTGTAAAGTTTACCGGTGATCGGCGACGGTGGTTGATGGCGGGGCAGGCGGGATTTATTGGCCCGCAACTATTTAGTTTTCTAGTAAACAGTCTGGTGAGGGGGAAGGTGACATGAAGTCGATAAGGTCTCTGGTCGTATTTGTGGCAGCAGCGGTATTGTCCGTGGCGACATCTAACCTGCAGGCGGCATCCGTTTGGGTGACCCCAGCCGGCTTGTTGACGGCGCCGGGCGGTAGCGTTTCGTTCGATCTCTTATTTCAAGATACGGCGCCGGTTTCTGTGGGTTCCGTTGACGTCAGTTATGACGATACCCGGCTTCAATTCGCGGGGTTTTCGCCCAATACCTCCTTGATTCTTGATCCTTTTTCCATTCCCGGTGTAACACCGCCGGCCTTAACGGAAGATCCGACTGATGGCGTCCCGGGGCGTTTGAGCGCTTTGACATTGGCGAATTTCACAACCGGCTATTTCGGGGGCGCAATGGGTACGTTGAATTTCTCGGTGCTCGGGTCCGCGCTTGACGGGAACGCCGGCATCAGTGTCGAGCCGTCCTTGACCGGATATGCCTTCTTTTCGACCGCGGATTTCAATGCGAATAATTTCAGTGCGCCATTGACAGTCGATTTTAGCGGAGGCGTTGCTCAAGCGACTGTTGTTACGCCTCTGCCGCCAACCGAGTGGCTCATGCTGAGCGCTCTGTTGCTTATTCTGTTTTTCGCAGCCCGGAGGCGTACCGAACCCACGTCGGGGTTTAGCCTGCAGGTTTGAACAGCATCGACGAGGGGGCGTCGCCAACAAGTGTTTTCCTCTCTCGGCCCCTGTGTTGCTTGAGGGATTCCTTGATCGAGCGATTGGCGCCGTGCGATGGGCCAACCTTGTCTGGCTGGCAAATTAGCTGATCGCTCTTGCCATTATTCCGGTCATTCGTTAACGTCAAATGCCGCAGGCCGTTCTCTGCGCTGTTGCGCCGGACTGGATAGGCCATCATGCTACTGAGGTTTCGGTATTTCCGTCATTATGAAGAAAATCTGTAACGGGCAGGCATGCCTCGTCATTCTCTTGTTTGTTTTCGGCCTGCTTGTTTCCGGATGCGCAGTGGTTCGCTCCGGTCATGACTTCGATCAGAATAAGGTCTTTCTGCTGGAGTCCGGCAAGACAACGGATAGCGGGGTTATCGCGCTCTTCGGTCCCCCTGACAATGTCCTCCGCAAACCCCTAGAGGGCACGACCGCGTTCATTTATAAGAATCTGACCAATTTTTTTGTTGGTATTCCCATTGTTCCCGGTGTGCCGATCATCACTTTGGGCAAGGCCAAGAATACCGGGTATCAGTTGACCATCCTGTTTACAGAAGGGGCGGATAAAGTGCTGGTCGTTAGTACCTACGAGTTGCTCGAAATGAAAGAGCGGCTATTCGAATGAAGTCAGGGGAAGGGCGAACTTTGACAGAACATACAGCGGGTCCGTTGGGGCAGGTCGCGGTCAATTTAGGCTATGCGACACCGGAGCAGGTCGAGGCGGCATTGCAGGAGCAGAAGCATAGGGCCGAAAGCGATCAGTGGATGCGAATCGGTATGCTGCTTTGCGAAATGGGGGTGTTGACGCCGACACAATTGTTTCGTGTGCTGTCTCGGACCGAGTCAAGTTTGAATGTGCCGAACGAGGATGCCATTCGTCTTGCGGCGCATTTGCGCTCGGCGGCGGTGTCCGATGTTCGCGTCATTCTCATTACCAGCGCCGCTTGCGGTGAAGGTAAGTCGGTCATTGCCAGTCAGTTGGCTACCGCATTGGCGTTGATGGGGCGGGACGAGGTCTTGCTGGTGGACGGCAATCTGCGTCGACCGACTATGCATAGCCAATTTTCACTGAAACGCGGGCCGGGCTTATCCGAACTGGTTGGGCGTGGCGGAGACTTCGCGTCATTTATTCAAAAAACTGACATTCCACGACTGTCGCTGCTCTCATCCGGTGAAGCGGTCGACGATTTCATCTACCTATTGATGGATGAGCGCTGTGGTGGACAGCTCTCGCAGTTACGGCAGACGTTTCCGATAATTATCATCGACACGGCAGCGATCATGGTCTATCCGGATGCTGCTTTGATGGTGCCTCATGCCGATGCGGTGTTGCTCGTGGTTTCTGCGGGAGAGCGGCGGAAAAACGAGGTGCTCGAAATGAAACGCCTAGTCGAGGGAATGCAAGTCCGTATCCTAGGCGCCATGCTCAGTGAGCGTGGTTAGCCGTCGTCGCGCCTGGGTTGTTTGTCGAGTTTGTTAGAGCGAATTCAGATGGGATGTCGGTGTCTATGAACAAGGCATGGGCGTTCTGCCGCTAGTACCCAAGCCGGGATGATGATCCCGCCACCAGAGCAGTGGCTGCTGTTTCTGATCTCCGCGTTGGCCAACTTGTTATCGGCCCTGGCTGGCGGTGGCGCGGGTTTATTGCAGTTGCCGGCCCTGATCTTCCTCGGCCTCCCATTTGCGATCGCGCTGGCAACGCATAAGGTCGCCAGCGTCGCCCTTGGCGTTGGCGCCACGTTGCGCTTTATGCGTAGCGGACTCATCGAACGCCGTCTGGCTCTGTTCATTCTATGCAGCGGTCTACCCGGAGTTGTGCTCGGCGCATCGCTGATTCTTCATGTGCCGGAGCGGGCGGCGCAGATCGCCCTGGGTCTGCTGACGCTGGGTTTGGGTCTCTATTCGCTGGTCCGCCCGGAACTCGGGACGACAGCCGATCCGCGGCACCGTTCCGGGGCAAGCTATTGGCTAGGCGGCGCAGTGCTGTTTCTCATCGGAGCACTAAATGGATCGCTGACCTCGGGCACCGGCTTGTTCGTGACCATGTGGCTGGTGCGTTGGTATGGCCTTGAATACCGCGTTGCGGTGGCTTATACGCTGATCCTGGTCGGGCTGTTCTGGAACGGTACCGGGGCCGTGACGCTGGGACTGCAAGGCGGGATCCGTTGGGACTGGCTGCCGGCGCTGATCCTGGGTTCCCTGATCGGTGGTTACCTGGGCGCGCACCTGGCTATCGTCCGTGGCAACCGGCTCGTCAAGCGGGCCTTCGAAGTCGTGACCATCGTCCTCGGCATCAAGCTCCTGATAGGTTAGCAGGGCGTCGTCCCCGTGGGAACGAGAGAATATCGAGGTCCATGTAAACTATAGTTGACATGGGGTTTTGTGTTAACTATAGTTGACGTATGGTCGATATCTTCAAGAGTGCAACCTTCGGTCGGTGGCTCAAGAAGTTGCGAGATCCCCAGGCGAAGGCTCGCATCGAGATGCGAATTCGTCGGCTCAGTCTCGGGAATCCCGGTGATGTTCAACCCATCGGGGAAGGTTTGAGCGAGATGAGAATCGACTATGGTCCCGGTTATCGGGTGTATTACATGCAGCAGGGCTCGGTTTTGATTGTCATCCTGTGCGGTGGAAGCAAGAACGCGCAGCAGTCTGACATCGTCAAGGCCAAGAAACTTGCTGCGGAGTGGAAGGGTTAAGATATGGCGGAAAAATTTAGCCGTTACGACACCGCCGACTATCTGGAAACGGAAGACGATATCCGTCGGTATTTGGAAGCATGTCAGGAAGAAGGTGACCCGGTACTTATCGCCGCAGCGCTTGGCGACATTGCCCGAGCGCGCAACATGACCCAGCTTGCCAAGGAAGCGGGGATGACGCGTGCAGGCTTGTACAAGGCGCTATCCCCGGAAGGCAATCCAAGTTTCGCTACGGTCGCAAAAGTGGCAAAGGCGCTTGGGCTCAAGGTCACCATACACCCGGCGTAGGGCAAGGGCGTCAATAATCATCCACTGATACCCACGGTTTTCCATGGGTATCCATTCCTTCTTAGCTATGGTCCTTTCTCTCGTTCCCACGCAGGCACGTGGGAACGAGAGAATTTTGAAATGCACGCTATTGAAAATCCCTGGATCTCGTAGGCAGACGACCGAGCAGGGCGTCGTGATCCGTGATGTCTGCGGCGATAAGATGCAGGACGCCTTCGGCCCTTTGGATCATGCCGTCGATACCGAGCAACTGGCCGTGCAATACCTCGGGGCGACGGCGTTCGGCTAGATTTTTCCAGACGACGACGTTGAAGGTCCCGAATTCATCCTCCAGCGTCAGGAAGGTCACGCCGCTTGCCGTACCCGGGCGTTGACGCGTGATCACGAGACCGGCCGCCCGAGCCCGCTGGCCGTGGGGGAGGCGGCGCAGGTCCTCAGAGGAACGAAAGCGGAGCCGGGTCAGTTGGAGGCGCAATAGCGCCAACGGATGACGGCCCAGCGTGAGCCCGAGTTGTCCGTAGTCCGCGATGATGTCCTCGCCCTCGATCGGCGCGCGCAGCAGTGGTTGACCTTCGGGGATGGGCATGTCCTGGACGAGGTCTTCGTCGGCCTGCGCGGCCAGCACCTGCCAACGCGCCAGATGACGATGACCCGAGAGGCCCGCCAGCGCCCCGCCAGCGGCTAGGCAGTCGAGGTCGCGCCGTGCCAGTCGGCTACGCTGAACGAGGTCGTCTATCGAACGGAATGGAGACTGTCGGCGCGCCGCTATCAGTTGTTCGGCGGCGTTTCCGGACAGGCCTTTAACAAGGCGCAGGCCCAGTCGTAGGGCGGGTTTCGGGTCAGTCGTGGACTCCAGGGTGCTATCCCAATCGCTGTGGCGGACATCGACCGGGCAAACCTCGACGCCGTGGCGCCGGGTATCCTGAACGAGCTGGGTCGGGGCGTAGAAGCCCATGGGCTGGCTGTTCAGGAGCGCGGCCGTGAAGGCCGCGGGTTCGTGGCATTTGAGCCAGGCCGAGACGTAGACCAGCAGGGCGAAGCTCGCGGCATGGGATTCGGGAAAGCCATACTCGGCGAAGCCCTCGGCCTGACGGCAGATCCGTTCGGCGAAGTCGTCATCATAACCGCGTTCGCGCATGCCTTCGCGCAACCGTTGCTGGAACGGCCCGAGCCCGCCCCGACGCCGCCAGGCGCCCATGGCGCGGCGCAGCTGATCGGCCTCACCGGCCGAGAACCCGGCCGCGATCATGGCAACCTGCATGACCTGTTCCTGGAAGATCGGGATGCCCAGCGTCCGCGCCAGCACGTCCTTAATGGCCTCGCTCGGATAGGTGACGGCCTCGAGTCCCTGGCGGCGACGCAGATAGGGATGCACCATCTGCCCCTGGATCGGGCCCGGACGGACCAGGGCGACCTCGATGACGAGGTCATAGAAATTGCGGGGTTTGAGGCGCGGCAGCATGGCCATCTGGGCGCGAGATTCGACCTGAAAGACGCCTACCGTATCGGCCTTCGACAGCATTCGGTAGACGGCCGGGTCCTCGGCGGGTAGCGTCGCCATCGTGAAGCTGCTGCCGCGATAGTTATTGACGAGTGTGAGCGCCCGGCGGATCGCGCTCAGCATGCCGAGTGCGAGCACGTCGATCTTGAGCAGACCGAGGGCGTCGAGATCGTCCTTGTCCCATTCGATGACGGTGCGATCGGCCATGGCCGCGTTCTCGATCGGCACGAGTCGGGACAATGCGCCTTGGGAGATCACGAAGCCGCCGACGTGTTGCGAGAGGTGGCGTGGGAAGCCGATCAGCGTATTGGCGAGTTCCAGCCAGTGTTTGACGCGCGGGTTGTCCGGGTCGAAGCCTTGTTCACGGACGCGTTCCGGTGCGACCAGGCGGCCATCGGTCCAGACCAGTGACTTGGCGAGCCGGTCGATCTGACTCAGCTCAAGGCCCAGTACCTTGCCGACATCGCGCATGGCGCTCTTGCGTCGGTAAGTGATGACGGTCGCGGCCAGGGCCGCGCGTTCGCGACCGTAGCGCGTATAGAGATATTGGATGACCTCCTCGCGGCGCTCGTGTTCGAAGTCGACGTCGATATCAGGCGGCTCATTGCGCTCCTTGGAGAGGAAACGCTCGAACAGCAGCGACATGCGCGCCGGATCGACCTCTGTGATGCCGAGACAGAAGCAGACCGCCGAATTGGCCGCCGAACCGCGGCCTTGGCAGAGGATATCGCGGCTGCGGGCGAAGCGCACGATGTCGTGAACCGTCAGGAAATAGGGTTCGTAGCGCAGCTCGGCGATCAGTCTGAGTTCGCGCTCGACGAGGTTCCGAACTTTATCGGGCGCACTCTCCGGCCAGCGCATGCGCATGCCTTCTTCGGTGAGCGCGCGCAGGTGTTCGGCAGGCGTCCGTTCGGTTGGAACGAGTTCCTGTGGGTACTCGTAGCGCAATTCGTCGAGGGAAAAGCGGCAGCGTTCGGCGATGCGGATCGACTCCGTCAGCCATTCGGCAGGGTAGATCCGAGCCAGGCGTTGGCGTGATCTCAGATGCCGCTCGCCGTTGGGATGCAAAGCCAGACCTGCCGCATCGACCGTACTGCCGAGTCGAATGGCGGTCAGCGTGTCCTGCAGCGCTCGCCGCTCACGGACATGCATATGGACGTTGCCGGTGGCGACGATCGGGATCGCCGCCGCGCCGGCAAGCGAACCGCAGTGCTCGATGTAGGCGGGATCATCGGGGTCGAACAGTCGCGCGACCGCGAGCCAGCAGGCATCGGGGAACTGTCGCGCCAGCCAATCGGCCTGATTGGCCTTGGTGCCCGTATCCGGAATCAGGAGGGCGAGGCAGCCGGGAATCCCTCCGTGCAGGTCTGTAAAGCGAATGTGGTATTTCCCCTTGGCTGCCGCGCGCCGGGCCTTCGTGATCAGCGCCGAAAGGTTGCCGTATCCTTCGCGGTCGGTGGCCAGCAAGACGAAGGCCGGCCCGTCCTCCGCTCGGAATCCGGCGCCGACGATCAGTTGCAGTTCGACCGCCTTGGCGGCGACATGGGCGCGAACGACACCCGCGAGCGAACATTCGTCGGTCAGCGCGAGTGCGCGGTAATCCAGTTCGGCTGCGCGTTGAATCAACTCTTCCGGGTGGGATGCCCCGCGCAGGAACGTGAAATTGCTGATGCAATGCAGTTCCGCGTAGGCGGCCCCGTTACCGGATGAGTTTTCAGCTGAGCGATCAGGCGAAGAGGCCATGCAGGAACCAGCGCCGCGTATCGTACCGCTCGCGATAGATCCAGTAGCAGCCATGCGCGGCATCGCTGGCGATGAAGTAGTCCCGAGCGACATCGCCCTCGTCCCACCACCCGGATTCGATGCGCTCCGGACCGGATTCGATGGCCAGGCGTCCGTCCAGCCAGGGTGTTCCGTCACGCCAGGACAGGGCGACAGGCTTTGGTAATAACCAAAGCGGCCGCCGGGCATTGCCGGGATCCCGAACGCCGGCGCCCGGTGAGCTGGTTTTCCAGGCCAATTCGGGGCGGTGATCCGGGTGAGGCTGAAAACCGCGTACGGCCTCGTCGCCGAGGCGGGCGCGCAGTCTTTCGACGAGCCGGGGCCAGTCCGCCATATCGGAATGCCTATTACCATCCAGGTCGCTGTTCAGGCTGGTGTCCAGTGATAGGGTGCGTGGTCGCAGCGGGCGGATATTAGTCACGCTCAGACCGATGCCCTCGACGGCGTGCTCGAGCGTGACGCGGCTGAGGCGTTCGCGGAGCAGGGCGAGCAGGTGCTCGGGGTCGCGGTTGGGGGCGGCCAGTCCAAGCGTGACATGGGTCGCGGGTCGGTGGTGATGATGGTTGTGATGGATTAGGCGCCAATGCAGCCATTGGGTGCCGGCCTGGCGGGCATCAAGGAAACCCGTGAGTTCAAGCAGCAGGCGCCGGGCCGGAAAGAGCAGCGCCTCACGGTCGTTGGTCTCGGCGGGTAGCCAAAGTTGGCGCACGAAGCGTGGCGGTGGGGTATAAGCCTCCAGCGGGTCCGGGCTGTTGCCCAGTAGCCGGTCGAGATAATCGACCAAGCCGGGGCTGAAGCGCCGGGCGAGGCCCGCCCGCGGCAGACGCAACAACTCCCCGAGACGTTTCAAACCAAGGCCGTGCAGAGTCTTTATTTGTTTAGGTTCGAGATCCAGGAGTTCAAGGGGGAGTTCACGCAAGGTGGCGGGTAGCTGATTAATCTCCATGATGGTTTTCGGGGGGATATTCGGGATTTGGGTTCGCGCCAGCAGCCAGGCGGCCAGTGGCGTCGGCGCTACGCCGATCCTGGTGGCATAGCCGAGTTCGGCGGTTTGGCGAGGAATCCGATCCAACAATGGCGCCATGCCTTTGAAGAGCCGCAGGCTGCCCGCGACCTCGAGGAGTAGGGCGTTCGGCGAGCGCAGGCTCACGAAGGAGGTGTATTGTCCCGCCCAGTCGGCCAGCGATTCCAGGGCCTGTCGCTCGGCCGTCTCGTCGCGTGATCGCAGTTGCAGGTTGTGAGCCAGGGCATAGGCCGCGCCGGGCGTCATGCCCGGGCGAATACCTAGTTCGGCAGCCGCGTCATTACACTGCAGGATAGTTTTCCGGGCGCCCTTGCCCTCGATGATGGCCCAGGGCGACGATATGGGTTCGGCTCGGGCATGGAGCTCCAATGGAAGTTGTGGAAAGTTAAGGCATAGCCACAACATAAGCTAGATACCTTAGGTATTACTTTACAACGGTGAACAGTGGCAGGGGCAGTTGCACGGCCTCGCCGCCCCAGGCGCCGCGGCGCTTCAGGAAATGGACGTCGAGCGTGCGCTCCTTGGCCGTGAGTCGTACCCGCACGGCCGCGGGGCTGGACTCATCCGCATCGGCCATGGGGCGGAATAGCACGCCCCAGCAGTGGCTCGACTCGGCGGCCAGTTGCAGGCGGCGCAGACGTTCGAAGCCGGGCGAGGTGGTCTGCCAGCTCAAGACCGCCCCGCAGGTGCCGGACTGCAGAGCCTGTTCGACGGCCCAGAGCTGATCGATATGATCGCGCGGGTGTATCCAGAGTACACGGGAGAGATCCAGACCCATGGCCTGCCAGGCCGGGGCGTAGGGGATATAGGGCGGCGCGATCAGGGCGATCCACTTCTTGTCGCGGTTCAGTTGCCGGAGCGCGGGCAGGATCAGGCGCAGTTCGCCGATGCCGGGTTGCGGCAGCATGATCTCGGTCAGCGCGCCGCGCGGCCAGCCGCCGCCGGGGAGTTGTTCGTCGAGTCCGGCAAAGCCGCTGGCGATACGGTTTTCGTCCATGCCGTTTTCGTGCGTACAGGTTTGACGCTTGCCGCGCCAGACGGCCGGGTGTTTGAGTACGATGTCGAGTGCGGTGTTCATTGTTTTTATCTCCGGATGACGCCGACGGCGATGCCTTCGATGTCCAGTGATTGGTGTTTCAGATCGACGACGATGGGCTCGAAATCCGGGTTCTCCGGGAACAGGTGCACGAGCCGACCTTGTTGCTGGAAGCGTTTGACGGTGACTTCATCCTCGATGCGCGCTACGACCACCTGGCCGTTTTCGGCGCTCGTCGTTCTATGGACGGCCAGCAGGTCGCCGTCGAGGATGCCGACGTCGCGCATGCTCATGCCCCTGACCTGCAAGAGATAGTCGGCGCGCGGCGTGAAGAAACCGGGCTCGATGCGGCAGTGGTCTTCGATGTGTTCCTGGGCCAGGATGGGCGAACCCGCCGCAACCCGGCCAACGACGGGTAGGCTGGTCTCTCCGTCATCCGCCTGTTCGTCATTGACGATCCGAATCCCCCTGGAGGTGCCGGGCGTCAGCTCGATCGCGCCCTTGCGGGCGAGGGCCTGCAGGTGGTCCTCGGCCGCATTGACGGAGCGGAAGCCCATTTGTCGGGCGATCTCGCTACGTGTGGGCGGCATCCCGGTGGCATCGATGTGGGTGCGGATGAGATCAAGGATCTGTTGTTGTCGTTTGGTCAGCATGGCTTGGCCTGTCACTGTAAAAATAAACAGTACTGAGTTTATATACAGTTATTGCAGCCTGTCAACCACGATGCCATGCTCGTGTCTTTGCCGACACGGGCATGGCCGATGGCGCGTGGCGGGTTGCTAGAGCATGTCGAGCAACTCCTTGTTGGGTTCCGGGTTGGTCAGATGATTGATGTAGTTCGACAGGGTCTTGATGGACACGATCAGGATCACCTCGAGGATCTGCTGTTTGGTGAAGCCCATGTCCAGGAAGGCCTGGATGTCCTCGGGCCGAAAAAAATTCCCAACCGATTAGAGAGGACGTAAACATGAGAGGAAGCTGTCTGTGTGGCGCCATCGAGTACGAGGTCGATCAACTGGACATGCCGATCGGGCATTGTCACTGCCGGACCTGTCAAAAGGCCCAAGCAGCGCCGTTCGCGACGACGGCGGGCGTGCTGAGGGAGCACTTTCGCTGGTTCAAGGGAGAGGGTCGCTTGCAGGCGTTTGAGTCGTCGCCAGGGAAGCTCCGGCATTTTTGTTCCGTCTGCGGCACGCACCTGATCGCGGAGCGTCCCGCCCAGCCGCACGTCATCCTGCGCGTAGTGACGCTAGACGAAGATCCGGGCGCAAGGCCCGCCATGCATATCTGGTGTTCGCATGACCTGCCATGGCTGAGGGACGAAGAGGGCGCGCAACGCTATCCGGAATGGCCGCCCGGCAGATAGCCGTGCCCGATACCCGAACGACAACGCCGGGTGCGATCCGCTCGCCGGCGTCGAAGATGCCGAAGCCATGGCCGCCCTGGTCCGGAGTCTGCTTGAAGCCCCTAACGGATTGACATTAAAAGGATAGGCCGTTGTGTGCAGTCCCACAGTCGGCGTTATCGAAACTTGCTGTAGGGGTGCTACAGCGGCCTTTCGATGCCTTGCTGCAGGACTGCACACA
>Ga0114931_10003406_pt1 | contig 20169 bp, 17 predicted proteins | sample 2SBtaG_FD_89579 | JGI IMG/M metagenome (GOLD analysis project Ga0114931, IMG submission 89579) | Deep subsurface microbial communities from Kolumbo volcano to uncover new lineages of life (NeLLi) - 2SBTROV14_V59a metaG | ecosystem: Environmental > Aquatic > Marine > Volcanic | place: Kolumbo...
AAGCGGCCGGGATGCATAATCTCGGCCGTGTCGCGCGCCAGCCCCCACGGCTCACCCGCAATCTGGCTGGCGATGAGGTCGGCCGACAGAAAAGCCGTTGTCAGCCCGCGCGAGCCCAGCCCCGTATGCACATAAAGGTCCTTGTGATAGGCGGCGGGGGGAAATGTCCCCAGCATGCCATGACGGATGCGTTCATAGGCCTGAGCATAGAAATTCCAGTCGGGCACGGGCCCCGCCACGATATGACTGTCAGGGCTGGCACAGCGCAGCGCCGCTCGGCCTCCCACAGACACGGCGTCAGGCCATGAAAAAAGATCGGGCACGCGCCGTCGGAGCGCCGTGAGATTGCGGTCATGGTCTTTGTCCTCCACAGCCACATGGGCGCTGTCCTGCCCCACGGGGACGGCGTCATAGGTCGCGCCGATGACATGACGCCCGGACAGAGCGGGCGTGATGTAGGACCCGAAGGTCAGCACTTTCGACAATTTGTGGCTGCGCTCATGGGCGCCGAGAAACGTGATCTGCCCGCGATAGGCTTTGAGGGGCAACGGCGCGGCCTGGCTCAATTTTAAAACACCGAGGCCATTGGCGAGAACCGCTACCGGCGCCGCGCCCACCAGCGCGCCTTGCTCATCAACAGCGCGCCACAGGCCGTCTTCATAAGCCAGTTTAGCAATCGAGCGCCCAAGACACAGGCGCGCCTCCCACGCCAGTGCATGGCAAAGCCGGTCCGGCTCAAGCCAGCCGCCATGGGGAAAATGCAGCGCCGGAAACGGCAGACAAAACCCGGTAAGGTTGGACGCTTGGCCTGGATCCACGGCCTCCATCACATCATCGGGCAATGCATGACGGCTGAGAAGCTTGGCATGACGCGCGCGGGTCTGCGCATCCACACCCAGATCCAGCACACCGGTCAGACCTTGAGCCAAGCCGGGGTCCCGCTGTTCCAAACGCCGCAATTCCTGCACCGCAAAACGATAGGCTTCCGCGTAAAACCGCCCCTCCGCCCCGCCCCCGGCAATGAGGCGCGGCATGATGATGCCGACCGGATTGCCCGAGGCTTCAGCGGCCAGTTGCGGATGACGCTCAATGAGCGTTACCCGCCAATGACGGCGCTGCAACGCCGCCGCCACCGCGCACCCCGCCATGCCGCCGCCGATGATCAGGGCATGGCGTTCGGGCGCCGGTGAAGCTTTGGCAATCCGGTACCACGGCGCGCCGCGCACCCCATCACGGCAGGCCGGGCCGGCAAAGATCCCGCGTAGCATTTCCCGCTTGGGCCCAAAGCCCGGTGCGCGGGCCACTTCAAACCCGGCTGCCGCTAACCCGCGCCGAACAAAACCGGCAGCCGTATAGGTGGCGAAGGTGGCACGCTCCCCTGACAGGCGCGCCATTTCCTGAAACATCTCACCGCGCCACATCTCCGGATTGTTAGCCGGGGAGAACCCATCCAGAAACCAGGCGTCCACCCCCGCCTCCAACGCGCGCAGAACTTCCACCACATCGCCGACGGCAAGCGTCAAGCTGACGTCATCTTCCAAGTGAAGGCGGTGAAACCCGCCGTGCGGCAACCGATAAGCGCTCAGGAGTTGCGCTGACAGGGGCGCCAGTTCCGTCCAGGGACGCAGCGCTCGCTTCAGATCTTCCCGGCACAGAGGATATTTCTCCACCGCCACATAGTGCAGGCGCTGACCCGGCGCTCTGAACCGCCGCCATAAATCCCAACAGGCAAGAAAATTTAGACCCGAGCCGAACCCGGTTTCGCAAATGCAGTAAAGCCCCTGGCCGCGCCACGCCTGCGGCAGCCCATTGCCCTTCAGAAAGACATGCGCACTCTCCGCCAGACCACCCTCAGCGGAATAATAGATGTCCTGAAAACGCGGTGAGAAGGGAGCATCGCCCGCGCGCCAGTCCAATTTGGCAGGACACACCACACGCCCCATCAGACGAGGCGCGCCTTGTCCACAGCCGCACGGCCCGCTTCAACCCCCCGCGCGATCAGCTCATCGGCGCGATCAAACTCCACCGGCAGAATGGGCCGCACCATAGGAGAGATGCGCACATCGGGCTGTGCCAGCAAGGTTTTTGCTTCTGTCAGTTCGCACATCATCAGGGCAAACGACGCGGTCAGAGTCGTGATGAGAGAGGGCTGGCCCTCCTGCGGTTTGAACATCTGCCGGGCAAAGCGCCCCACCAGCCCGCGGGCAGGCCGGGCAGGCCGGGCAGGGGCATCCTTTTGCGCGCAAACACCGGTGGCAATGGCGTGCCCGTGATAATCGCCAAAAACATCCACCGCGATCACGCGCTCAGCCCCCAGCGCCTGCACGGCGGAGATGGGAAGAGGATTGACGATCCCGCCATCCACCAGCACGCGCCCTTCATGAAGGAGGGGTGTGAAAACGCCGGGGATGGCAAAAGACGCCCGCACGGCCGCACTCAGCGACCCGGAGGTGAGCTGAATTTCGTCCCCCGACACAAGATCTGCTGCCACAGCGGCGAACGGCCGGGAGAGCGCCGCGATATCAAGAGCGCCGATGATCCGCTCAAATTCCTTCATCACCGCCTTGCCGCCCAGCAGCCCCTTACCGCTGAGCTGTATATCCGCCAGACGCAGCAGCCGCTTCCAGTCGATCTCGCGGGCGATATGCTCCAGTTCATCAAGCTTGCTCGCCAGATACGCCGCCCCGACAATCGCCCCAATGGAGGTGCCCGCCACGCAATCGATCTCAATGCCGGAATCTTCAAGCGCCCGAATCACGCCAATATGCGCCCATCCCAGAGCGCCACCGCCGCCCAGGGCCAGACCCAGTTTCGGCCGTTCCGTCATAAGAGAACCTCTTGGTGCGAGATGGGGTGCGGCGTCCGTATCTTACGGGCTCTGCCGGCGCAGAGCGGCGATATTGTGCGGGCGGGTGATAATAAAAACCACCACCGTGCCCAGAACAGCGCCCAGAAGAACCAGCAGCCAGGCCTGGGCGACGAGCATGAAAACCACCAGAAAACTTAAAGAAATGAGGCCCACCGCCGCCAGTTTGGCTTTCAGCGGGATCGCCCGGTGCCGGTGCCAGTCGCGCAAAGGCTGGCCGAACCGTTCGTGGGAATAGAGCCAGACGTGAAAGCGCACCGAGCTTTTGGAAAAAGCCCACAACGCAATGATGAGAAAGATCGTGCCCGGCATGATGGGAAGTATCAGGCCGATAATGCCGAGCGCGACGCACACCAGACCAAGCGCAAACACCCCGACGCGAATCCAGGTGCAACTCAAGACACGGCTTTCGGGGATTTCTTGATCATCAGGCATCATCGACCAGGCTCCTTTACGAGGCCAGACTAATCCATGTCACCCGGCCGGACAATGCCTGCCTAGGCGCGCGCCCGCACTTTATGAATGGCCCACCGCCACGCGCGGGCGGCGGGGCAGATGAATGCCGCATTCGGTCTTGTCCGAGCCCGCCCAGCGGCCCGACCGCACATCAGTTTTTGTGCCTGGGGATGTGCAGGGCCAGCAACCGATGGAGAAATAATCCTGCGCCACCATGGGATGGCGCGGCAGGCCATGCACCCGGAAGGCATTTTCCACATCGTCCCGTGTCCACGTGGCCAGAGGATTGAGCTTGACCCGGGACCCGCCAACCTCAATGCGCGGCAACCGCGCCCGGGCCCCACCATGCATCTGCTTGCGGCCATTGATCCAGGCATCGAACCCGTCGAGCGCCCGCTCCAGAGGCAGGACTTTGCGGATATGACAGCACCTGTCCGTATCCCACTGCCAGAGCGTATCATCCGGGTCTTCAGCCGACAGGGGTCCCATCTCCGGTCGGATGCTGCGCACATCGGTAAGCCCTAAAAATTTGGTAATCTCTTCTTTGTACTGAAGGGTTTGGGGAAAATGCATGCCGGTATCGAGAAAAACAACCGGCGTTGACGGGTCGACTTTCGCCACTTGATGCAGCAGCACAGCCGCCTCGGCGCCAAAGGAGGAGACCACGGCGATGCGCCCGGCAAATTCCTTCATGATCATTTCATGCAGGAAGTCCTGGACATTGGCCCGTGCGGTGGCGCGCTCCAGCGCCTCCAGACGCGCAAGCGCAGAAGCAGGCACATCAGCTCCGGCGCGATCACGGGCGATCTCACCGGCCAGACGCAGTGCTTGATCATCTGCACTCATGAGTGCCTCACTCCGCCGCAGCCGACTGCACCACCGCCGCGGATCGGGCCGCCCGGTCGGATCTCAACCGCGACACCCACGACCGATCATCCGCCGCCGGCTGATAGACCACACTGATTTCCCGTTGCGCTTCAAGCCATCCTGCCAAGGATTGTTCGTCGCTGACGCTGAACGCGTCCACCCCGCAGCGTTTTAAAAACACCATCTGATCCCGGATCCAGTGCCCGGCGGCTCTGATCTCGCCGGTGAAGCCATAACGCTCCCGCAAGAGCCGGGCGGTTGAAAAGCCGCGCCCATCTGTGAATTTGGGGAAATCCACAACCACCAGATCGAGCCTTTCAAGATCGTCTTCGATCAGCGCGGGCGGCTGGTCGCTGGACAGCGTGACGCCCAAACGCCCCTTCCGGCTCAGCAACACATCGTACTCTTCGCGCCAGCGATCATAACGCACGGCAACATCGATTTTCTCATCAGAGGGCAAGGCGGCGCCGTCATCAAGCACCGTCCACGGGTCATCGACGAGCCGGTTATTTTTAATGAGCGGCATAGAGTTTCTCCTTGAACGGCTGGAGCCCGATACGGGCATACGTGTCATTAAACAGCTCGCCTTGCCGGCGGGCGGCCACATAAGTTTCAACAATGGTTTCCACCGCATCCACCACGGCGTCATAAGAAAAGGAGGGTCCGATGATATCGCCCAGCGCCGCGCCGTCATCCGCACGGCCGCCCAGCGTGATCTGATAAAACTCCGTGCCCTTCTTATCGACACCGAGAATACCGATATTGCCGACGTGGTGATGCCCGCAGGCATTGATGCATCCGGAAATCTTGACCTTGAGGTCGCCGATATCGTGCTGGCGACCAAGATCCGCGAAACGCTTTGAGATGGCTTGCGCCACGGGGATTGAGCGCGCGTTCGCCAGATTGCAATAATCAAGACCCGGGCAAACGATCATGTCCGAGACCAGCCCCAGATTGGGTGTCGCCAGATCCGCCTGCTCCAAGGCCTGCCAGACCGCGAAAAGGTCCGCCTGTTTGACATAGGGCAGAACCAGATTCTGCTCATGGGTGACGCGGATTTCATCCATCCCATAGCGCGCCGCCAGATCCGCCACGGCGTCCATCTGGTCGGCCGTGGCGTCGCCCGGAATGCCACCGATCGGTTTGAGCGAAATATTGACGATGGCATAGCCCGGCTGTTTGTGCGCGGCGATGTTGCGCGCCGCCCACTGCGCAAATTCCGGCACTTCGGAAATTTTCAGCGCGTAAGACGCATCCTGGGCGGGCAAGGCCTCATAGGCAGGCGGCGCGAAATAGGCGCGGATGCGGTTGATCTCGCTTTGCGGTAATTGCAGATAGCCGTCGCGCAAGTGTGCCCATTCCTCTTCAACTTGCGCGGCAAAGTTTTCAGCGCCGGTGCTCTGTACAAGGATCTTAATCCGCGCCTTGTAAATATTATCCCGGCGGCCAAGCTGGTTATAGACCCGCAGCACTGCTTCCAGATAGGAAAGCAGGTGCCGCTTGGGCAAAAACTCACGGATGGTCGCGCCGATGATAGGCGTGCGCCCCAGTCCGCCACCGACAATCACCTTGAACCCCGCAGCGCCTTCGGGCCCGCGCACGATTTGCAAGCCGATATCGTGTATGCGCGTGGCGGCGCGATCGGTGCCGGAGCCGGTGACGGCGATCTTGAACTTGCGCGGCAGAAACGTAAACTTCGGGTGCAGAGTCGACCATTGCCGGATGATCTCGCAATAGACGCGCGGGTCTTCGATCTCATCGGCGGCCACACCGGCATATTGGTCGGACGTCACATTACGGATGCAATTTCCGCTTGTCTGGATGGCGTGCATTTCGACGCCTGCCAGTTCCTGCAAAATGTCCGGGGTCTGATCAAGCGACGGCCAGTTATACTGAATATTCTGGCGCGTGGTGAAATGGCCATAGCCGCGGTCATAGGTGTTCGCGATGTGCGCCAGCATGTGCATCTGTGTCGCCGACAACGTGCCATAGGGAATGGCGACGCGCAGCATATAGGCATGAAGCTGCAAATAGAGCCCGTTCATCAGACGCAGGGGGCGAAACTGCTCCTCCGTCAAATCGCCGGACAGACGCCGCGCCACCTGCCCTCTGAACTGCGCCACGCGCTCCGCCACCAGAGTGTGGTCAAACTCATCATACCTGTACATAAGACTCACCAGAAAAGATTTTTGCAAATTGCGGGTGCACACTCGGTCCTTTGGCGCGGATCATTTCGCGTTGCCCCAGCGGTGTGACGTTTGCGCCCTCAACCTCAACTTTCATCACGTAAGGCCCGACCACGCGCAAAGCGTCGGCGGGTGTGTCGATTTGCGCCAGCCGTGCTTCCGCCTGCTCTTTTGAGTCTGACAGAACGGCGTCGGCGAGACGGGGTGACCACCCGGCCTCCACGCGGTAAACCACGTCGCCACCCGTGAGTCTGTTTGCGGTGATGACAAAATGTGTCATGCGCTCCTCGCGTGCGTTTTCGGCAGAAATTCAGTCATCTGATTGTCAAGCGCCGCCACAGCGCCCACCACCAGCAAAGCCGGGCCGGTGATGTCGTTAGTGTCCATAAGAGCGGGAAGATCTTCAAGCGCCCCGGTCACGGTTTTTTGTGCCGGCAGGGTGCCGTTCTCAATAACCGCCACAGGCGTTTCGCCGTCCAGGCCATGAGTGATCAGCCTGGCCGCGATCGCCCCTGCATTTGAAGCGCCCATATAAATCACCAGTGTTTGGCGCAGATACGCCAAGGCTTTCCAATCGAGATCGGGGACGCCCTCAGGGCCATGCCCCGTGACGAAAGTCACGGCCTGCGCGTGATCGCGGTGGGTCAGGGGAATTTGCACGGCCGCTGCGCACCCTGTTGCGGCGGTGATGCCGGGCACCACGTCCACCGCAATCCCGGCGCGCCGCACCGCTTCCAACTCCTCGCCGCCCCGGCCGAATACGAATGGGTCGCCGCCTTTGAGCCGCACGACACGCGCGCCCGCTGATGCATGACAGATTATCAGGGCATTGATCTCGTCTTGCGTATGGGTGTGATGCGCGCGGGATTTGCCAACAAAAATGCGCGTGGCGTCACGCCGGACATAATCCAAAATCTGCGGACCGACCAGTTTGTCATAGAGCACCACATCGGCGTCGCGCAGGAGTTGCACGGCGCGCAGCGTCAGCAGATCCGGATTGCCCGGTCCGGCGCCCACAATATGAACCTGACCCTCACGCGGTGCATGGGACTCTGCCCTGTTGATAAGAGAGACCATTTTTTCGCGCGCTTGAGACTCCCGCCCCGCCAGAACATCTGAAGCGATAGATCCGTTAAAAAAGTGCTCCCAGAAAGATTTGCGCTCAGGGCCCTTGAACGTTGCCTTTACAGCTTCACGGAATGCGCGCGCAAACGCCGCCAGTGCCCCGATGCGGGCGGGTAAAAGGCCCTCAATCCGTGCACGGATGTTGCGCGCCAGCACGGGCGAGGCGCCGCCGGTGGAGATGCCGATAACCACATCGCCGCGCTGGACGATGGCGGGCATGATGAACGTGCAGAGATCCGTCCGGTCCACCACATTGACTGGCCGCCTCGCTTTGTTCGCCGCACGGGCCACCCGGGCATCAAGCTGAGCGTCTCCCGACGCCGCGATCACCAGCGCATAGTCGGAGATTTTTTCCAGGTCACATTCCCCCGTCAAGACATGCACATCCGCCCCGGCACTCAGCAGCAAGCGCGCCTTACCGCGCGCCAGCGCACCGGCGCCCACCACCAGACAACGCTGCCCGGACAAATCCATGAACGCGGGAAAATATTTCAGTTTGCCGGACGTTTCAGTCACAAGTTAAGGGCCTCGACCAGTTTTGCGGCCCTTGTCGGGGGCCGTGATTGTAAGATTTGACTGGTCCTTGCCAACCAAACATGCCTAAAAACGTAAGGTTGGGTCTTGGCCCCGACAAACGATAATTTCTAGGCAACACCCATAGATTTTCTGAAGCGCGAGACACATGGCCGAACCCCGAAAATTACCCCCCCTGAATGCGCTGCGGTCCTTTGAAGCGGCGGCGCGCCATCTCAGCTTCACCAAAGCGGCGCATGAGCTGCACGTCACGCCCGGCGCGGTCTCACAGCAGGTCAAAGCGCTGGAGGAATATCTCGGCCTAACGCTCTTCCGGCGCTTGAACCGCGCCCTCACCCTGACGCAAGAGGCGCAAAACTGCCTGCCGGCCTTGCGCGAAGGGTTCGACAAACTGGTGCAAGCCACGCAAGCGCTCACAGCCACGGAGACGCAAAATCGGCTGGTCATCAGCGCCGCGCCTTCTTTCGCCTCGAAATGGCTTGTGCCCCGTCTGGGGCGTTTTCAGCAGGATTGCCCTGATATCGACGTCTGGGTGTCGGCGGACATGGAACTGGCCGATTTTGACAAAGACGGCGTGGATGTCGCCGTGCGTTATGGCGCGGGCGCCTATCCGGGCCTGCATGCTGAACGACTGCTCACCGAATCGGTCTTCCCGGTGTGCGCTCCTACTCTGTTGACCGGCCGGAAGGCGCTGAAAAAACCAGAGGATCTCGTGCACCAGACCCTGCTCCACGACAACAGCCCTGACCACGACGAAAGCTGCCCGGACTGGACCATGTGGCTCAAAGCCTCCGGGGCCAGCCATGTGAATGGCACGCGGGGCTTGCGCTTCAACCAGTCCAGTCTGGTGCTGGAGGCCGCCATCAGCGGCCGCGGCGTGGCACTGGCCAAAAGCACTCTGGCGGAAGCCGACCTCGCCGCCGGACGGCTGGCCAAACCGTTCGACATCGCCTTTCCCATTGAATTTGCCTATTATCTGGTGTGCCCGCCCTCCCGACTGAGCTTACCGCGAGTGCAGCATTTTATGGAATGGGTGCGGCGTCTGGCTGCTGAAGCTGAAGCGCCTGCATAACATCCCTTGATGTGTCAGCTTTTTTTACACTTTTGGCGGAAAAACCCTGTCCCGCTTTGGTGTGTCCTCACGCCCGCCCCTGTCGGAAATTTTGACACTTCTCCATCCCGGAGGGTCAGGCCTTCCCTTACTCTATTGATTTTCAATAATAATTTCTTATGGCACTCAAATTGCTCTCTCAGGGAGACACCCGGCCAGAAACAGTCTCAAGGCCGAGGGAATTTTTCAAATGTATGGAGTCATCAGGATGAAAAAACTTCTCACAGGCATGGTTTTTGGTGCCGCATTGCTCGGCAGTGGCGGCGCCGCCCAGGCCACGATCATTGATCTGTATTATAATCAGGGGGATGGCACGCCCACCACCTTTGCCCCCAACAATTTTGGGCTGTTGTTCAACGGCCCCATGGGCGTCACAACCAATGCCACATGTTCTGTTGTCGGGGGCGGCGATTGTTCGGTCAATCAGGATTTCCGCGGCATTGGCGTGACCAGCAGCCAGGGAATTGGCGATGACGGCAGCCCGCTGATCGACCAAATCGATATCGACGATAACGGAAGCAGTGAACGGATATTGCTCGGCCTCAGTCATCAGAATAAAACCTTAAGGCTACTCGGCATTTCTTTCGAAGATGTCGATTCGCGCTTCTTTAATGGGGATTTTTATGACGACCAGGCCTCAATCAGCATCAATGGTGGATTTCTCGGTACCGGTCAGATTGATAACGGCGCGGGGATCGGCAGTGCCGCGTGTTATTTCCCCAGCAATATTGATCAATGCTCCGTCACACTGACCACTCCGTTTAATCTGGGCATGAACTCGATCATCGAGATCGGCGCGGTTGGTGGCATCGGTAAAACCAATGATTTTCGTATCGAGTCGGTGCGGGTCGAAGTGGTGCCCGAGCCCGGCAGTCTGGCGTTGATTGGCCTCGGATTGGTGGGAATGGCCCTCTTTGGACGCAGAAAAATTCGCACGGCCTCATAAGCAGCGATTTTTAAAGTGAACTGACAACGGGTGGCTCCCTGATCAAGAGCCACCCTTTTTTATGAGCTTTTCCACACGGCCAAGGCGATAATGTCGGAGATTTTTACACATTTGTCCCAAAATAAAATTGCTAACTATTTATCCCATTGTTTTATAATAATAATTTCAAGTGGCCTCTTTCTTGCTTTTCTTTTTCAACAGATGCACTAAAGTTCGTTAAATACATGCGAACCTTTAAGTTAAACTGTGGCACCAATCGGAGGGCATGATGAAAAAAGGCATTCAAAGTCTTGTTATAGCAGCAGGCTTGTTAGGGCTGGCGACCACCGCCAATGCCTCTGTCATTGAGTTGCGCTTTGACAACCCGGCGAACGCTATGTCGCCGACGGCCAATCCCGGAACCCCGTTCACTTATGGACGGCTGGGCTGGCAAGGTCTGAAATTCGTTGGGGCCCTGGGCATCAAGGCCACAGCCACCTGCACCACGGACGGCCATTCCTGGTGCCGCGTGACGCAAAACGAAGAAGGCCTTGGCATTTATAATAATGCTTTTGATTTCCGCCAGGATGATTCTGCCGCCATCGACAATTTCGGAAAGGATGAAAACCTGCTTCTGAACCTCAAGAGCAGCAAAACCCTGAAGCTGGTCGGCATCAACTTTGATACCGCCAGCCCCTATGCCGGCGTTGAAATTAACTCAGCGAGCGCCATTCCCGGCCATCCCGGCAAACCTCCACTTCGAGATAATCTGGGACAAGGGCCTCTGGATAATCTGACAGATCCTGATACCCCAGCAAATTCTCCCACTACGAATTGTGATAATGTCGATGACGGCACCAACAACAATCAGTGCAATGTTACTTTTGACAGCCCGATCTATCTTGGCCTCAATTCAACGCTGACCATCCAATCGGAAGCCATCGATACCATCCTGATGGCGGCCCTGGGCAATATTATACTCAACCCCGATGAATTCCGGGTGGAATCCCTGCGCATTGAAGTGGTGCCGGAACCCGGCAGCCTCGCACTGATCGGCGCCGGTCTGGCCGGTCTGGGTCTTTTTGGACTGGGCCGCCGCCGCTACGCCAAGCTGCGGGCCTAAACTCTCGTTCCCGAGTCAATCGAATCCCGGGCGGTCTTTGAAGTCTCAAGACCACCCTTTTCATGCGCCGCACGATGCCGGTGCACGGGTTTTTTCCAACTTAAGAGCGTGAATCAGGAGTACTGGGGATCATTAACCAAAAAAACCACAATTTATAAGCATTTCTGAAACAATCTCGCCTGTACGATAGAGAATTAGCGCGGTAGTATGTACACGATTTCGTGAGTGGGGGGCCATGCGAGATGTGCACCCGCAAATGAGAGACTTAATCAGAAAGGCTTGGCAGTGCGTCAGATCAAATCCCTCCTCCTCATATCAATGTCTATTCTGGCCCTGGGGCTTTCCGGCTGCGCAACCGGCGGCGCTTCTGATATACCTCCCTCCAGCACGGCCACCGAAGCCCCCGCAGATTATCTGATCGGGCCCGGCGACAAGCTTGATGTCTTTGTCTGGCGCAATCCGGACCTCTCGACCTCGGTGCCGGTGCGTCCGGACGGAAAAATTTCCATTCCTCTCATCAATGATATGGAAGCGGCGGGCATCACGCCCACACAATTGGGTAAAAACATCGAAGCGCGCCTGTCCAATTTTGTCCAAAATCCGTTGGTGACTGTGATTGTCACGGGATTTGTTGGCGCCCTTGGCGAACAAATCCGAATTGTGGGCGCCGGTGTCGTGCCCATGGCCATCCCGTATCAGGACAACATGACGGTGCTGGATGCCATCATCTCAGTGGGCGGCTTGACCTCTGTCGCGGCTGGGAATCGCGCCAAAATCTGGCGGCGCTCCTCTCATCAAAAAAATAATGTCTTCAAGGTGCGCCTTGATGACCTTCTGAAGGACGGCGACCTTTCCGCCAATGTGAAACTGGTTCCTGGGGATGTCATTATTGTTCCACAAAGCTGGTTCTAAAATATGGATCAAATAATCTGATTCATCGATAGGGGCAGGGAAAGCCCCACCTCGGGTTCGGCCCGAATATTGCAAATATATCACTTCACGACCGAAAATTTAAGAAAGGCCATAAAATAAACTGCTTGGGTAATGTGGGCGCACTTGTGAATTTTTTGAGTAAGTTAAATGCAAATCCTTAAGGACATACGTTTTCACCTCAGATCGCTCTGGCGGCGGCGATGGCTTGGCATGGCTGTGAGCTGGATGATCGCCTTGGGCGGCGCCTATGTGGTGTTCACCATCCCTGACCAGTATGAATCCAGCGCCCGCATTTATGTTGATACGGAATCACTGCTGGCACCTCTGCTGCAGGGCATTGCCATTCCCAATGATCCCCGCCGCCAGATCAAGATGATGCAGGACACGCTGCTGAGTAAACCGAACCTCAGAAAGGTTGCCCTTGCGTCGGATCTGGATCTGGACGCCACCACGCCGGCGGATCTTGACAAAGTGATCACCAGCATCAGCGACCACACGCTCATCGAACCGGAAAGTTCGACCCTGTTCAAGGTCTCTTACATAGACAGCGATCCCCAGACGGCCAAAAACGTGGTGCAGGCCCTGTTGAATATTTTTGTTGAAAGTAATTTAGGGCAGAATCGCAGCGAAATGGAATCGGCGCGCAGCTTCATCGAGAAGCAAATTGCGCTTTATGAAAAAAAATTAAAAGAGGCCGAACATCGCATGGCCGCCTTTCGCGCAAAAAATGCGGATATTTTAGGTACAACAAATTTTGCCCAGCGTCTTCAGGCCAAAAAGACCCTGCTTGAGCAGGCGACGTTCGATTATTCGGACGCCGTCAGCAAACGCGATCAATTGCGCGCCCAACTGCAAGCAACATCGCGTATGGTCTCCATGGAAACGGCCCCCCAGGTGGTTGTCGGCGGCCAAGGCGCGCTGACAACGCTGCAACGGATCCGGCTGGTGCAATCCCAGCTTGACGATTTGCTTCTTCAGTATACGGAAGGACATCCTGATGTGATTGCTGCCCGCCGCCAACTGAACCGGCTGGTGGATCAGTTCAACCGGGAACAATCAGGCGAAGGGCCGGGCGGCCTGCCCTCGAATCTCACCAACACATCAAAGCTTCCCAATCCGATATACGATGAAATTCAGATTCGCCTCATCGACGCAGAAGCGGCCACGGCACAGACCAAACGGCGCCTTGACCAGATCAAGAAAGAAATGGATCAATTGCAGGAATACGCCACCATTGCCCCGGCGCTGGATGCAGAGATGTCGGACATCAGCCGGGATTACTCTGTCATCAAAAAGAATTACGATCAGCTTCTGGCGCGCCGCGAATCGGCCCGCATTTCACAAGCGGTTGAATCAGATACAGAATCAGTGAAATTCCAGATTGTCGAACCGCCTGAAGTTCCCACAAGTCCCGTAAGCCCTAATAGGCCGCTCTTTCTGGGCGCTCTGTTGATGATCGCCATTGGCGCAGGAGGCGGCGCCGCCTTCCTCAGAACACAAGTGGAAGACACCTTCTACACCCCTGAGCAACTTGAAAATGCTTTTCAAATTCCCGTTTTGGGCACTGTGACCCAGGTTTTGAATGTCCAGGAAGGCGCTAAACGCGCGGCCAAAACGCTCGGGTTTCTTGTTGCCTCGGGCGTGTTTTTTGCCTTTTTCGTCGCTTTATATGCCGCGTTGATCCTGTTCTATACGCCCGCCGCATCCGCCGCCACGACCACAGTCTCACGTTTGTTCTAAAGGTATAACTGAAATGTCCCAGAGTACCCCGCAAGTCAACCTGATTGAACGGCTGAGTGCAAAATTAGGGGCGTCGGAGAGCGCACCGCAAAAACCTCTGGTCGAACGGGCCATGGAGCGCATGAATGGCGCGCAGGAAGAGCCGCAACAGGACTCACCCCGGCAAAAAACGACCAAAACAACCACCTCTTTGGACGGGAGCCTCTTGCACGCGGCCGAAGATTATGACGCCATATGGGAAGAGACTGAATCGAGCGGCTATATCGAACTGAACTTCAGCAAGATGAAAAAGGCCGGCTATATCACGCCGGACGGCAAGAGAAGCAAAACGAAAGAACAATATCGCGTCATCAAACGGCCGCTGCTGGTGAATGCCTTTCAACGCGCCGACCAGATATCCAACCCCCATGTCATCATGGTCACCAGCGCATCCCCTGATGAAGGCAAAACCTTCACGGCCACCAATCTTGCCCTGTCCATCGCCGCCGAACGAGAGATCAAGGTGTTGCTGATGGATGGCGATGTGATCCGCCAGGACTTGTCGCGCCGCTTTGGCATTGAAGCGGAAAAAGGGTATCTGGATGTGCTGTCGCACAGTAATCTCAATGTAACGGATTACCTGGTGCGCACCGACGTTCCAAGTTTGGCCATTCTGCCCTGTGGCCAGACCCGCGAAAATGCCACGGAGCTCTTCGCCAGCAGCCGCATGGGGGATTTGATGCAGGACCTGGCGTCACTCTACTCTGACCGCATCATCATCATTGATACGCCTCCGGCTCTTGCCAGTTCTGAAACCAATGCTCTGGCCATGCATGCGGGACAAATTGTCATGGTCGTCGAATCAGGTAAAACTGACCGCCAAAAGATTGAGGAAGCTTTGAGCTTCCTAGCGCCTTGCGAAAATATCTTTCTGGTGCTCAACAAGGCGCAGGAATCCGATTTGTCCGACAGTTATGGGTCTTATTCAGAATACTATGGAAAATAAGGGCGCCTCAGGCGCGCTTGAATAATTTGGGAACGGGGGACGGCTTCATGTCCAGTCACAGAAGTTCAGGGTTGGTTATCACCGCGGCCTGGCTGGGTAGCGTGCTGGGGGCGGCGATTCTACTGCCGTCCGCTGCCAACGCCCAGCAACAACAACTTGCCCAGACAACCGCGTTGCGGCAAACCGTCTTCCTCCCCACGCTCTCCATCAGAGAGCTTTTCACCGATAACGTCGCGCTGACAGACACCAACACCAGCAGCGATTTTGTCACCACGGCAACAGCGGGCCTGACGGTCACACGGCTCTCCCCCCGCATTCAATTGTACTTGAACGGCACTGCCTCTTATGACAAATATGCGGACCGCACAGATCTGGATGGATTCAGGCCCAGTCTTTTGGGTGTCGCCACCGCCGAAATTCTCGAAAACAGGCTGTTTCTTGATACACGCGCCTCAGTTGTGGAGCGCGCCGTGCGCCGCACAACGCCAGGACCCGCTGTCGCCCGCACGTCGCCCACGGACCAGACCCGGATCTTGAATTTCTCGGTCACGCCGCAGCTGGTGCACGATTTTGATGGATACGTCCAAACTCAGGTGGTGCTCAGCTATGCCGGAACGCAATTTGGTAAGACGGATGTCGGCACAAATGCCTCAAAAGTAAAAGACACCAATGATTTCAAAGCCTCAACGATCGTGTCCAGTTCCTGGCGCGCGTCGCGCGTACGGTGGCAATTGGACGGTAGTTTCTTGAAAAGCAGTAATAAAAACCAGCAGACCTCCGTTGACGGCGTGCTGGAATACGCCTTAAGCCAGGGCCTTATCCCCTTTGTCCGTGCCGGATATGATGACGTCAAAGATCGCTTTTTGAATAACAAAAAACGTAGCGGCGGGATTTATTCTGCGGGATTGAGCTGGGTCCCGGGCCCCCGTCTTTCATTTAAAGGTGAAATAGGGCACCGTTTTGGCGGTCTCTCGGGCGCGGCGAGCGTAAAATATGCCATCACCTCGGCACTGAACATCGCCATCAATTATTCTGAAGGCATCGCAACGCAGCAGCAAGCACTGACAAACGCCCTGGGACTACTCGAATTCGCCAATGCCGGCACGCAGATTGGCAGCTCCAGTGCGCCCGTTCTGGTGGATAGCGTCGGTTCGCCTGTTCAAATCAGCAATAATACACTTTCCCTTAACGATTCGAGCTTCAAATCCCAGAACCTCTCTGTCGGAATTAATGGCACCATTCGCAAAACGGCCCTGTTTATCAGAGCCTACCGCATCACGCGGAAGTTTGACGCCAACGCCACCACCCCGGCGCTTGATGAAACCGTTGCGGGGGTGAGTTCACAGATATCGCGGAAACTTTCCAACGGCATTGCCGTGAACCTGGCCGGCACCTATAGTACGACACTTAATCCCCGCACACCGCCGGAAGATGACACTCAAGTGACCGGGCGCGCTTCGCTCTCCTACGCCATCAACAAAGCGCTTTCGACGTCCATTGGCTACGACTACAGAAATCTGCAAACAAAAGTCGGAGACTCTATTGAGAACGCTGTGACGGCTTATATCAACATAACGTTTTAGATGAATAGATGTATCTCAAACATTTCAAGTTCAGGGCGCAACCCTTTCAACTGTCTCCCGATCCGCGCTTTCTTTATGAAAGCAGCGTACACACGCGCGCCATTGCCCATCTGAAATTTGGCCTGAACCAGGGTGATGGCTTCATTGTTATCACCGGAGATGTGGGCGCCGGTAAAACCACCATCATTCAATATCTTCTCTCAACCTTGAGTCACCGCAAATTTGTGGCCTCCACGGTGGTCATGACCAATTTGGATGATGACAATCTTATCCGCATGATCGCTGCGGGGTTTGGTTTGAAACAGGAAGGCCGGGACAAGGCGTCCATCCTGAACGAAATTGAATCGTTCCTGCGCAACACCCATCGCCAGCGCAAACGCGTTCTGCTGTTTGTCGATGAGGCCCAAAACCTGTCAGTTGGGGCTTTGGAAGAACTGCGCATGCTGTCGAATATTCAGGTGGACGGCAAACCGCCTCTCCAGCTTTTTCTGCTCGGCCAGCCGCAGTTTCGCAAAACCCTGGCGCGCGAAGATCTGTTGCAATTGCGCCAACGCATCATAGCCAGTTATCATCTCGGTCCCCTGAACGAACAGGAAACCCAGGAATATATCATCCACCGCCTGAGCCAGGTCGGCTGGAAGAACAGGCCTTATTTTGGCGCAGGCGCTTTTGAAAGAATTTATCATTATACCAAGGGCGTGCCTCGGCGAATCAACAATCTTTGTTCGCGCCTTCTCCTTTTCTGCTTCCTGGAAGAAAAGGACCTCATTGATCCCGATGCGGTCAAGGCCGTGGCAGAAGATCTGGAAAATGAATTTGAACAGATCCTGGATCACAGCGATACCCCCCAAACGATTGACCCGCTTGGAGATATTGATGACCTTTCTGCTGAAAAACTCAAAGAACTCATCGATATCGTTGAAGCGGCCCCTGCCGGAGACACGGCGGCCCTGTCCCTGAAAGCGCTGGCGGAAAGCCCCCTCGTCTCTCCCATGGGCACCAATGCACTGACAAAAGAGCGGTCATATAATCAACTTTTTAAACGTTTGCTGCTTCTTATACTGGATGAATATATGAAGGGCCGTCCGGAGCCGCACCGCCAGTAAACGGGCCATGCCGGCAACATCCAAAGCGCCCCTGAAAAAACGCAAGGTTCAAGATGGCGCAACCGACTTTCCACCTCAAACGGAGCCCCGCCGCCAGCATCCAAGGCGCCCCCATCAACGCGCTTTCCGTGGATGTGGAGGATTATTATCAGGTACAGGCGCTTCAATCCCACTTTCCACGCGACAGCTGGGAGGCTTGCGTTTCGCGCGTTGACGCCAATACACACCGCATTCTGGATCTCCTGGCGGAAAAAGATGTGAAGGCGACTTTTTTCACCCTCGCCTGGATCGCCGAGCGCCACCGCTCGCTCATTCGCAGCATCGTCGATCAGGGCCATGAATTGGCAAGCCACGGCTATGCCCATATCAGAGCCGACGCACAATCCCCGGAAGACTTTCGATCCGATATAGCCAAAACCAAGCACATTCTGGAGGATATCGGCGGAACAAAGGTGAGCGGGTATCGCGCCGCCACATTCTCCATCTCTGAAAAGAATTTCTGGGTCTACGATATTCTGGCAGAGGAAGGCTATCGCTACTCGTCGAGCATCAACCCTGTGCATCACGATCATTACGGCATGCCGCAGGCGCCGCGCTTTGCCTTTTTGCCGGTCAAGAACAAGGCCATTGAAGAATATCCCATTTCCACCGTGCGGCTTTTGGGTCAGAATATTCCGTGCGCGGGCGGCGGCTATTTCAGAATATTTCCTTATTGGATCACGAAGCGCGCCATTGCCCGCGTCAATGCCCTTGATGGCTGGCCGTTTATTTTTTACTTTCACCCTTGGGAGGTCGATCCCGATCAGCCCCGTCCGGAGGGAGTCTCCGCCAAATCTAGATTTCGTCATTACACGAACCTTGACAAGATGGAAGCGCGGCTGCGGCGACTCTTGAATGATTTTGACTGGGGCCGCATGGATCACATCTTTCTTGACGTGGTGGAAAAACAGGAAGTCACGGCGTCATGACCCTCACCATCCATTCTCTGACGCCGGAGACCAAAACGGCCTGGAATGCTTTTGTCGAGAACTGTCCGGAGGCGACTTTTTTCCACCGCGCAGGCTGGAAAGACGTCATTGAACAGAGCTTTGGTCATCAGACGCATTTTATCTCAGCGGTGTGCGACGGCGTTATTGAAGGTGTGCTGCCGTTGACGCACATCAAAAGCCGTCTCTTTGGCAATGCATTGATTTCAAATGCTTTTTGCGTGGGCGGCGGACCGGCGGCAAGCACGGACCAAGCACGCGCGGCATTGGTTTGCCATGCGGCCGAGCTGTTGGGTAAGACGGGGGCTGATTTTCTTGAAATGCGCGCCGCCGCCATTGATGGCGAGGGGTGGCGGGAGAAAAGCGATCTCTATGCAACATTCGCGCGCTCTATCGAGACGGATGAAGATGCGAACCTGAAGCAGATCCCGCGCAAGCAACGGGCAGTGGTGCGCAAAGCTCTGAAGGCGGGGGGGCTGACAGCTGAGATCGATGACACCATCGACACATTCTATGCGCTTTATGCTTTGAGCGTGCGCAATCTCGGTACACCGGTCTATGGCAAAAATTTCTTCGCCAATCTCAAAAGCATATTTGGCGCGCACTGTGAAATCCTCACCGTACGCAGCGAAGGCGAGGCATTGAGCAGTGTCATGTCGTTTTATTTTCGCGACACTGTGTTGCCCTATTATACCGGCGGCTCTGTGCAAGCGCGCCGCAAAGGTGCGAATGATTTTATGTACTGGCACGTCATGCGCCGGGCGGTGGAGCGCGGCGTGACACGTTTTGATTTTGGGCGGAGCAAAAAAGGTACTGGGCCCTACAGCTTCAAAAAGAACTGGGGCTTTGAGCCCCGCCCCATCGTGCATAGTTTTTTATTGAAACCCGGCGGCGATATGCCCAATGTCAATCCGCTCAACCCCAAATACCGGCTGTTCATCAACATGTGGCAGCGCCTGCCCTTGCCGGTCGCCAATGCCCTCGGCCCCCATATCGTGCGTAATATCGGCTAAGGCGCGCTTTTTTTCTTTTGTCTGTCATCCTGGAAAAAGATGGGATTGGGATGTTCGCATGCTGACTTAATGTTTCCCAAAACCCCCGCCCCCGGGGGTTTTGATGATCAGCGTGTCGCCCGCATTCATCATCGTGCTGTCACTGGCGGCGAGAAGTTCCACCGTGCCATCGGCACGCCGCACGGCATTTCGGCCACACGCGCCCGGTGCGCCGCCTTGGAGGCCGAAGGGCGGAATCAGCCTGTGTGAGGAGAGAATGGCGGCGTGCAGGTGGGCGCGGAAGGTCAGATGGCGGACAACGCCATCGCCGCCCCGATGCGCACCCGCCCCGCCCGCTCCGCGCCGGATCGCAAAACGCTCCACCAAAATAGGAAAGCGCCATTCCAGCACTTCCGTATCGGTCAGCCGCGAATTGGTCATATGAGTGTGCACCGCGCTGGCGCCGTCAAAATCACGCCCTGCCCCCGCGCCCCCGCACAGGGTTTCGTAATACTGATACCGCTCATCGCCAAAGGTGATATTGTTCATGGTGCCCTGGGCCGACGCCAGAACCCCGAGCGCACCGAAAAGGGCGTCGGTGATATGCTGGCTGGTTTCCACATTACCCGCGACAACGGCCGCCGGGAAGTG
>Ga0114931_10003407_pt1 | contig 20168 bp, 17 predicted proteins | sample 2SBtaG_FD_89579 | JGI IMG/M metagenome (GOLD analysis project Ga0114931, IMG submission 89579) | Deep subsurface microbial communities from Kolumbo volcano to uncover new lineages of life (NeLLi) - 2SBTROV14_V59a metaG | ecosystem: Environmental > Aquatic > Marine > Volcanic | place: Kolumbo...
CTTGCAGAGCCGCACCGCCTCCGCCTTGAATGCGACGTCGAACGACCGCCGCTTCCGCCGTTGCTGCCTACCCTTGCGGTTTCTCTTGTCCATGGATCACTCCTGGCGCATTGTCGCGCCTGTCGGGGTGTCCACGAAAGCGGGGGAAGATCACCGGAGCCGGCAGGTTGTCTAGACAGCCCCCCGGGGCGCGGAGCGGCCGCCGGCGGCCAGCCGCCCGTTCGCCGGCGCGCCCGGGGCGCGGCTTGGTGCTAGAACAAGCAGCCTTGCCCATACCCGTTTCCCGGAGCGACGTCCGCCTTCTTCCCGATCCGCGGCGCGTCATCACCAAGCCGTTCGTCCCGGGCGGCGACGCGCGGATGGAACGCATCCTGTCGCGCATCTTCGCCATGCCGGCTCCGGTCGTCGCCTCGACCCTGGCCGTCACCCACCAGCGGTTCTCGTCGCGACACGCCGATCTCACGGCCGTGCTGGAGCGGAGCTTCGATGCAGTGGCGCATCTCGTCGCGCGCCCCGGCGACCTCTCCAGCGAGCGCCGGCGTCTGATCGGCGCGTACTTCAGTCACGAGTACTCCATCGACGCCGCCGCGCTCTGCAACCCCTCCATGGTCGAAGCGCCCGATCAAGACGGCGTCGCTCCGGACGAGCTCCACTTCATCATGAGCCTGCGCGCCATCGGCGAGGGACACGTGTCCAGCATCGAGTTCCGCTCCGGCGTCGTCGATGCAGAGGGGCGAGTCACAGTCGACGAAGCCGGCCCGTTCGCCGCGACCGGGCGCCGCCGCGCGCCGCTCTACGAAAACAGAATGTTCCACAAGAAGCTCGTGGAGCTGCGTTCGTTCAACGAGACCGCCGAGCGGGTGCTCGCTGCCTTGCCAAGCCACTTCACGATGGACCGGCTCGAAGCGGTCATACACGAAGTCGAGCAGGCGCTTGGCGGCGCCCAGGGCGCCGCGCAGACCATCCGCACCATCCACTGGTTGGCCTCTTCCAACTACGAGACGACGTTCGACGACGATTCGAGCCTCTCCGGTCGCGTCCTGTTCCCTGCCGGCCCGACCGAGAGCCAGGGCATGGAGGACGCCCGCTTCGTTCGCTTCACCCACGACGACGACGCGGTGACGTACTTCGCTCCGTACACGGCGTTCGACGGCTACAATATCCTTCCCCAGCTGATCGAGACACCGGACTTCGTCTCGTTCCGGATCGCGACGCTCAACGGACCGTGCGCCGCGAACAAGGGCATTGCGCTGTTTCCGCGCAAGATAGACGGCCGCTTCGTCGCGCTGGCACGCCTGGACAACGAGAACAACCACCTGATCCGGTCGGACAACGTGCGATTCTGGCACGAGAGCGAAACGCTCCGGACGCCCGAGGCGCCGTGGGAGCTGACGCAGATCGGCAACTCCGGCTCGCCGTTAGAGACCGAAGCGGGCTGGTTGGTCATTACCCACGGCGTCGGCCCGTTCCGTGAGTACGCCCTGGGGGCGACCCTCCTCGACCTCGACGATCCGGCGCGCGTCATCGGTCGGCTGCGCGACCCGCTGCTCGTGCCCGCTGCCGACGAACGCGACGGCTACGTACCGAACGTCGTCTACTCCTGCGGCAGCATGATCTTCCGCGGCCGGCTGATCCTGCCCTACGGGTTTTCCGATGTGGGCGCCCGCATCGCCAGTGTGCGCGTCGAGGATCTGCTCGCGGAGCTCGGCTAGGCGCCCCGGCGCGCGTCACAGAAGCGCCGGTAGAGGCGCGCGAGCTCGTCGGGACGGCAGATATCACTGGGCTCGATGTCGATGAAGGACGTGTCGGTACTCGGGGGCACTGGCACTGGCGCCAGGCGTCGCCTGGCGAAGGCCTCTACCGAAGCGACGGCGGGCTTTGGAGATGCGTCCGCCCGCCACTGGCCGAAGAACCGCTCGTGGACGGCAGCGTCGAACGGCGGCGAGCGCCAGATGGCGGGGACGTAGTCCGAGTAGCACCAGAGCATCGCACCGACGCAGCCGCACTCGTGGAGGGCTGCGAGCGCGCGGTCGACATAGGCGGCCGCCGCCTGCTCCTCGACGAGCGCGACTCCTCCGCCGCCTGCGCTGTCACTGTCGCCGTCCCGGTAGGTCGGCACACCGAACTCGCTGAACACCACGTCGGCGCCGCCGCCAAGCCAGCGCGTGACGATAGCCAGAAACGGCAGGAGCTCCTCGTCCGTGGGCCCCCGCGCCCAGGACGCGTAGCCCGGGTAGCCGTGCATCGTCAGAAAATCGCAGGATTCTGCCGCGTCCGCCGGCCCCAGCCTGCGGTCGTGCTCCATGTCTTCCATGTGGAGCCCAACGGTGACCAGGGCGCCCGCGTCACCCTGCCGGATCGCGTCGCTGACGCGGCGGAGCCAGTCGCGGCCGTGGGCTCGAGTCGGGGGAACGACGCAGTTGGAGTTCTCGTTGCCGAGATCCCAGGCCCACAGCGCCGGATGACCGGCGAGAGCCCGGGCGAGCTCGCGGGCCAAGAGCTCCTGCGCCTGCAGAACCTCGTCGTCCGCATACCAGTTGCGCAGCCGCTGCTGCACGACGCGGTCTCCCGATACGACCCGGAAGCGACGGTCACCGTCCGAGCCGCCGAGCGCCCAGCCCGGCAGCCAGTTCACCCCGCTCATGTGACCCGTGAACAGCGTGGGCATGACGCTGAGCCGCGCCGCCTGGGCCAGCTCCAGGGTCGTGACCAGCCGCTCGATCATGGGGGCGCTCGGCTGGTCGGGCTCAGGCTGGAAGTCTTCCCAGGTCAGAAACAGCCGCACCGAGTCGAACCCGGCGGCGGCGATGCGCGCGAAGTCCGCCGCGACCTCGGCGCGATCGAAGGCGGCCCACCACCCCATGGCGGTACGGGCGGGCCAGTAGTTGATCCCGAGACGGAACGTCACCGCGTTCTTTCGTGCTCGGCGACGATGCGCCGGTACACGGCAATGTAGTCCTCGACCATGCGCGCGACAGCGAAGCGCGGGTCGACCGAGGCCCTCACCTGGTTTGCGTCGAGGCCGCGGGCGGCGCCCACTGCTTCTACGGCGTCGTCCGGAGAATCCACCAGGAAGCCGCTCACCCCATGCTGCACTATCTCCGGCATGGAGCCGCGCCGGTGCGCGATCACCGGAGTCCCGGATGCCATCGCTTCCACCACGCTGAAGCCGAAGGGCTCCTCGAAGTCGATCAAGTGCAAGAGCGCTCGAGCGCCGCCGAGCACCTCGGCGCGCCGCTCGGCTCCGACCGCGCCCACGAAGCGCACGCGCTCGCCGTCGAGGTGCGGTTCCACCGCGCGCTCGAAGTATTCCTGGTCCTGCACGATGCCGGCGATCACCAGCGGCAGCCCCGCCCTTCGAGCCACCTCGATCGCCTGCGCCGTGCCCTTGTCCGGATGGATCCGCCCGAAGAAGAGCAGATAATCCCGGGCGCCGTCGCGCACCGCAAACTCTCGCATGTCGATGCCGTGGTGGACCGTGGCCACGTAGTCCAGCGACGGATGTCGGTCGGCGTCGCTGATCGCCACGTAGTACGAGCGCCGGTTGTACTTCTGGTACACCGGCAGGATGCGCCCGGAGGAAAATCCGTGGATCGTCGTGACGACCGGCGTGTCGACGAGCGCGGAGTAGCTCAGAGGGACGAAGTCGAAGCTATTGTGGATCACGTCGAAGTCCGCCGCGCGCTCGAACGCTGCCGAGACGTGCAGACACTCCTCGACCTTCACGTCCAGCTCCGGGTTTTCCGAGTACCCCGTTGGCGCCGTTTTCACGTGCCGCGCGCGCGTGACCGAGTCCGCGCTGGCGAACAACGTCACGTCGAGCCCGCGCTCGACGAGACCTTCCGTCAGAAGCGAAGCGAACAGCTCCCAGGGGCCGTAGTGCCGCGGCGGAACCCGCCAGGAGATCGGTGCCAGCACCGCCACCCGGAGTCGGTCGTGGCTCGTCATCCGCTGCCGAGTTGCGAGAGCTCCGTGAGCGCGAGCAGGAACGACAACGTGGACTCGGCTCCCTGGTTCTCGTTCAGCCGGTCTGCGTGGAGGCCGTCGCGGCAGCCTCCCGTCGCCGGATCGTAGAGCGACGCGCGGAGCTGGTTCTGCCCCAGAAACCACCGGAATGCGCGGAGCGCCTCCTGCTTCCAGCGCTCCTCTCCCGTCAGGCGCAGGGCTTCGAGGCAGGCCGAGACCATTGCGGAGGCCTCGAGCGGTTGCTGGTCGAACGGCGCCTTGCGCGAGGCTCGCGGGTAGAATCCGTTCGAGCCGACGGGTGCGAAGTCGCCTTCTTCCGAGCGCTGGATCTCCGCCAGCCACTCCAGCGAGCGAAGCCCGGCGGCCAACATCTCCGCGTTCCCCATCCTGTCTCCGGAGACGATGAGCGCTTGCGGCAGGCGGGCATTGTCGTAGCTGACGATATCCTCGCACCAGCGCCAGTCGTGGGTCGCGTTCCGCTCGAAGCCAGCCAGTAGCCGCTCCGCGAGGAGCTGCTGCAGCGCCTCCACGCCGCTGTCGCCCTGGAACGCGCGCAGGTACTCGTGGATACCGAGCAGCGCGAAGGCGCAGCCGCGCGGGCTCTCGAAGCTCGAGGTCACGGGCAGCGCAGCGTGGAACAGGTGACCGCCCAGGCTCTGCCGCCCCGGGTCCCGCGAGCGACCGACCACCGCGCCGAGCGCCCAGAGCGCGCGGCCCTGGCTGTCCTCCGAGCCGCACTGCTCGGTCCACTTGCGGGAGTAGGTCATGAAGTTCCGGAAGCGGCCGACTTCGGTGTTGAATGCGTAGCTCACGAACGCCAGGTAGCGCGACCCGAGCACCCGCGTTATCGCGGGATCTTTCGTGCCCGCGTCCTCGATGAGCGTCATCAGAAGGAGCGCGCGCGCGTTGTCGTCCAGGCAGTAGCCGTCCTCCAGGCGCGGGACCGAGAACGTCGCGTGCTGCAGCAGGCCGGTGTCGTCCGTCATCAGGCGCAGATGCTCGACGTTCAGCTCCGGTGGGTCCATCGGGCGGACCTTGAGCGTCTTGGCCTCGAAGCCTGCACGGCGCGTCGACTCGTGCTCCCGCTTGGCGCGCTCCATGCTCGCCACGTAGCTCCGCGCCACCGAGGGCCAGCCCATGTCGCGCCCGTACAGGGCGGCGCGCGCACCGAGCGCTGCGAGCTTCCCTGGGTCGTCGAGAAGCCCCGAGATCGCCTCCGCCATCGCGGCGGAATCGCGGCTGGGCACGAGGAGGCCGCGTCCGTCGGCCAAAAGCTCGCTGGCGTAGCGATAGGGCGTCGAGATCACGGCTTTCCCGGCGCCGACAGCATAGGCCAGCGTGCCCGAGGTGGTCTGCTCTGGATTGAGATACGGCGTCGTGTAGATGTCGGCCGCCGACAGGAACTCGACGAGCTCCGGCAGGCTCACGAAACGATCATGGAAGATGATGTTCGAGTCCACGCCCAGCCGCCGTGCCAGTTGTGCAAGCTCGCGCCGGTAGGCTTCTCCGCTGCGCTCCTTCACGTGCGGGTGCGTCGCACCCACCACGACATACATCACGTCCGGGTGGCGCTCGACCACGCGCGGCAGCGCCTCGATCACGTATTCGATGCCCTTGTCCGGCGATAGCAGCCCGAACGTCAAAATCACCGACTTGCCTTCCAGACCGAGCTGGGCCTTGCTGGCCGGGCCGCGCGGCAAGCCGGGTATGCCGTGGGGAATGATGTCGATCTTGTCTTGGGGCGCGCCGTGGACGTCGTGCAGGAGCGCGGCCCCGTGGCGGCTCATCACGACCAGCCGCGTGGAGAGCCGCACGACCGCGTCCATCACGCGCCGTTGGTCCACGCTGGGCTCGCCCACGATGGTGTGGAGCGTGGTGACGATCGGCACGCGGATCTCGCGCAGCAGCGCCAGCACGTAGCTGCCCGCCTTGCCCCCGAAGATGCCGTACTCGTGCTGCACGCTCAGCACGTCGGTGGTCCCCACGTTCAGGAAGTCGGCGGCGCGGCGGTAGGACGAAAGGTCGCTCTCCGCTATCTCGAAGCGAACGCGCTCGCCGTAGGCGTGGCGCATTCCAGGATCGTTCATCGCCACCACCGAGCATCCCGGATCGGGAAACTCGGTGCAGATGGCGTCCGCCAGGTCGGTCGTGAACGTCGCGATCCCACACCGCCGCGGCAGGTGGTTACCGAGGAAGGCAACCCGACGGACAGCTGGGGAAGTATCCAGACTCATGAGTGCTCCCGATGCTGGAGCGCGCAGAGTTGAAAACCTCGCATCCAGCCCGCCACGCCCGACGCGTTGGATGTCTTGCTTGTGCGCGACGCCGACCTACTTCTTCTTGTCCTTGCCGGCTGCCGAGGCAAAAGCCTCCTGGCGCCTGGCCTGGTCGTTTCTGGACTGCGACTTCGCGGCGTCCTTCTGCTTCTTGTCTCGCTGCTTGGATTTCGGGGACTTGTCGCCCATGGCTGCCTCCGTGCGCACGGGGCTCCGGCGCGCGCGCTTCACGGCAGCAGGCGTCGGGCTCCCCCCCCGGCAGACGCAGAGCGTACCACGCCCCGGATGCGCCCGCCTGCGTGCATTTCGGCCGCCACCCGGGGCCTCCCAGGCGCCGCTCTCCGGGGGGATCGGACTCGCGCTAGCTCGGCGGCGGCTTCGGCGTGGACGCCACGAACTGTCCGAACTGCTTGACCTCCTCCAGCCGGCAGGACCAGGCGAGCCGTCCGTCGTGGATCGTCATGTCGGGGCAGCCGTCGCACATGTTCTGTCGTCCGTCGGCCAACACGTCGATGGGCTGGATCACCAGCACCGACTGCATGTGCACCGGCTTGAGCAGATCGCGCGGATGAGCCGTCACCCAGCCGAGGTAGCTCCTGGCGGCGTCGCGGATCTGCCCGTCCCACAGCGAGCTGGCCAGCACCGAACGACCCATGCCCAACGCGCCGGGCGAGGAGTACGCGAGGTAGCGGCCCTTGACCAGGTGGTAGCCCGCCTGCACGGCCTCGATGAAACGCGGGCCGACGTAGCCGTGAATGCGCTGGCCGTCGCCGAACCGCATCGTCATCAGCCACTTGAACGAGTCGGGCTGCTCGGTGCCGTTGAGGTAGGCGCAGGGCGAGAAATCGGGGAAGCGCTCCCTGAGCTTTGCCACGACCTCGCGCGAGCTGATGTCGGCGCGGCGCTTTTCCTTCTCCGAGTAGACGACTTCGCCCATGTCGATCCGCTTGCCGCCCGCGTAGTACTCGAAGTTGTCGAGCGCCGCGTTGCGGTAGGCGATGAACACCACCGTGTGGACCTTGTCGATGTTCTTCCCGGCCCACTCGAGGATATCCACGCTCTGCTCCAGCGTGTCCTCGTAGACCGTCGAGTTGAACGCGCAGGCGAGCCCGCCCACGCTCGCCACCATCTCGGCGAACTCCGAGCGCAGCTCGTTCATCTGCGCTTCGGTCTTGTTGCGCCAGCCGGGGCGGCCCTGCCGCGAATCGACGTGGAACGTCAGCCCGACCAGGCCCGCCTTCTTGAGCTCCCCGAGGAGCTCTCGGTTCAGGTCGAGCCCGTTGGTGTTGAGGATCGCCTTGCGGCCCATCTTCGTGACGCGCTCGACGATCTGCACCACGTCCGGATGGCAGAGCGGATCCCCACCGGCGATCGACACGCCGTCGAAGTTCCTGAGGCGCGCGAACGTGTCAAGGTCGCCCTGCACCTCGTCGATCGGCTTGTGTTCGCGGACGTTCTGTCGGTAGCAGCCGTCGCACGCGAGGTTGCACTGCTGCGTCGGCTCGAGCCAGACGATCGGGTTGTCTGCCAGATTCCACGGCAGCCGGTAGAGCTTCCTGTGATCGAGATTCGCTTCCATGTTCACCTGTCCGCTGCTTTCGGGAAGCGGCGAGGCTTCCAGGCCCTGGCACGATCCCAAATGAGCATTGTCATGTGGACGACAGGTAGCTCCCGCGCGTCGACACGCGCATTGACGGACGGCAAGCGTTGTCGGCTAGCGCCAGCGGTTCTCGAAGCCCAGGGTCACGATCGGCACGTCGTGACGGCGCGGTTCGGTCGCGGCAGGCGCGAGAGGACGGTGCCGCTGTCATCGGCTAGCCGCGCACGGATTGTACCCCATACAGCCCGATCCGTGCCGGCCCGTCCGCGCCGCGCCGCAGCATCGCGCGACGGTAGGGCATGACCGGATTGTCAGGGTCGCCACGCGATCGTCGGGCACGAGACGCGGCAAAGTGCGCGAACCCGTCGCCCGGCACGACGTTTGCGAAGGGCTCCATTGCTTCGTTTCTTGCTTGGAGGTGTTGGAATGGGGAAGACCACTTGGTGGGCGACGTTGACCTGCGCCGTGCCGGTCGTACTGGCGCTGCTCGCCTGCGAACAGGGCGGCGCGAACCCGAACCAGAAGGGCGTGGGCAACCAGCCCGGCGGCGTACAGCTCGGTATCGGAGACATCGCCGTGGCACCCGTGGGCAACTACGTGCTGTTCACGCGCGACAACAAGCTGGCCGTCGGCTGGGTGGACAGCGGCCAGATCCAGCCGCTGCCTGTGGATTCGCCGTCGCGGTTGGCGTTTTCGGACCAGCGCAGCGTGGTGTACGTCGGCAGCGAAAGCAGCGGTGAAGTCGATGCCGTGGACGTGAAAGCGCAATCGGTGCTCTGGCGTTCGCCGGTCGACGATGCCTCCACCATCGGGCTGCGCCTCGAGTCTTCGAAGGACGACCGCTTCGTCGTGGCCGCCAGCGCGCATCGCATCCAGGTCATCGACGCGGCCAGCGGTCACGAGCGGCTGTCCCGCTACTTCGATAGCGGAATCGCGGACATCGAGCTCCTGCCGGACTCGTCCCGTGCACTCGTCGAGGAGCCGGAGACATGGCAGGGCGAAGCGCCCACGACCCGGGTCACGCTGATCGAGCTCGGGAGCGGCGCTACCACCACGATCAACGTGCCCAACTGCGCGGACCGGATCGTGATCTCCGCGGACGGCAAGCGGGCGTTCCTGGCGCCGACACACTGCTCGAAGGATCCGGTCAGTGTGATCGATCTGTCACCCGGCTCGGAGGCCTTCGACAAGAACCTGCCCGGCTTCGGTCCGGTGGCACGGGCGCCGCACGGCAACATCGCCGTGGCGTTCTATGACCGCGACCAGGGCGACCCCTCGCTGTTCGACGACCCGAGCCAGATGCCCGGGCCGGACTCGGCCCGCTACCAGCTGATGCTGATCGACACCGGCACGCTGCACTACGACTTCGCCGAGGTCGGCGATGCGCTGCCGCGCTTCGCGGTCACGCCGGACGGCAACGTGCTGCTGGTCGATTCGAGCTGGACGGGAGATACGGCGCGCATCTTCGACGTTCCGAGCCGCAGCTTCCGCCCGCTTTCGGGGCCGGTCGTCAAGCTCGACAACTTCGCCATGAGCAGCGACTCGGAGCACGCCTACGTGTTGCAGAACGACGTGTTCGACCTCGACATCGCCGCGGCGAAGGCCTCGCACTTCGGCCTCGATTTCACGCCGGAGAACATCAATATCTCGGCGGACGACGGCTATCTGTTCCTGCGCCGGAACGACAGCGAGATCTGCATCTACGACATCGCCGCGCGGACCTGCCGCCAGCGCTTCCTGGTGCCAACAACGGCCAGGTAGGAAACAGCGACAGCCCGGGTTGCCTCGCGCCGATCCGCTCCAGCCGTGCCTGTGGTATGAAGCTGCTGGGCTGGTTCGGCGGGGCGCGAAGCACCAGGAAAGCAGGTCCCGCCGTGATCATCCGACGAACAGCACTCTTCGCTCCCGGTGCACTCCTCCTGGCCGCCGCATGCGGCACGGGTTCGACCGCGTCGGGGTCAAGCGGCTCGGGCGGAACGAGCGGGTCATCGACCGATTCGGGAGCCGACAGCAGCGCGGCGGGCAGCGGGGGGACGGCCGGCACCGGAGGGACGGTCGGCAGGGTCTCGTGCACAACGCCCTCGACGGCCTACGCGAACAACGGCGGTAGCTGCGGCGCCTGGCGTTGGGGCGTCAAGACGGGGACCGACCAGGACGTAGGCAAGGTGAACCTGGTTCCGGAGGTGACGACGATCCAGACGCTCATCTCGCTGCCGACACCCAGCGTGAGCTACTGCAAGCGCCAGCCGGCCGAGCTCGAGACCTACGAGCTCGAAAACGTGACGTTGAAGTTCGAGCGCCTCGAAACCGACAGCGACTACCACCTCATCGCTAGCGACGGCTCGGGGCACAGCATGCTCGTCGAGGTTCCCTATCCGGGGTGCGTGGGCCACAAGAGCTGCACGAGCGGCACGCCGTGGCGCTGCGCGATCACGCATGCGCGCGCGGCGGTCGACGCGAAGAATCCGGGCGCGAAGAGCTACGCCCAGCTCGGCACCGCGACCGTGGTCGGCGTCGGTTTCTTCGATACCTTCGAGCTGTCGAGCAAGTATCCGCCGACCGGCATGGCGCCGAACGGCGTCGAGCTGCACCCAGTGCTCGCCATCTGTTTCGGCCAGGGCTGCGACCCACTCAAGCCGTAGCTCCTGCAGCCGCGGCAAATGCCGGGCTCGCGGGTTCAGCGGCCGACAGCAGCCTAGCCGTCCAGCAGATCGCCCTTGCCGCATCGCGTCGTTTTTGGCTTGCAGGCCGGCCTACCAGTTGGTAAGCGTTTGCCGTCCGGATGGTAAGCGCGCCCTCACAGCCCAGCGAAGTCAGGACCGAGGTGCTCTCGGTGGCCACGCGGCTGTTCGCGCGGCGCGGCTTCGCCGACACCTCACTGCAGCTCATCGCGGACGAGGTGGGCGTGACCAAGCAGGCCGTCCTGCACTACTTCGCGTCCAAATCCACACTTCGCCAGGCGGTGCTCGACTCGATTCTCGACCACTGGCGCGACGTGCTGCCGGGACTGCTGCTCGCGGCAAGTGCCAGCGAGGATCGCTTCGACGCCGTCATCGGCGAGCTGTACCGCTTCTTCACCGACGATCCGGATCGCGCACGGCTGATCGTGCGCGAGATGCTCGATCGCCCGGAAGAAGCGAAGCAGCTGATGCGCGAAGCGGTGCGCCCTTGGCTGCTCGCCGTGGCCGGCTACATCGAGTCGGGACGCGAGCACGGCCGGCACTGGCCGAACGTCGATCCCGAGGTGTACGTGCTGCACATGCTGCAGCTCGTGCTCGGCGCCGTCTCGAGCGCAGGAGTGAGCACTGCAGCCATCCAGCCCGCCAGCGACGCGGGCTACCGCTACGAGCGTGAGCTGTTGCGCATCGCCCGCGCGGCGCTCTTCCGCGACGGCGGGCCCAGAGACGCGCAGCGCGTCCCGGAAACGAGGTGAACGTGTCCGTCTCCATGTTGCGTCTTCTCGACCAGGTTCCTGTCATCCGCGCCCTCGGCGGCGTGGCCATCTCGTCCATGTCCAGCAAAGGCGGCGGCCCCACGCCGTCGCTGCCGGGCGAATGGATCCGCCAGACCCTGCCGCCACGGTCGGCGGCATTGATCCGCGACTACGTGCGGCACGTCGGAGGCGATCCGGCCTGGTACCGCGGGCGCGTGCCCGCACACCTGTTCCCGCAGTGGGGCTTCCCGCTCGCCGCCCGCGCCATCGCCGGCACCAGCTACCCGATGGCGCGCGTGGTCAACGCCGGCTGCCGTATCGAGCAGCGTGCGCCCTTGCCGCCGGGCGAGCCGCTCGAGGTCGCGGCGCGGCTCGAGTCCGTCGACGACGACGGCCGGCGCGCGATCCTCACCACGACCATCATCACCGGAACGAAGAGCGCGCCCGAGGCCCTCTTCGCCGAGCTCCGCGCGCACGTGCCTCTGGGCCGCCCAGGCGACAAGAACGGTTCCGCGACGGGCAGCCAGAAAGAAAAGCCGAACAAAGCCCCGAAGCGGCGTCCCAGCGTGCCGGTGGTCGCGCGCGAGATCGCGTTCATGCGCATTGGCAGGCACGCCGGCTGGGACTTCGCCAAGCTCACCGGCGACATCAACCCGCTGCACTGGGTCCCGCCGTATGCGCGCGCCACAGGCTTCCGCTCGGTGATTCTACACGGCTTTTCCACGCTAGCGCGCGCCATCGAGGCGGTGGACCGCGACGTGCTGTGCGGTGACGTGGATGCGCTTGCCGTGGTCGAGGCGCGCTTCACGCGGCCGCTTCTGCTGCCGGCTTCGGTCGGCGTGTACGTGACCCGCGACCAGGGACTCTACGTGGGCGATGCACCGGGCGGCGGCTCGTACCTCGAAGGGCACTTCGAGACGCGCACCACGGCTCACACGCAGGATTCGAATCATGGCTGACTGGTTGATCGACATCTCGAAGAACCCGCAGGCCCGCTCGCTGATCAAGACGCTGGGGCTGCCGCTGCCGCTGCCGACTCCGCTCGATCGCGAGAAGGGGCCGTGGTCGGCGCATCCGCTGATGGAACGGAAGGTTGCCGTCGGCGCGGCGCCCGGGGCGGCGATGCTCGCTGCCATCTCCCGCAGCGTGGCGGCGGCAGGCGCCGACCCGTATCTGGACGGCGCCACGGACACCGCGGCGTTCGGCGAGGCCGGCGAAGCCTACGGGCATCCGCCGCGCCCCGTGACGCAGCTCCGCGACGGCGATCGCGTGCGCGCGCTCGTGTTCGATGCCTCGGGCATCACCGACGTGACGGGACTGCGCGCGCTGTACGACTTCTTCCACCCGGCCATCCAGCGCGTGGATCGCTCGGGGCGCGTCGTCGTGCTCGGGCGTACGGCGGGAGACAGCGCGGAGTCGTCGCTCGTCGCGGGCGCGCTCGACGGCTTCGTCCGCAGCGTGGCCAAGGAAGTGGGCCGCAAGGGCGCGACCGCAAACCTCGTCCTGGTGGAGCCGGGCGCCGAGTCACGGCTCGGAGCGGTGCTGACGTTCCTGATGTCGGCGCGCTCGGCCTACGTCAGCGGACAGCCACTATCGGTGACGCTGCGCGCGAAGGACATGGGCGCAAATGGCACCCCGCCGGTGCGAGCGCTCGATCGCAAGGTGGCGCTGGTTACCGGAGCGGCGCGTGGCATCGACAACGCCACTGCGCGGCGGCTCGCTCTGGAAGGTGCGCACGTGGTGTGCCTCGATCGCCCCGCGGACGACGGCCCCACAGCGCAGCTGGCGCGCGAGATCGGAGGCACGCCGCTCGCGCTCGACGTGACGGCAGCCGACGCGGGCGAAAAGCTACTCTCGGCGCTCCGCGATCTGGGCGGCGCCGATATCGTCGTGCACAACGCCGGCATCACGCGCGACAAGACGCTGGCCCACATGAAAGACGAGCAGTGGGACCAGATCATGGCCGTGAACCTCGAGGCCGTGGTGCGGCTCACGGCTGCGATCGAGAAGAAGGCTCTGGAGGACGGCGGGCGCGTGGTGTGCCTGTCGTCAATCGCCGGGCTCGCCGGCAACATGGGCCAGACCAACTACGCCGCGTCGAAGGGCGGCGTGGCGGGCTACGTGCGCGGCCTGTCGCCGAAGCTGGCTCCGCGCGGCATCACGGTCAACGCCATCGCACCAGGTTTCATCGAGACGCGGCTGACAGCGGCCATCCCGGTGGCGATCCGCGAAGTCGGCCGCCGCCTGAGCGCGCTCGGCCAGGGCGGTCAGCCCGAGGACGTGGCGCAGGCCATCACCTTCCTCGCCAGTCCCGGCGCCCAGGGCCTCACCGGACAGATCCTGCGCGTGTGCGGCGGCGCGTTCATCGGAGCTTGAACAAGCATGAGCTACGCCTCCTCGTTTCGCAGCAGGCCTGTGAGGCCGGAAACGCAGCTACCAGCAAGGTCATGGAGAGTCGGATGAGCAACAGGAAGACCAGAGCAGTGATCGTCGGCGGCGCGCGGACGCCGTTCGTCAAGGCGTTCGGCGACTTCATCGAGATGGACACCATCGCGCTCGGCGTGACCGCCGTGCGCGGGCTGCTCGACCGGCTGGACCTGCCGTACCGCGAGGTCGAGAGCCTGGTCTGGGGCGGCGTGATCCTGCCGGGCACGGCGCCCAACGTAGGCCGCGAGATCGTGCTCGACCTCAAGCTCGATCCGGGCTGCGAAGCCTTCACCGTGACGCGCGCCTGCGCGTCCGGGCTGCAGGCCGTGACGCTGGCCGCGGCGGCGATCGAGCGCGGCGAAGCCGACGTGGTGATCGCTGGCGGCAGCGACTCGACCAGCAACGCGGAGGTCAAGCTGCCGCAGAAGCTGATCCACGCCGCAGCGCCCGTCGCTTTCGGCAAGGGCACGCCGGCGGACTACCTCGGGATGATCCAGAAGCTGGCGCCGTTCACGGATCTTCTGCCCAGACAGCCGAAGATCGCCGAGCGCACCACTGGCGAGGTGATGGGCGAAGCGGCCGAACGCATAACCCGCCACAACGAGATCCCGCGCGACGCGCAGGACGAGTTCGCGGTGCGCTCGCACCACCGCGCCGCCGCGGCCATCGCGTCGGGGCGCTTCGACGAGGAAGTAGTGCCGGTGCAGACGCCGCATGGCCGCTGGGTGCACGCCGACGGATTGGTCCGCGCGGACACCTCGGTGGACAAGCTCGCCAAGCTCAGGCCGGTGTTCGCGAAGGACGGCACGCTCACCGCGGGCAACTCCAGCGCACTCACGGACGGCGCCGCGGCGGTCCTGCTGATGAGCGAGAAGAAGGCTCGAGCGCTCGGCCTGGAACCCCTCGCCGCCTTCCGCTCCTTTGCCTACACGGGTGTGGACCCGGCGGATCAGCTGCTGATGGGTCCGGCGCTCGCCATGCCGAAGGCGCTGGAACGCGCGGGCATGGAGCTCGGCGACATTGATCTGGTCGACATGCACGAGGCCTTCGCGGCGCAGGTGCTGGGCATCGTGAAGATGCTGGGCAGCGACGCCTTCGCCCGCGCGCGGCTCGGCCGCGAAACGGCGGTCGGCAAGGTCGACCCGGAGCGGCTCAACGTACACGGCGGATCGCTCGCCCTCGGTCATCCCTTCGGCGCCACAGGGGCCCGCATGGTGACCACGATGGCGAACGAGCTGCACCACAGCGGCAGGAATACCGCGCTGCTCAGCATCTGCGCCGCGGGCGGCCTGGGGGCGGCGGCAGTAATGGAGCGCGTGGAATCATGACGGAGCACATCATGGAAACAGAGCTGGAACAACGCCCCACGCCGAAGAAGACAAACGGCAAACCGAGCCCGGGCGCGCGCCTCGGACGACAGGCGATGAGCGCGTCGCTGGCGCTGCTGGGGCGCTTCTCGTCGTCGCCGCTGGTGCACCGGCTGGGACTGTACGAGCCGGCGCAGAAGCTCACACGCGGTGCGGTGCGCGAGGGCTTGCAGGCGGGCGCCAAGCTGGCCAGCGCCTTCAAGTCGAACGGCAAGTCGAACGGCGAAGCCACGCGGCTCGCGCGGCCCACGCCACGCAAGCTGTTCGATCTGGATCCGACCGACGAGCAGCAGATGATCCGCGACGTGGCGCAGCGCTTCGCCCGCGAGGTGCTCGAGCCGGCAGCCGCCAAGGCGGACACGGACGGCGCGCCCCCGGAGGGCTTCGAGTCGCAGCTCGCTGATCTCGCGCTGGGACCGATGTCGGTGCCGGAGGCCCTGGGCGGCGCCGCGACCGAGACATCCACGGTGATGGGCACCCTGGTAGCCGAGGATCTCGCGCACGGCGATCCAGGCCTGGCCCTCGCGGCGCTCGCGCCCATCGGCGTGGCGCATGCGCTCTCGCGCTGGGGCTCCGCGGAGCAGCAGGCGAAATATCTCCCGGCCTTCGCCGGGGAAACCCCGCCACCGGCGGCTCTTGCAGTGTCCGAGCCACGCCCGCTGTTCGACCCGAACGCGCTCTCGACGCGGGTCACGCTGCGCGCGGGCGAGCTCCGGCTGTACGGCGAGAAATCGCTGGTACCGCTTGCCACGAGCGCCGAGCTCATGCTCGTCGCGGCGGAACTGGTGGGCGGCCGCCCCTGCGCGGTCCTGGTGGAGCGAAACGCGGCGGGCGTGAGCATCGAGGCCGATCCGGCGCTGGGCGCCCGCGCCGCAGGGCTCGGCCGCGTGCGCTTCGACGGCGTGCGGCTGCCGACCGGCGCGCTGCTGGGCGGCGCTCCCGACGCTGTCGACTACGCCGAGTTGGTCGACCGCTCGCGCATCGCCACCGCGGCGCTGGCCGTGGGCGCGGCGCAGGCGGTGCTCGACTACGTCGTCCCCTACGTCAACGACCGCAAGGCGTTCGGCGAGCCGATAAGCCACCGGCAAGCCGTCGCGTTCATGGTCTCGAACCTGGCGATCGAGGTCGAGTCGATGCGGCTCGTGACTTGGCGCGCGGCGGCGCGGGCCGAGCACGGGCTCGACTTCCATCGCGAAGCGTACCTCGCCCGGGTGCTCACACAGGAGAAGGGCATGGAGGTCGCCACCAATGGCGTGCAGCTGCTCGGCGGGCACGGCTACATCAAGGAACATCCCGTCGAGCGCTGGTACCGCGACCTGATGACGCTATCCGTGCTCGAAGGCGGCGTGCTCGTCTAGACCCGAGGAACGATCATGTATCTCGAAATTCCGAAGAAGCTCGCTCCACTTGAAGAACAGGCCCACATGGTGGCCGAGCAGATGTTCCGGCCCATCTCGCGCAAGTACGATCGCGCCGAGCACGAGTACCCCGTCGAGCTCGACATGCTCGCCGCTGTGCTCGAAGGCATGGGCGACGGCGGCGGCATGGGCGGCGCTGGCGCCAGCCAGACGAAGCGTAGCAAGAAACCCGACGACGGCGGCGTCAAGAACGGCGGCAACATGGCCACCGTGATCGGCCTCACCGAGTTGTGCTGGGGCGACGTGGGCCTGGCGCTGAGCATCCCGCGGCAGGGGCTCGGCAACGCGGCCATCGCAGCGGTGGCCAACGAGGAGCAGCTCGAGCGCTTCAAGGGACGCTGGGCGGCAATGGCCATCACCGAGCCGGACGCCGGCTCAGACTCCGGCGCGATCCGCACCACGGCGCGACTCGACGGCGATCACTACGTGCTCAACGGCGAGAAGATCTTCATCACCGCCGGAAGCCGCGCTGATCTGGTCGTCGTGTGGGCCACACTTGATCCAGCACTCGGTCGCGCGGCGATGAAGAGCTTCGTGGTGGAGAAGGGCACGCCTGGCATGGAGCTGCTCCGCCTCGATCACAAGCTCGGCATCCGCGCCTCCGACACGGCGACCATCGCGTTTTCCGACTGCCGCGTGCCGAAGGAGAACCTGCTCGGCAGCCCGGAGATCAACACGAAGGGCGGCTTCGGCGGCGTGATGCAGACCTTCGACAACACGCGACCCATGGTCGCGGGCATGGCGCTCGGCGTCGGACGCGCCGCGCTGGAGCGCACGCGCGAGCTCTTGCGAAAGGCGAACGTGAAGGCGGACTTCTCGCGCCCGGTGCTCGCCTCGTCTGCGGCGGAGGCCGAGCTCTATCGCATGGAAGCCGATCTGGAGGCCGCGCGGCTGCTCACGCTCAAGGCGGCGTGGATGGCCGATAACGGCATCCCGAACTCGAAAGAAGCGTCCATGGCCAAGGCCAAAGCCGCGCGCACCGCGAATCACATCACGCTGCGCTGCCTCCAGCTTTGCGCCTCGGTCGGCGCGACGGAAACCGAGCTGCTCGAGAAGTGGGCACGCGACTCGAAGATCATCGACATCTTCGAGGGCACCCAGCAGATCCAGCTGCTCATCATCGCGCGGCGCCTGCTCGGCAAGAGTTCGGCGGAGCTGCGCTAGCTGCCGCCGCCGCTGCCACCCCCATCCCGACCCAGCGTCCCCACCCCGTTCGGGCGAAAGCAAGTACGCGACGGGTCGCAGGCAACCGCGCGGCACGCGGATGATGGCCGTCAAGCGCGGGTGGGCGGGGTGCGTTCGCGCCTATCTGGGCAGGCCGTTGTGAATCGCGCGCAGGATGTCGAAGCGCGTGATGACGCCGATGAGCTTGCCCTTGTCGACGACGGGCAGCCTGCGCATCGTGTGGCTGAGGAACACACCCGCCGCAAAGTAGATGTTCATGTCGGGGTCGATGGTGGAAAGCTCGGTCGCCATGAAATCGCCGACGGAGCCCTTTGGCGTGTCGGCACCCACGCCGCGCGCGATCAGCCTCAGGCAGTCCTTTTCCGAGAGCAGGCCGACGATCTGGCCCTCGTCGTCCACGACCGGCGCGCCGGTGATGTGGTTCTCCAGCAGGAAATCGACGGCATCGAGGATCGGCGTGTCGGTCCGCAGGTTGAGCGGACGCGTGTCCATGTATTCCCTGACGCTCGGTAGCTTCGCCATGCATGTCCTCCACGAGCCGCGCTGTCGGCTGGGTTGACGGGATTCTGTGCTCCGCCTCCGGGCGGGTCAAGGCCGCTCGGCGCGATGGGTGACGGGGCCCGGCGGCGCAGACGGCACCCGCTATGAGGCGCTACGCTCTGCAACGTGGACGTGGATGTGGACATCGAGCGGAACGAGACCGTCGCCGGGCCGCCCGTCGTGCGCTCGGTGTTCGCGGATCTGGTGGAGGGCTTTCTCGAGAATATAGCGGCGAAGGTGTCGAGCTAGCTACCTTGCACGATGGCGCCGCCGCTCGTGGCGATGCCAGCGGTTGTCGCGGCTTTCGGTGAGCACGCCGAAGTGGGCGCCGAGGTAGTAGCTCTGCGTGGTGCCGATCGCGTCTCCGCCGGCCCGGGGAACGAACACGGGCCCGTGGTAGGCCCGGCCGTCGGCACACAGAGCGATCGGCCACGCGGCGGCGCAGAGCTCGCCCCGGAACACGTCGAGCGGGTCCAGCGCGGAGTCGTGCCCGCGATCGATGCGCGAGAAGGCCAGCTCCAGGTGCACGCCGCCGGCGCGGAATCCGAGATGGCCTCCGTAATCGAACGACTTTCCCAGCTTGCGAGGTCGGGCGTCTCCGACGTTGTAGCGACCCACCAGCACCGGCGCAGCGTCCGCCGAAAGCTCCAACAAGAGCTGATGGCCGACCAGGATCTGGTAGCCGAGCTGACCGGTGGGCAGCTCCAGGATCGAGTTGTACAGGTCGTCGTTGCCATAGAGGTAGCCCTTGAATCCCAGCCGGGCGAACGGACCGTGCGCCGGGCCGAGCGGCACGCGCACACCGAACGCGAAGTCGCCACCCAGGCCGCCCTCGAAGCCGCCCGAGCCGCCGCCGATGAAGCCGAAGTCGAGCGAGCGCGTCGTGAAGAACCCGGTCGTCGTGTACTGGTGATGGTCGAACGCCAGAAGCACGCCGAGCGAGGTCGTGGAGTCGTTGGCGATCTTCACGTGGGTCTCGCTCACGCGCAGCCCCAAGGTGCGGAACTCGTCCTGGTGACGAGGCAGCGCGGGGCACGGCGCCTCGCAGCCGACCACGACGTGCACCGGCGGAGGAGGCGTTTCGTTGGCCCCTGTTCCGGCGTCGGCGCCAGCGGCCAGCGTGAGCCCGGAGGCCCGTTGCTGGGCGGCAGCGACTCCGGCGACAGTGAAGACAGCGGCAGCGATGGCAGAAGCGATCAGGCGTGCGTTCATCACACCGCCCCGTCCTGCATGAGCTGTGCCGGGCCGCACTCCGTGCGCTTCGCGCGGCGGGGGTAACCGCGCGTTGACATCGCGGTGGCGCACGAAGTGCGCAGTGGCTCAGCCGTGGCTGACGCTGCTCGGGGGCGGGGGACGACCACCGCCACCCAGCAGGTGGATGATCAGCTTGAGGAAGTCGGCCTCGGTGAGGATGCCGATCACCTTCTGGTCCTCGTCCACCACGGGCAGACAGCCAAGCTTGGCGTCCCACATCAGCGTGGCAGCCTCGAGCAGCGAGTCCTCCGGGCCGACCGTGACCACGTCGGTGTGCATGATCTTCTTGGCAGGCTGCTTGCGGATGATTGCGTTGCGCGCGTCCGCCGCTTCCGAGAGGAAGCTGGAAGAAGCGTGCAACAGGTCGCGGTGGGTCACGAGCCCCACAAGCTTGCCGCCCTCGACAACCGGCAGGTGGCGGAAGTGGAAGCGGGTCATGCCCTCTTCGAGCTCATCGAGCGTGTCGTTCTCGCCGATGGTCACGACCTTGTGGGTCATCACCTCGGCAACCGTCTTCGGCAGTCCTTCCATCCAGCTTTCGTACTTCGGTCCCTTCCGGGCGGCAAGAGTGCGCTAGTCCCGCGTTGCCATCGAAGCGATGGGGGCTTCGCACGCGCGGCTGCGCCGCGCAACGCGGGACTAGCACCGTTTGTTGGGGGCGCAGCAGCGCCCCCTCGGCTTCGCCGAGCCTCCCCCTCGACC
>Ga0114931_10003408_pt1 | contig 20164 bp, 14 predicted proteins | sample 2SBtaG_FD_89579 | JGI IMG/M metagenome (GOLD analysis project Ga0114931, IMG submission 89579) | Deep subsurface microbial communities from Kolumbo volcano to uncover new lineages of life (NeLLi) - 2SBTROV14_V59a metaG | ecosystem: Environmental > Aquatic > Marine > Volcanic | place: Kolumbo...
TGGGGCATCAGCAACGACTACGAACTATGGGAATGGCGCAAGGAAGCGTTGGAAGGCAAGATTCAGCGGAAGAACGGGTCTGTGGTCTTGCTGGACGATGAAGGATCAGAGGTGACGCGTTGGAACTTCAAGGCTGGTTGGCCTGCGAAGTGGACCGGCCCTTCTTTCAACGCAACCAGCAACGAGGTCGCAGGGATGACGATTGAGATCGCGCATGAAGTGCTTGAGAGAGCTTCGTGATGCTACAAACCGAATTCCCTTTCACACTTCCCCATGGCTATGTGGACGGTGAGGGCAACCTGCACCGCGAAGGCGTCATGCGGATGGCGACCGCCAATGATGAGATTGCACCGTTGAAAGACCGACGCGTGCAGAGTAACCCGGGATATCTGGTGATCATTTTGCTATCGCGAGTGGTCATCTCGCTGGGTGACCTGGACACGATCAACCCCAGGGTGATCGAAAACCTTTTCGCCGGCGACCTGGCCTATTTACAGGACATGTATCAACGGATCAATCACAGCGGCGACAATCGCATAGAGGTGACCTGCCCGCACTGCGAAGAGACTTTCGAAGTGGAGTTGGAACGCCTGGGGGAATAACGGGCTACCCCTCGGGGCCGTTGCACGAGGAGGTAGCCTATATTGCTTATCACTTCCACTGGCCCTATGAGCAGATCATGGATTTTGAACATCTTGAGCGGCAGCGATGGGTCGCGGAGATTGCAAAGATCAATCGGAGACTCAACGACGAAGGATAGATGGAAAGACGGATATGGCCAACACCGAAGAACGTCCTTTATTGAATGATCCATACTTGAATTTCAATTTTCGCATTGAAATCAAAGGGGTGGAGGTAGGTGGGTTTTCGGAAGTGTCGGGCCTGCAGGTCGAGATCCAGGTCGAGGAATATCAGGAAGGCGGCATGAACGAGTCGATCCACAAATTCGCCGGCCCGGCCCGTTATCCATCCAACCTGGTCTTGAAGAGGGGACTCGTTGATTCCACTGTTCTTTGGGAATGGCAACAGGAGATTGTCGCCGGCAAGATCACGCGTCGGAATGGATCCATTATCCTGACGAACAGCGCAGGAGAGGAGAAATGGCGCTGGAACTTCAAAGACGCCTATCCGGTGAAATGGAGTGGGCCTGATCTGCGCGGCAATACGCCGGAAGTGGCGCTTGAAACCCTTGAATTGGTCCATCTCGGTTTGACCCGTCAATGAAGCCAAGGGCTGTCTGGACCCTGATATCGCATGACACAATCACTGGAAAACTCTGAACAGAGATTCGCCCACGGCGATGTGGAACAAACCCGTCATAACCCCAAAGGCGGAGACTCGGGGGAGGCGATTCAACCTGTGTTGGCGCGCCCCACACGCTTGCCCGGCGTCATCTCGCCCCAGCTCGTAGACGGCGTGATCAGACGATTCGTGCGCTGGCCTGGACGCAGCCGTAACGCGCGTTCATTGCGAAAAAGTCGCCTTGCAGGCCATGTCAGCCAGCAGTTCGTCTTTCGTCGCTACGGGCGCGATGTGAATGCCGACTACTCTTCCTTTGCGGTTCCTAACTTCGTTCATCATCCACTGTCGTCGATGGAGGCGTTGCGGATTCAACGGAGACGCCAGGTGCTGAGCGGAGGCGCGACGAGTGCGTCCAGCCCGGACTTGATCCGATTCGGTTCGTCGATGATCCCACACCCCGCCTCCATTGGGGATAGGCCGGCGCCAGTAAGTCATCAATCGAGCAATCGCGTTTTGCAGCAATATGCGGACCATTCCAGCGTCTCAAACATCCGCCCCCACGGTCAGCTCATGGCGCAGGCTGTTTACGCAAGACCGCCTGGTCGCGATTCTGTATTTAGAGCGCCGCCCTGGCAGAGAAGCGTCCCCGGTGGAAGTGCAGCGCGGACAGTCCATTCGACGATGTGGCGAGGGCAGGCGTCTGTGCAGCGGGCGACGGCGCGCGCGGAGGCGCTCCAAACAGCCCAAGAACCCCGATTTATTGCGCCTGTTCGCACCTTCGGATCGCCAGCGACGCCCGCTATCGCCGGCAGACCTTCAACGACTTACGCTCCATATTCTGAAGTTCCTGTGCGATCAGCCGGGCGGTTTACCAGGGTGCAGAAATCCGAAGACATGGCTGGATCGCCAGAACAGCCGGCCGGCGCGGCAGCAATGGCGGCGTCAACGGGGGAGGCGACCCGCGATGTGGGCCGGACGCTGCCTATACTTTCGGGAGCAGATAAAGTCGATCGACCGATTGGCGTAGTCATGCAGCGATATGGGGCGAAGGCCGCCTCACCATCCCGGCAACAGGGGCGATTTGACCGCCCGGTCGCCCGCGTAAGGGACGTTGGGTCGGCGGCTTCTCTGCAGAAAGCGGCTGTCACAGTGCCGGCCGGTTCCCAGACTGCACGTTCGATCCCGTTGCCTGTGGCCAGCGCGTCAGGTCGCTCAGTTCGCGGGATGAGCCATACGCCGCATCCAATTTGGGGAGGGATGAAAGCCGGTGGATTGGCGGATACAGTCATGCAGCGATATGGGGCGAAGTCCGCCTCACCATCCCGGCCGCGGGGGCGATTCGACCGCCCGGTCGCCCGCGTAAGGGACGTTGGGCCGGCGGCTTCTCTGCAGAAAGCGGCTGTCACAGTGCCGACCGGTTCTCAGACTGCACGTTCGATCCCGTTGCCTGTGGCCAGTGCGTCAGGTCGCTCAGATCGCGGGATGAGCCATACGCCGCATCCAATTTTGGGGGGGATGAAAGCCGGTGGATTGGCGGATACAGTCGTGCAGCGATATGGGGCGAGGTCCGCCTCACCATCCCGGCAACAGGGGCGACTCGATCAGCCGGTCATCCGCGTGAGTGGCGCTGGGCCGGCGGCTTCTTTGCAGAAAGCGGCTGTCGCAGTTCCGGCCGGTTCTCGGACAGCGCCCTCGATCCCGCCGGTTGCGACGAGTTCGCCGGATCGATCCATTGTGCAACTTCGGAGAACATCTCAGCCTGAGCAGCGCGCTGAATCCGCCCAGTCTGGCGAGCAGGCTGTAGCTACCGCCGGTCGCATAGTCAATCGGCCCATGCCGCCGGTTCAGCGTCTCGTAGGTGGAGGGGCTGGCATTGCTCGTACGGCGGATGGGGTAGGGCGACGATTTCTGATGGACGCGAGCGATCGGTCTGCAAAATTGGGGCTTACCAGACCGTTCGCGTCTTCTGTGCAGCGGTCTAGCAGCGGTGAGAACCTGGCTTTTCCCTTGCAAGCTGCGAAGTTGTCCCACAGCGGGACGAATACGCCGGTGCAGCGGAAGACAGTATTCGCGGATCTTCCATTTGCCGCTGCAGATCGGGGCAAGCGCGTGTCAACGGCAGGATCATCTACCGGCCATAGAACCGATAACGGATACAGCCTCAGCACAGGTCGATCAACTTGGGGCGGCTCGGATCTGTCTGCGCCGTCGGCGACAATGTTACAGCGCGTCCCTGCCAGCGAGTCGTCGCCGGAGACCATAACTTCCCCCCTTGCCACGGACGCCAGGGCGGCCGAGTACGGTGGCGGCTCATTCGCCTCTCTGCAAGCGGATGAACTCGCGTTGGACCAGATCGCAGATAAAGTGTATCGCATTATCGAGCAGAGGCTTATTATCGAGCGGGAAAGTCGCGGCCTTTAGGGCGCGCCTAGAAATAACCTCCGGGAAGCTAAATCATGGCGCAAAAACTTGAGAAAGCAAAAATTCAGAGCATTATGCCGAAACGCGCAGCGTTTGACGTGCTTCTTAACCCGAAAGAATATCGACTTAGCAAGTCGAATCAGTTCTCAGAGGTGGCTATCCCGGGCCTGTCTGCACCTTTGCTCCAGTTTGCGCGTGGAAATGCCCAGACGCTAACGTTGCAGTTGATGTTTGACACATATGATCCCCAATACGCGCATGGCAAGGTCGAAAAGGATAAGGATGTTCGCTTTTATACAAAGCAGGTAACCCATTTGTTGAAACTGGATGCGGAATTGCATGCCCCGCCAATCTGCCAGTTCAGCTGGGGAAACCTGACATTTATCGGCGTTATTCAGCAGGCCGATGTGCGCTGCACACTCTTTTTGCCCAGCGGCATCCCCGTAAGGGCGACAGTCGACGTGACGTTTAAGCAGTTTTTCGATGGCGCCGCCGAAACAGGCATGCTGCAATCGGCCAATTATACGAAGCGATATGTTGTCCGGCCCGGCGACACGCTCTCCAGTATCGCCGCAGAGAAATACGAGGACCCGGCGAAGTGGCGTCCAATTGCTGAGAAAAACAACATTGATAATCCTTTGGCGATTAAGGCGGGGCAGGTGCTGATCGTGCCTGCTATTGAATAAGGCTGACCAGATGACAGTTGACGCCAGTCGATACGTCCCGGATTTTTTAATTGAGATAGAGGGCGCTACCTTTCGCCACGGTGTAACCGTCGATGTTTTGTCGCTCTCGATCACCGAAACGGTGAATCGCGCCGACACCTTTCAGTTCAAATTGAACGGGCGTCACCCCAAGTTGGAGCGCTTTCCGAGCGGTGGCGAGCTGATGTGGATTGACGATAGTCGCTTTGAAGCCGGCAAAAAGGTCAAAATCGAAATGGGCTACCGCAAAAATCGAGCCGTGAAATTGATTGGAAAGGTGACGGCCGCCACTGTGAATTTTCCCGAGGGGGGATCGCCCACCCTAACGGTCCAAGGCCAGAGCTTATACAACGAATTGCAGCGCAAGCGTCGCAGTCAGCCATTCGCATCGAGAACCGACAGCGATTTGGTCGCAGAAATCGCCGGCGAGTTTGGCCTCACGCCGCAAGTCGGTTCGACCGGCACCAAGCATGAAACCGTTTCTTATAAAGACAAAAGCTACGCTGAGATTCTACAGGAGCGCGCGGAACGATTGAACTATGAAGTGACGGTGAAGGAGAAAACGCTGATCTTTCAACGTCCCCGCTATCTCGAAAACAACAGTGCAGCGCTTACCTTGACCTGGGGGCGAGACCTGCTCAGCTTTAGCCCGCGTTTAAGCACCAGCAACATGCCGACCCGGGTGGAAACGCGCGGGTCGCAAACGGCTCAAGGCGGCGATAAAACGCCCATCGTTGGCATCGTGACTGCTGATGAAGTTTCGGCCAGATTGGGCGGGAGGCAAAGCGGACCTCAATATGTGAAGGAGCGTTTCGGTGAAAACGAGGTTCTTTCCTCTGACCACCGGCCCGAGAGCGTGGAGGAAGCGCGTAACATGTCGCGTGCAAAACTTGAACGAGCCTCGTTACAGTTCGTACAAGCGAATGGATCCACCAATGGAAATCCGCAACTGAAATCGCGCACGGTGATCGAAGTGACGGGTTTGGGTAAACTTTTTAGCGGCAAGTACTATGTCACATCCACGACGCATACGATTGACGCGGGTGGCTATCGGACGACATTTGAAGCGAAGCGGGATGGAGTATGAGCTTATTCGAATTGCTTGCCTCGGTGAACGGTGACCAGGGTGAGCGTGACTTCCGGATTTACGGGGCAGTCACCGGTATTGTCCAGGACATCAAGGACCCGAATGGGTTGGGGCGCGTCAAAGTCGATTTTCCCTGGCTGGCCGAGAAAAAAGAGGACACGGTTAGCATCGACGGAAAGGACGCCCGCACCCACAGTTATTGGGCGCGTATCGCCACCCTGATGGCCGGCGGCGAAAGAGGATCATATTTCATCCCTGAAATAGATGACGAAGTGTTGGTCGTATTCGAACACGGCGCTTTGGATCGTCCCTGTATTATCGGCGTTCTCTGGAACAAAAAAGACAAACCGCCGGAGACGATGGATGCGGACGGAAAAAATGACATCCGCGCGATTCACACCCGTAGCGGTCACAAGCTAATTTTTAACGATTCCAAGGACAAACCTTCGATTACCATCGAAGACAATTCGGGGCGGAACTTCATTGTCATCGACACAAAAGAGAACGCAATGACCATCGAATCCGCCGGCGATCTGACTATCAACGCCGGCGGGAAAATTACCATCAAGGCCGGCAAAGATGTAAGCGTCTCGGCCGGCGCGAGCTTTGACATCGGCGCCGAGAGCAGCGGTGAGATCAAGACCGGGTCGGCGCTGGATATCAAATCCGACCTCAAGGTTGCGATCGAAGGGTCGGTGCGCACAGAGGTGAAGGGAAAGATGGTGGCTGTGGATGGGACCGCCGTCACCGAAATCAAAGGCGGGATCGTCAAGATCAACTAAGGAGCAATAACATGGGGCGACCAGCAGCTCGGATGGGTGATCAAACAGCGCATGGTGGCGTAATCGTCCTCGGAATGCCGACCGTTTTGATCGGCGGGCTTCCTGCGGCGCGCGTCAGTGACATGCACACGTGTCCGTTAGTCACCGGTCTCGTGCCCCATGTTGGCGGCCCGGTCCTGCCGCCCGGGGGGATGACGGTGCTGATCGGTGGGCTACCGGCCGCCCGGGTGGGAGACATGCTGCTCTGCGTCGGTCCGCCGGATACCATCGTCAAGGGTGAGTTTACAGTCTTGATCGGACCATAACTTTAGCATCCAGAGCGTTTCACAGGATGGCGTCAAACCCGCATGTGGCGGTGTCGATGATCGACAAAGGGGCGGAGATGATAGGTCAGGAGTTTTTGGGCGTTGGCTGGAAATTCCCCTTGCAAGCAGACCCAGATGGTGAGATTTCACTTTCAGCCGATGAGGAGAATATCAAAGAGTCGATCTGGATGATCCTGAGCATCGCACCGGGTGAACGCCTGATGCGTCCGGATTTTGGGTGCCGAATCCACGAGTTGATCTTCGCCCCCAACAACGCCAGTACGGCGGGACTGGCGCGCTTCTATGTCGAAGATGCACTTGTGCGCTGGGAGCCGCGTGTTGACATCGAAGATGTTGAAGTGCAGGCGGACCAGCATAACCCCGCCCTGCTTTTGATTAGCGTCAGCTATCGCGTGCGGACGACCGACAGTCGCTTCAATCTGGTTTATCCTTTCTATTTGACCCGAGGAATCGCAGAATAATGGCAAGAGAGCCGCTTCTGTATCGTGACACTGCTGCCGAGATTCGGCAGAAAATTGAAAGAGCGTTAGCGCACCGCGGATGGCGCGCCAGGCAGGACGGCGCGGGTCACGCCATGATCAACCTGTTCGGCTACTTCGCCGAGGTGATCACGAGCCGTCTCAATCGCGTGCCCGAACAGCACCTGCGGGCATTCCTCAACGAAGCCGAAATCGAGCGTCTGCCGGCGCGGCCGGCTCGCACTGAATTGACCTTTACGCCCGTGCCTGATGGCGACGGCGCCATCAAGGCGCCCGCTGGCGTCCAGGTGGCCACCAGACCGCAAGGCGAAACGCCGGAGATCGTCTTTGAAACAGAGCGCGATCTGGTCGTCGTCCCGACCTCACTCGATCGATGCATTGCCGTCGATCCGGTCTACTACAGCGATCGATCCGCGGCGGTGCGCGGCGAGAAGGACAGCGCATTTGCGATCTTTGCAGGAGACATCGAACGCGACAGACTCCTCTATGTCGGACATGACGCCTTGCTGACCTTTCCCGATGAACCGAGTCGCAAACACGCCACCGTCGTTCTGGACGTGCAACTGGAGGAAGGCGCTGATCCCGCGGCGGATGGCGGATGGCGCATCGAGTGGCTCTACTGGAACGATGAGGAATCCCAATGGCTGAAGCTGATCGACGCCGCTCAGACGAGGATTGATGATGAGACGCACTCCTTCAGCCAATCCGGTGAAATCCGGTTTCGCCATCTGCCGCCCTTGGGCGCGCTGACGCTGGATGGCGTTGAGAGCGTCTGGCTTGCCTGCCGGCTAACCGGGGGCGGCGATCGCGCCCATCTCCCGGCCATCAAGAGCATCCAGATCTTCCGTGAAATTTGGATACCACCTCGCTCCGACAGCCTGGACTTTGCCGCGGTTCAAAGCGTCACAGATGAGGGACCGCCCGGGGAGCCTGATCGCGAACTTTTCCAATATATTGGGCATGATCGATTGCTGAGTTTCCCGTATCCGGACAGCTTTCCCGGCAACCCGGAGACTCTCCTTGACGACCCGGAGAGTCGCGAGCGGTGCGTTATCACCCTGTCGCCGTCGTTTGAAAAGCACGGTGAATCCGAAGGAAACTCCTGGCAAGTCGATTGGCTTTTTTGGGACGGCGCACGGTGGGCGGACCTGAAAGCGAGCGGAGCTATAGTGGAGGATAGAACTTCCATGCTGCGCAAGGACGGTTTTGTGCGCATTACCGGCCTGCCGCTCCTGCAAGCGACAGAAGTCAACGGCCGCCAGCTTGTCTGGCTCGCCGCTCACCTCAGGGGCGTTTCCGCTGCTGACACGCTACCTATTATCAACCGGATGGCGATTCGGCGTGAGATCCCAGGCCAGTCTGTTCCCATCGATGTTGGACTTGCCGCCATTCAGGCGGGGATAGCGTACGTGCCGCTGGAACTGGAGGGGCCTTTTATGCCGCTGGGCCCGGCGCCGCAGACGCTGGACACATTTTATTTGCAGGTCGATGAAGCGTTTACCAAACCGGGGGCGACGGTCACCATTGAACTGGTGCTCGAGGGCATGCCGGAAGAGATTGAAGATACGACAGAACTGGAAAAACTGCGGATCGAGTGGGAGTATTCCAGCACTGACGGCTGGACATTGCTTGGCCGGAGTCGCCGAGGATGCCCGGCGCTGGCCGCCTATGATTTCGAAGGCGCGGGGTTGGTTGATCCGGCCATCACGACCAGGCCGCTGACGCGCACAAAATTCATTGAGTTTCCGGCGCCCGACGGGTTTACGGAAGCCAGGCTTGTTGGGCGCCTGAAGGGTGGCAAGATTCTCACAGACGTCTATACCGGCGAGCTGTTTGTCCAGTTCCGCCTGCCTGATGAATGCAAGGGAATGTCCGAAGCGGAATTGCTGGCCGGCTGTTATGAAGCGGCGCGACTCAACTTCCGCGATACGACTTGCGCCTTCACCACCAAAGGGCGGGCGGTCGTCCAATTCGATATCCCGCTGGACGGAGACGAAGCGCTGTTTGCGCCGGCGGAGGTCAACGGCGAGACAGGTTATTGGGTGCGGGCGCGCCTGGGGGAGGGCGGCTACACCGTTCCTCAGAAAATCAGACAGGGGTTGTTGCGGCGTCTGGGGGTGCGAGCAACACAACTATTGCCGCCGTCTATCTATCCGCCGGTGGTCGAGCAGATCAGCGTGCAGTATTCACGCTATTACGCCAGAGAGCATCTCCAACTCACAGATCGTTGCGTCAGCAAAACGGATGCTGCGCTGCGCAATCATGCCGCCGACTTAGCGCAAGCGCGCGTGTTTCGGCCATTTACGACATCGGTGGAGATGCTTGAGGGGAAATCCAATCCGGCTCTCTACGTTGGCTTCAATCCTCTCGATGCCACGGTGACGAAACCCGCATTCCCCCAAAATGAGTGGATCCAGTTGCGTGTGGATGTCGACGAAGATGTCGAGACCGCCGGCCAACCCATTCAATGGGAATACTGGGATGGCCAGGAGTGGGCCGAACTCAGGATGGTTGACGAAACGCTGGGCCTGACGCGTTCAGGGTATCTTGGCTTCTTCGCCCCGCATGATCACGCGATGAGCGTTGAATTCGGCGCATCCGCCTATTGGCTGCGAATTCGTCCAAATAACGAAGAGTCTTCTACGGTCCAGGATGCTGTAACAGCCGATGATGAATCGGGTTCGAAAGCCGATACCGACCCGCGCCTGAAGACCCTCCGCCTCAATACAGTGCCGGCCATCAACGCGGAGACGATTGTCGACGAAATAGTCGGTTCGAGCAACGGTGAGCCATACCAACGGTTCACCCTGCTGAGATCGCCGATTCTTTCTGACATCATTTTGGATGTGCTCGAACCCGAGGTCTACGAAGGCAATGACCCCGGCGAAGAGTCGACCTCTGTGGGTGCAGCCGAATCGCCAGAACCGTTGTTTGATTCCGACCGCAACAAGCAAGCCCACGAACAATGGGTCACATGGCGTCCGGTCTCGAGCTTCTACAGGCAAGGGCCGGACAGTCGATGCTATCGATTGGATCCGATCAACGGGGAGATCCTGTTTGGGGATGGCAAACGCGGAAAAATACCGCCTGCCGGCGTTAATAACATTCGCGTTTTGCGCTATCGAATTCACAATGGATCCGCCGGCAATCTCGACGCCGGGCTGATCAACGTCTTGCGGAACGCCTCTTCCACCCTGAGCGAGATTCAGAGTGTGACCAATTTGAGCCCGGCGCTGGGCGGACTTGCGCCTGAGACCGTCGAAGAGGTGAAGCGCCGGGGTCCCCAGAGCCTGAAACACCGCCAGCGTCCGGTGATGGCTGAGGATTTTCAGTGGATCTCCCTGGAGGCGGACAATGTGGAGCGGGCCTACTGTTTGCCGACCCGCGATGCAAGCGGCAAGCATCGACCCGGCTGGGTGACGATTGTTATCGTGCCCCAGAGCACCGAGAAAAAACCTACGCCGTCCTCTGCATTGTTGCGGAAGGTTCGCCGGTATCTGGAAGACCTGGCGCTGGCTAATCTGCGACAATTTGAGTTTGTCGACGAAACCGAACGGGCGACGGGGCGCCTCATCGACGTCGATCAGATCCATGTGCAAGGTCCGCAGTACATGACAGTGTCTGTGCACGGTGAAATCGTCCCGACCGCGCCGGAACGCGCAGATGAAGTCAAGCTGGAAATCCTACAGCGACTCGAACGCTTCATGCATCCCTTGACCGGCGGCCCGGGTGGGGAAGGGTGGCAGCCGGGTCGGGATGTCCACATTTCCGAAGTGGCCGCCGAGATTGAACATGTGCCGGGCGTAGACCATGTGGCGACGCTGAGCCTGGTTGCATCTGATATGCAACAGGCGGCGCTCCATCTGTCAGAAGCGCGGCGCGTGGCGATTGAACTGCCGGCGGGCAGCGTCGTTGGCGCTTTTGACGAGCGCGTCAAGTTCATCCTGGGCAAGGCGCTGGCCCCGGGCGATTGGGTGGAACAGATTCTTGCGTATGGATTCAAAAGCGGCGACTGGGCGGACATCGTCACGGTCGAGGGTGAGCAGGTCGCGCCGAATCTGGAAATTGGGCGCATCGAAAACGGCCAGGGCGATGTCAACGCCGCCGGCGCCATCTATTTCTCTCAAGCTACGAATTGGCCGCCGGCGGCCATCCAACAGTCCCAACCTCTGATCCTCCAGAATGAATCGATACGACAGGAGATTGTCCGCCCGATCCTCGAAAGAAACGAGGCTGGCGGCATCCAGCTTGCCGGCGTTGTGGTGGGGGGCTTCAGTCCGGGCGATCTGATCAGCATCGCCCACCCCGACCGGCCATCGTTGCGTGAGGACTTCCTGCCCTTTGACCGGCAGGCGACTCCGGCCGGTTTGATGCGCATACACGTACCCCATGACCATTTGGTCTCTTCCGGCGCGCACAATATTCAAATGGCGCTGGGGGTGTAACATGCCAATTCCTTTGCCGAACCTTGACGATCGCCAGTTCGCCGATCTCGCAGCAGAGATGCAGGCGCGTATTGCGCGCTTTGCGCCTGAGTGGACCAACCACAATGCGGCGGATCCGGGCATCATGCTGCTGGAACTCTTTGCCTGGTTAACCGAATCCACCATATATCGCATCAATCGCGTGCCGGAGAGCAGCAGGATGCGTTTTCTGGAGGTATTGGGCGGTTTCTTTAGCCCGGCCGAGCCCGCCACCGTTCGTGTGGCAATATGTGCGCCAAATATTTCCCCAGCCTGGACATTGCCACGCGGCTCCATCCTGACGACAAGCCGCTTCAGCGCCGAGGACGCGTTACGCTTCGAGACGCTGCGCGATGTCACATTGACAAGCTCGTCAACAGGCGATGATGTCGTCACCGCGCACGTCATCGCCCGCCAGACCGACCTGGTCGAGAACGAAGAGATCGGGGTCAGTAACGGAGAGCCGTTCCAGTTGTTTACGTTGTCCCAATCAGCGGTCGTGTTGCCGGCGAATCCCTTCCCGATCCCGCCTGAGGTCTCGGTCGATGGAGAGCCGTGGACTTATGTATCAAATTTTTCAAACTCGAGCGCGGATGACCATCACTTTACGGTCAAGACCTGGGTCAATGGCATTGCGTTCGGCAACGGAAAACAGGGCCGGAAACCGCCACGCGGGGCAAAGATTAGGGCCAGCTATCGTTATGCGCCTACCCGCGCCGGTGCGATCGTGAACGAAGATCTGGGCGAGAGCGATGGTGCGCCGAACCAGTATTTCCGTTTGCGGCAGATGTTGTTTGCACCTGATCTGCGGCCACGCGACGACTTCGAGCCGACGATCACCATCGATAACGAGTCATGGCAATATCGCGCGGATGCACTGGATATGGGCGCAGGCGCTGCGGAATTCACCGTTGAACCGGCCCGAAATGCCGTCCGCTTTGGCAATGGCCCTTGCAATACGCTCTCTGACGTGGACAAAAAGACTTCTTACGGTCTGATTCCTGAAGCGGGCAAAAAAATCTTCGCCACCTATCGCTATACAGTTCGGACCGGGCGAAAAGCGCGGCCAGGCGTGCGGCTGATGGTGGCGGACCCTGGATGTGTGGACGCGATTTCGCACTTAACCATGACGATCGATCGAATCATTGCTCCCGGTCGCAACGCGACTGACGTCGATGCGGCGCACGAGCGTGCATTGCATATCCTGAAGCCGCGCTGGCGTGCAATTTCTACGGCCGATGTCGAATCAATCATTGTGCGTAGCGATCATGACATCGCCAGAGCCAATTGTTTGCCGGGCCGCAATATCAACATCCCCAACCAGGAACATGGTCAGCCAGGGCATATCAGCACGGTCATTCTGCCGGAGGCCAGATATCAGATCGATCTACCAACCTATGGGCTCAAACGAGCGCTTGAATTCTCGCCGGACGGATCGCACATTGTCGCACTTGATGAGGGCGGTCACGGCAGGCTCATAAATCTTCGAACGCCTACTATGGGCTATGAGTTAGGAAGTGTGACGAAAGCGGAGCATGTCGCTTTCAGTCCCAGCGGCGGGAGCTTGGTCACAGCGGAAGATGACGAAAATGCGGCGCCGGTCCTGCGCTCGACGTCGACCGGGCAGGAGCTTGCAAAATTGCATCCGGGTTCGACTTTCCGCTTCAGTGAAAACGGCGCCTATCTCATCGATATCGCTCCGACCGGCCAGGCTCGCTTGCGCAATGCGGAAGACGGAACCTTGATTGCCGATCTGTCAGACGGCGTGACGGCCGCCGTATTTGGCGCCGGCGGCAGACTGCTGGCGACTGCGCATATCCCGGCCGGCGAGGATGAGGAGAAACCGACTGTTCGGATCTGGGATACGGCCGGCGGCGTCCTACTCACCCAATTCGTGGCGTCGAGTCCGATTGAACAGATGGCGTTCAGCTGTGACGGACGCCTGCTGGCCACGGCTGACGAGCAGGGCGCAGTTCGTGTCCGGTGGGCGAATAGCGGTAAAAGCCGACAGGCGTTTGCCTTACAGCCGCCAGTGAAATATTTGGATTTCAGCGATGACGGCAAGCGTCTGGTCGGCGTCGGTGCGGGTGAGTCTCGCCTCTGGAGTGCGAGGTCGAGCCGCCCAATCGTTGCGGAGACGCTTGGCGACGCCATCACTGACGTTCGTTTCAGCCCGGACAGCCAATGGCTTGTCGCCGTGCAGGCCGGACGCGAACTCCATCTGTGGGACGCCAGGCGAGGTGAGAAGATTAGCAAAGAGGAATATCGTTTATGTGGTATGGAGCAAGGGCCATGTCTCCAGGCTGTGACTTTCAGCCCGAGCAGCCGGCGTCTGCTTACACTGACAAAAGCGTCCACGGCAAGTGGTAAACAGTTCGTTGTCAGCGTGTGGGATCTCACCGTCTTGGCCGATGATTTTCACCCAAGTTGGGAGAGGGCGTCGACGGCCGCGGCCATAGACGACAATGGCTCCTGGGTTTGTTATGCAGACGGCAACCTTCTGCGACTCTGGGGCGCCGAAGCGATGAAACAGATGTCCGCGCTGTATCACGAGCGGAAATGCGGAGACATTGATGATGTGGTTGCGCTTCCTTCTGGACGATACCTGGCCGTGGACAGTAAAAAGGGCAAAGATAAAGACGCACCCCGAACCGTACATATCTGGAATGCAAACCACGTTTTCGATGTGCGCGCGCTGATTGAGGAACGGCGATTGATCACCTCGCAGCATCATGTGGACGGGCCGGCGTATACGGATGTTTATATCGCGGCGACGATTGCTCCCGGACTGCCGCTGCGGGCAAAGGATCGACTGCGTCAGGAGATCGCCAATATCGCCCTTTACGACTTTTTTCACCCGCTATCCGGTGGACCTGATGGACAAGGCTGGCCCTGGGGGCGTAATGTCTATGCATCGGAGATTTATCAAATACTGGAAGGCGTCGAAGGGGTCGATCATGTGGAATCATTGACGCTATCCATGACGCCAGCGATGGGGACGCCCGTCGAGAAAGGCGGTCCGACGTTTCTGCGCATCTCGCCATTTCATCTCGTCAACTATGTAGTGCGCCCGGACCAAATTTCATTTGTCGGTCAAGCGGAGTTGCGTCCGCAGAATATCGCCTACCGAACTGTCTAAGGCCGTCTGTAGAACTCGTTGCAATACCTCAAAAAAAAACGGGGACGCAGAGAGACATAGAGACTTTCTGAGAATTCCCCCCGGAATATTGAGAAAGCGCCCCGTTCAGGTAATAGGATATGAATGAGCAAACGCGAAATAGTCTTATAAAGCACTTGCCGGCCATATTTCACAAGAGGCCGAGTCAAGACAATGAAATACCGCTGCGTGAGTATCTGATTCCGTTTGAGGATGTCTTCACCCAGTTCGATCAACTGTTGTCGACGCTGGACCGATTTTTTGCGCCGGAATTGGCGCCGGCAGACGAGTTTCTCGCCTGGCTCGCCACCTGGGTCGCCTTGCCGCTGGATGAAGAGTGGACAGAAGATCAGCAGCGTCGCCTGATCCGCGAAGCCATTGAACTCTACCGCTGGCGCGGCTCTGTCTACGGGCTGAAACGTTATCTGGAACTCTATGCGGGCGTCCCGCGTGAACAAGTTGAGATCGAAGAAGCCCGTTGGCCCGCCGGGATGCAGATTGGCGTCGCCTCCCGTATCGGCGGGACGCGTTCACTCCCCGTCGATACGGGAGGCGACGCCGCGGCCGCTACGCTGGAGATGATCGAACAGTCATATTATCTCGTCTCCACCCAGACGCCCACCGACCATCCACCTGATGTTTCGCTGCCGGAGTTGCCGGATGGGACGCCGCTACGTCTTTATTATCAGATTGCCCACGTTGAACGAGTCGATATTGAGGAAACCGGGGTGCGCATCCACTATCGCCCCCCTGGCGCGCAGGGTGCGATAGTGCTCCATCACCGCCGGCCTGCTGGCAATCTCGCCGAACCGAACATTGTCCGGAGCAGCGAGACCATTGACTATGTGTACCGGCGGGGGGCTGTTGACGACGCTGGGGTCATCGAATACCGCGGCGGCGCCTTCTTGATCGATCGAATGCCCTCGCCATACCGCTTCATTGTCAACATCGCCATGCCTGTAGTCTCTCCGGCGGATGCAGCGTTGGATGATCAATTTGCGTCCCGATTACGGAACGTGTTGAACCTGGAGAAACCGGCCCATACTGACTACTACCTGAGATTCGTCCCTGTCAAGCCTCAACTATCTTTGGACTGGATGCAGATCGAAGTTCATTCGAGCATTGGCTTAGATACGACCCTCGGCTGAATAGCGTTGAAAGGAGCGATTATGAATAATTATCCCGCATTCAAGCGTCTCAACTTCTTTACAGGCTTCTTCACCACAGCCGACGATTGGAATGAAGGACAAGCTTATCACCTGGAAAAGCGGAAACTACACAATCGGCTACTGCATCGACCGGGCGTTATGCAGGGCCTGGATGTGCAACCGGATACTGTGGAGAATCCGGGCGCGCAGCCAGACGACGGCCCGAAAGTGCTGGTCAAAAAGGGCGCGGCCCTGGACAGCGCAGGCAACCTGCTCGTGTTGAACAGAGATACGCAATACACGATTGTTCTTCCCGATAGGTTGCCGGCCTGGATCTACTTGATCATCGAGCACTATGAAGAAGAGAGCGACTGGGATCAAAATGACCAGGACCCCGATTTTAGCGGTTTCCGGCGTATCGTAGAGCGCCCAGCCATCAGACAGCGCACCGAGGAGCCGACGGACGGACAGGTCGAATTGGCGCGCATCTATATCGAATCGGATGACCAGCCCATCACCTTGCCCAACCCCGGCGAGCAGCCGGGGTCCAATCAGATCGACCGGCGCTTTGTCGTCAGAGCCGGCGCGAGGGACGATCGGCGCGACGAGCTGTTGGACGCCGCCCGTTCGCGTATTCTTCAACTTCATCACTATCACCTCGAACAGCAACAGCGGCAGAATCAGGGATTGCATACGCCTGGCATTCTCAACAACGTGGGGGACGAGTTGAGGATTGTTGCGGGAGAAGGGCTTTCAGTTCAGGTGCTGCCTGGGGCCGCCCTGGACGGACGGGGAAATCACCTCTATTTGGATCAAAAGCAGCAACAGCGCGTGCCAGAGGTTGAAGAATCACAAACGCTCTATATCGCCGCGCGCTATGACGACAGTTTTGCAGACTATCTTGCCGATTTGTCCAGGCTTTTTAGCGGACGCTTTACTACGCTTCTCGTCAAGGCGACTGATGAGAAGCCAGACGGCGTGGCGTGGCTGGAGCTGGCGCGCATCTACCTGACCCCGGACACGGCGGATATTGTCGATCACGACGGCGACGGCGAACCCGCGCCAGGCGCGATCGATCTGTCGCATCGTCAATGGTCCCGCTCACTGAGCCTGGCGTCGCCGGTATTGTCGCCAGCGTTGCAGGAACAGATTCGAGCATTCATGGAGATCGTGCGTGAGCATTTCGCCGCGGTCGCAAGGCGTTTCCCCGGTCCGGCCGTGGAGGATGTTCGCCACGTTGCTCTATCGATTCAGATGGCGCGCGATACGATTGAGTACAGGCATTTGAAGCCCCGGCTACAGGTTCTGGCGGGATTGGAAAGCGAGGTTGATCGCGAATTGGGTGCACATTACCCGCCGTTGACCAGAAAGCCCGAGTACATTGCCTATCAAGACGCCGTCGCCGCGCTGTTGGGCGGATTTCGAGACGGGCTGAGTCCCGAAGAGTTGCTGACGCTCGAGATCGTCGTGGCTGAGGCCGCGCGTGATCTGGCCCAGGTCGTCTTCCCGCCGCCACATGCAGATGCCGGGCCGGACTTGCCCATCGTCACGCCGAGCGACGAGGCGGTTGTCTCATTGGACGCCAGCGGTTCGACGGCGGCGGAAGGGCGCGAAATCGTCAGCTATCGCTGGGAAAAAGAGCAATAAGAGCCGGCGCTCGCACACGATGCGTTGACTGTAGGTTACAGACAAGGAGCTAACGCCATGAGCTTGACAACATTCCCTTTTGAGACGGACAAACCCCAGGTCGATGTCGTGTTGCCTCTAGGCGCTCATGTGCTGAAACTGGTCGTCACCGACGATACAGGGACCGAGAGCCAGCCTGATGCGATCGTCGTCAATGTTCGGCCGGCGCCCGTCCCGACCATTACCAGCATCATGCCCGATCGAGTATTCAAAGGCGCTACCGTCGACGCCGTGCTCTATGGCGCGTCTTTGACGGACGTGACCGGCGTCAAAGTCTTCCGGGATGCTCACGAGGATGATCGGATAGTCGTCACAGTGCGCGAGGGGGGCGCGGGCGATACGCTGCCCATTTCGATCATGGTGATGGATCACGCTCATGCGGGCGCGCGCACACTGGTCGTCACCACCGCCAGCGGAACGGCAACGGTCGGCTTCAAGGTGCTCTCGGCCGAAGGAGTCCGGATCCGGGCGATTACGCCGCAGAGTGGAGCGGTCGGCGGCCGGCAGCCGATTGCAGTCCGCATCGACGGCGACAATCTTGAAGACGTGACGGAGGTCGCCTTCCTACGGCACAAGCAAGCGGACGCCAACATCAGCACGGTTCTCCACGGCCGACATCCAGACTACGTAGACGCCGACATTTCGATTTCCGTGAACGCCGTTTTTGGCGCGCGTACGCTCTTGGTGAAGACGCCGATCGCCGACGCCTATAGCCCGCCGGGCGTCGGATTCACGGTGCTGCCCGGTCTGCTCCAGTTCGCTATTATGGCGCTGACGCTGATCACGGCGGTGATTCACCTCACGCTTAACTACCCCAATCCGTTGTTTATCCTCAACGGACTTGGCTACATCATCCTGTTGGGCGTGCTCTACGCGCCCATATACGGACCACTGGCCCGGCGACGTCCGCTCGTACGCTGGGTGTTGCTCGCGTACACACTGTTGACGATTATACTCTGGCTCGCCACCGGAAGCCGCACGACGCTCGCCTATATAACAAAAATCGTCGAAGCGCTGTTGGCGCTGATGCTGCTGTACGAAACTCGGCAACCGTGATTATCTTTGGGTGCGTCCCAAATGAGTTGAAGCCGCATTTCGGGATTAGGCTAAACCAACTGCTGTTGCGGCGCATCTTGTGGTCTAATCCCGGAATGCTAACCCGTTTAGGACGCGCCCATTATCTTTGAACGCATGGCGGGGTGACGCCCACCCGTCTGACAGTTCCATGTGAAGGGAGCCCGAGATGGTTCAGGTCAGTCAGTTTAATGCAGTCCAGGGTCTATTCTTTACAATACCGATCTTCTGTATTGCGACGATGTTTGCCATGGGGCTGGACATAACGGTTGAGGATGCAGTTGCGCCGCTGCGCAATCTACTGGCATTAGCGGTAATCGTTTTGGTCAACAATGTTTTCGTTCCGCTGGTCGCCCTTGTCGTTATCGCTTTGCCCACGTTGCTTGCGGGGGGACCTTTCTCCGGTTTCGCCCAGTTGATTGCGCCATTAGAGGGTGGCCAGACGATCGGTTTTCTTCTGCTTGTACTGGCGTCAGGCAGCATTCTCGGCCCAACTTTCGCCAAGATTTCAGGTGCGACGGATGCGTTCGCCAAAGGCATGATGATCGCGCTGGTCGTCGCGTCGGCCCTCTTGCTTCCAATCGAGCTGAAATTGCTCAACAGTTTCGAGATCGGCGTGGCCACGGGGTTTGAATCGGGGACGATTTTCACCTTGTTGCTGCTCTTCCAGTTGTTACCGTTGGCGCTGGGCATTGTGATCAATGTGCGCTATGCGGCAGTTGCGGTCCGGTTGCGTCCCTTGATTGTTCAACTGACAGGTCTGTCGTTTTTGATTTTGCTCGCACTCTTCCTCATGTCGAGCAATGCTACGCAGCAGGTCACACAGCCGCAGCAGGTCGCTCAGCCGCTGGAGATTGTTAGCAAAGTTCTGGCCGGACTGGAAGATCTCCCCATGATCGGCGGCATCATCAAGATTTTGGAGCAACTGATCACGATCGTATGGCCCTACGCCGTGCTGGCGGCCGTGGCCGCGATCATAATGATCATCGGCTATTATGGGGGCGTGGCCGTGCGCAACATTGTGGGCGCGTCTGGCAGCGGAATTCCGCACTCGATGGCGTCATCCACCGTGGTCCGCAACGTTAGCTTCGCACTCATTCTGGCCGCCGAGTACGCCTCATCATCACTGGACGATGGCGTTCAAGCCATCGGGATGGTGCTCATTTTTTATCTGGTGAGCTTGATCATCGCCGCCCACAAGGCGGTCCAGTGGGGCGCCGAGGGGAAAACTGGGGACGTCGGGCTGGAAGACATGGTGGCTGAGTTGACCGAGGACATCGACGCGCTGGGCGTTGGCGGCGGCTCTTGATGGGTGAACCGCAGATTCCTACTCGGCGTTCGGCTTGTCAACACTGTGGGCGCAAAATCACGAAGTTTCGCAGCCACGGGCAGGAGGCGGATGTGCTGGCTTTACAGCGAGCGGTGGGGAACCGAAGGATGAGTCGATTGACTGAAGCTGGATCGATTGGGCGGGCGGTGCAGGATCTGAAGCAACGGTCAACACAACAAACCGTTCTGAATGCGGGCTTGTCTGCTCACCAGACTCGTCCAGATGCTGTTATTCAACGAGCGCAACAGGATTCACCTTCACTGAA
>Ga0114931_10003409_pt1 | contig 20163 bp, 16 predicted proteins | sample 2SBtaG_FD_89579 | JGI IMG/M metagenome (GOLD analysis project Ga0114931, IMG submission 89579) | Deep subsurface microbial communities from Kolumbo volcano to uncover new lineages of life (NeLLi) - 2SBTROV14_V59a metaG | ecosystem: Environmental > Aquatic > Marine > Volcanic | place: Kolumbo...
GAGGCTCGGCGAAGCCGAGGGGGCGCTGCTGCGCCCCCAACAAACGCTGCTAGTCCCGCGTTGCGCGGCGCAGCCGCGCGTGCGAAGCACCCATCGCTTCGATGGAAACGCGGGACTAGCCCGGCGCGGGCCAGTCCACGGGGCGACCGGCGAGCGCGTCAACGGTCAAGACGCGAAAACCCGTGCCGCTCCGCTGGCGCAGCACGACCTTCCACAGCGACAGCAAAAGCGGGGTAACGGCGCCGGGGATCGCGGCGAAGCGCGCCTTGAAGCGCTTCTTGACGTCGGAGCGAGGGCGGCGCTTCTCGTAGTCCTCGGCGTCGATGCCGAGCTCGCCGGGCTCGACCGCGACGAACGCCGCCGCGCCATCGAGATCCTGGATGCGGCTGCACTAGCTCGGCACGGTCGAACACCTCGTCTTCCCCGATCGGACCGAGCAACCGCGATCGCGCGGCTTCTATCGCGATGCGCTCGGCCGCCGCGCGATCGATAGCGGGCACCGCTGCCAGAAGCTTGCCGCGGATACCGAGATCCGGACGCGCTCCGCTCGACAGGGCGAAGTAGCGCAGAGCGCGCCCCTCCTTGAACTGATCCGCGAGCCCGGCATCGACTAGCTCCTCGAGCAGAGCGCGCGCCTTCTTCTGCCCCACACCGGCCGCCGTAGCGAAATCGGCCGGGCTCATCGAGCGACGACGGGCAAGCATGCATTCCAGGCGCGCGAGCTCCGCGGCGTGGGGATCGACGGGCGGCGGCGGCGCGGGTGTGGGCGCCGCGGGCGGCGGCGGCGCAGCTCTGGGCGCAGCTCCAACACTGCCGCGCTCGAGCTCCGCGAAGCGCTCCCGCCATCTTCCGTCCGCAGTCCGCTCGATGCGCTCGTCGTCCCAGGTCTCGTGCGCGCCGAGCAGCCAGCGCGACCGCAGCTCCTTCGCCGCCGCGAAGTGATCGGGCGAGAGCAGCACGAACTCGCCGGGACGCAGGGCGGGCAGCTTCTGCATGATCGCGTCGCACGCCACCGGGTCGAGCGACTTGACGGTGGGCTCGATCTTCTCGAGATCCTGCCGCGTGGTCAGCCTGCCGAGCGCCCACGAGCCAAACTGCGCCGTGGCCCTGTAGTCGACGTCGCCGGGGTTCTGTGTCGCCATCAGGCAGCACACCCCGTACTTGCGTGCCTGCTTGAACGGAAGCTGCAGCCCTTCCTTGCAGGCCGGCTTCCTCACCGGCGGCACGAAGGGCGACACCTCGTCGATGTAGAACAGCGCCTGCGGCTCCGGGCTCGGGTGCGCGAGCATCCAGCTGTAGAGGCGGTCGGCGATGGCAGCGACGAAGAAGTCCTTGTCGTCCTGGTTGTGGAGCGTGTTCAGGTAGATGCCCGCCACACGGGTGCGTCCTTGCACAGCACCGTCTTGCCCGACCCACTCGAACCGAGCGCCATCACGTGGCGCAGCAGCGCGCGTGCCGGGAGCTCGACGGGCTCCGTGGACGAAGCGCGATCGCTGCCGAGCCAGAGAGCCGTGTCTCTACTGTCGTCGACATCCATGGGGCGGCCGAGGCTAGCTCATGAACGCGCGGGCGTCGCGCCCGCTTCCCGCGGTCAGTCGGGCGTGAGGATGATCTTGCCGAGATTCCTGCCGTACTCGAGCTCGCCGTGCGCGTCGGCGGCGCGCGAAAACGGGAAGCTGCCACCGATATGCGGCTTGATGCTGCCGGCTTCGTAGAGCTCCACCAGGCGCCTCAGCTGGCTGGTGATCAGATCCGTCTCGTCCCACAAGTGGCCCATGTTCACGCCCGACACGGTGCGGTTGGCGTCCATGAGCTTCATGGGGTTGAAGCGCGGCACGCGCGCGATCTGCCCGAGCACATGCAAGAGCTTGCGCTTGCCGCCCGTGTTCACGTTCGCTAGTCCGAACGCGATCAGCATGCCCGCCGGAGCGAGCAGCGAGTAGCCCTTCTTCCAGTCCGCTCCGCCGAGCGCATCGAGCACGAGGTCGACGCCACGCCCGTCGGTGAGGCGCTTGATCTCTTCGACATAGTCGAGGCTCCGGTAGTCGATTGGATGGTCGCAGCCGTGCTCGCGCGTGTAGTCGTGCTTCTTCGCCGATGCCGTCCCGTAGGTCACCACGCCTTCCACGGTGCGGCACAGCTGCAGCACCGCGGTGCCGACGCCACCCGCCGCCATGTGCACCAGCACGTGCTCGCCGCCGCGGATACGCGCGATCTGGAACAGCATGTGGTGCGCCGTCAGATACGTCACCGGCATGGCCGCCGCGTCCTCGAAGCTCATCGCATCGGGGATCGGGATCGCCTGGGCCGCGGGCACGGTCACCACGCTCGAATGCCCGCCGAAGCGCGACATGAACAGCACGCGCGTGCCGACCGGCGGCTCGCTCACGCCTTCGCCCAGCGCGTCGACAACGCCCGAGCCCTCGTAGCCCACTACACAGGGAGGCTTCGGCGCGTCCGGATACAGGCCCTGCCGCGCCGTCACCTCGGCGAAGTTCAGCCCGACGGCTCGCGTGCGGACTCTGACCTCGCCCGGCGCGGGTTCGGGATCCGGCGTTTCCCTCACCTCGAGTACGCCGGGGCCCCCGTGGCGCGTTATCCAGATGGCTCGCATGGCCCGATTGCTTGGGCCGCCGCGGCCCGAACGCAAGGGGCGGCAGCGCGGACAGCTGGAAAAAGTGGCGTCCGCGCGCGCGCCACCCGCCCCCGGGGAGTCGGGGACGGGTGGCTAGAGCCCGAGCTTGTGGCGGAGCTCAGTGCGCGGAGGTCTCGACGACGTCATCGTGGTCGACCTTCCGCTCGTGGGCGGTGTCAAGCTTTTCCCGGATGTCGCCGAGAGCGCGGGCCGTGGTCCCGAGCGTGCGCTGGCTCGTCTGGAGCAGGAGCTGCGCCACGCCAAGGCCGTAGCGCGCCCAGTCGCTGCCGACGCTGAAGAGCGCCTCGACGAGATCGCCGGGCTCGGGTTGACTGGGATCGGTGTGGGGGCTCTGGGTATTGGACATGGATCTCCTCCTTGGCGGGACGGGTCCCGCGTCAGACTGCTTGTGTTGGAGCGCCTGGGTTTCAGCGCTCGGCGGGCGTTTCCGGTTGGCAACCGCGGCACACGAACACGGCGGGCCCCGGCTTGCTCGCGATGGCCAGCAGACCATCCTCGCCCGCGTGGAGCTCGGTGCCGCACTTGGCACAGTGCCCGTCGACGGCCATCTGCACCTTCTGGTAGGCGACCACGTCCGCCAGCGGATCGAGCCGCTCCACCCGAGCGCGGATACGCTCGCGTTCGTCCCGCATCGAGCGGGCTGCCCGCTGCAGGCGATCCTCCACGTGGCCTCCGGCGCGGTCGGCGATGTCGACGGCGTCCTCGAGGATGGTTCGGACCAGGTTCGAGACCGGAATGCGCAACGCAGCGGCCGCCGACTTCAGCTCCGCTTCCAGCACGGCCGGGATCCGCGTGTGCAACACGCGCTCCTTCTTCTCGCTGGAACGCGAGCTGCCAGTCTCCGCCTCGGCCCGGTCGTTGTCGTCGTTCTGTGTCACGCCGTGATACATGTATCACGCGCCTAGCTCTGTCAACGCAGTTTGTATCACAAAGTGATCTATATGATGTAACCACTTGTAATTGCTTGATTTTAATATGTCGTTTCTTGCCGTTCATGATCGGTGAGGAACGAGACCGTCACGCCTCGCTGCTCCGGCATGCCGAGAACGTGGAGGGCGGCGGCAAGCGCGCCGAGCACCGCCGCCGTGATGATCACGCCGTAGGCCCAGATGAGCGTCCAGTGCCTCCCACGTCACCCTCCCCTTCTCCGCTCCCGCACCAACATGCGGCGGCGGCGCGGGTCCCGCCATTGTCGTGCGCTGCCCAGAAATGACGGGAGCCGGCTCCGGGGCATATCGCCCTGGGCCGGCTCCATCACGCGCGGTTCGGCCCCGCGCGGCGCGCGGGCTACTCCGCCGCGCTCAGTGCGTCGCTCGCGGGAGCAAGGTCCGCGGTGCGGTCACCCAGCACGACGGACTTGTTCGTGACCCAGCGCGTGCGGTCGTAGTGGTCGAGGTTCTTGTTGAGCACGACCTGGAAACACGATGCGTTGCCCTGCTCGGCGATGATCGTCGACCAGGCCAGGAACATGTGCCAGATGCGGAACCAGCGCTCGCCGTAGGTCTTGACGACCTCGTCCTTGTTGCTGAGCCAGTTGTCGTGCCACTTCTTGATCGTCCACGCGTAGTGGATGCTCACGTTCTCTACGCTGTGCGTCTCCCAGCCCGCCTTCTCCATGGCCTTGAGCATGCCTGCGGGGGGCAGGCTCGCGTCGGCGCCGGGGAAGATGTACTTGTTCATGAACAGGCCCCAGATCAGATCCTCGGGGCGCAGGCCACGGCGGAGGCCCGTCCACTGCAGCAGGAACAGGCCGTCGTCGGAGAGCAGGTCGCGGACCTGCTCGTAGAAGGAGACGAGGTTCTTCACACCGACGTGCTCCACCATCTCCAGGCTGGAGATCTTGTCGAAAGTCTGGTTCTCGGGGATGTCGCGGTAGTCCTTGCACAGAATGCGCGCGCGATCCTCGAGGCCCCACTCCTTGATGCGGCCGTTGCCGAACTCGGTCTGGCGCTCGGCGATGGTCACGCCGGTGCCGTCCACGCCGTAGTACCTGGCCGCGTGACGGGTGAGCGTGCCCCAGCCGCAGCCGATATCGAGCAGGCGCTCGCCGGGCTTGAGCTGAAGCTTCTTGCAGACCAGGTCCATCTTGTGGTCCTGGCCCTGCTCGAGCGTCTCGTTCGGGTTCTCGAAGAAGCCGGACGTGTAGACCATGCGCTCGCCGAGGAACCAGCCGAAGAAGTCGTTGCCACGGTCGTAGTGCTCGCGGACGATACGCTCGTCCTGGCTCTTCGAGTGGATCGCAACCTCGGGCACGAAGTTGGTCACCGCCCACTTGAAGTGCTGCGGGGTGAGCGAGTACTTGACGAACAGGTTGCGGTTGCGAAGGAAGGCGTAGATGTCGCCCGGGATGTCGATGTCGCCGTCGAAGTACGCCTCGTACAGCGTGGACATCGGAATGCGCTTGGACGCGTAGCGCTGGGCGAGCTTCTTGTCGTTGAAGACGACGTAGTCGGTGAGCTTGTTCATGCTGGGGGCGCCTTCCTTGGCGTTACTGGGCCGTGCGGCCGGTACAGGGGGCCCAGAGACGACCACTTGTCTCCCCGCGAGGCAAGCCCGATTTGTCGCAGAAGGTGTGTGGATCCAGGACACCGCGCCGCGTAACGAATTTCGCGGCGACGCGGGCGAGACGCAAATTCGCACAGAGAAAAGGGGATCAGCTGGCCAGGGCCGAGAGCCGCCCGTCGGCAACGAGCCGCGCGAGATCCAGCGTTGTCACCAGCCCGACCAGCCGCCGCTGCTCCACGACGAGCACGCGGTGGACCGAGTGCTCGACCATCTGCCGGGCGGCTCGGCGAGCGGGGCGTCGGGAGCGACCGGGATCACGTGGTCGGTCATGGCGTCGCGCACGCGCTCGTTCTGGAGGCGCTCCGCGTCGCGACAGCCGCTCCGCTCACTCGTCTTGCTCGGCACCGGGGGGCGCCGCCGGGCGCGGGCGGAGGTCGGCGTGGATCTCCGGGTGCTCTGCCAGGTAGCGGCGGAGCGCCGCCCAGCCGATCTGGTCGAGCTCGTCGTCGGGGTCGCCGGGGCCCGTAGCGACGCTCGGCGGAAGATGATGGGCAATCTGGTACGCGATGCGGGAACCGGCCGGCGGCGCGCCCTTCATCGCCCACCACAGCACGGCAGGCAGATCCGGATTGCGATCAGGGCCGCGGAAGTCCATCAGCTGCGACCACGCCGCGCCGGCGGCGCCCGTGCCGTTGTTCGTGTCCGGCACGCTACGCGGCAGCGCGTCGTACGGTGTGTAGTCCGGCTTCATGGTGAATGCGTCGTAGACGGGCGTCGCGAGCGCGTCCTCGCGGTTCATCGGAGGCAATCCGAGGATCAGCTCGAAGCTCCGGAACAACGACGGGTACGACAGGTGCACCGAGCTCGTGTAGTGGTGCTTCGCCCAGGGGCTGATGACGATCAGGATGGAGCGGTGGTAGTCGACGTGATCGGCGCCCATCTGCGGGTCATCCTCGACCAGGAAGATGGCCGTGCTCTTCCAGTATTTCGAGTGCGAGATGCGATCGACGAGCAGCCCCGTAGCGTAGTCGTTGTCGTTGATCATCGCCTGCGGTGTCAACTGAGTGGGGCTAGTGGCGTTGGTGTGATCGTTCGGCAAGAGCACGTAGCTGAACGCGGGGAAGTTGTCGTTGTCGATGAGCCGCTCGGCAACGTGGCGTGCCTTGTCCTCGTCCTTGATGCTCGTGTCGAAGAAGACGCCGGGGAAGTGGGTATCGACGTGGCTGAGCACCGTCTTGCCCGCGTACTGGCCGATGCTGCCCACCACCTCGCCGAAATCCGTAAAGCTCACATCGTGTTTGATGAGGTGGGTGAAGAACGTCCCGAAGCCGGGCTGCCCCCGCTCGAGCCCCGCGTCCTTGTCGGGGAAGTCGCCGCCGTGGCCGCGGTAGTTCTCGAGCCAGGTGCGCTCCATGTAGTCGTTCACGAACGACGCGGTCAGCCACAGGTGGCCCTGCACGCTGCACTCCGAGTCGTCGTAGAAGTTGTCGTGGCTCGTGAACATGGCCGCCAGCTTGTGCAGATTCGGCGTGATCTTCTTGCCGAACATGGCGAGCGTCGGGTCGCCGTTGCCAGTGCCGAGGTCGCCGAGCACAGTGTCGTAGGTCTTGTTCTCGCGCACGATGAGCACGATGTGCTGGATGGGCGTCCTGCCACCGGCCACAGTCGGCACGGGGAATTCGCCGTCCTTGCAGTCGAACGGATACACCGTGCTCGGGCGGCGCACGTTCGCCTCGACCTGGGCCGTCAGCTTCGGCAGATCGATTGTGGACAGGTCAACGAGCGAGAGCGTCCCCTGCATCGCCGTCTTGCCGCCGTTGTCGCCGTTCCCGGCGTAGTGGAGGAACGGCCCGGTGCCGATGCCCTTGGCGTTGGTCACTACGAGCTTGCCCCCGGACAGCGCCACGTCCGTCGGGTACCAGCCAGCCGGGATCGCGCCGAGCGTCTTCAGCGTCGAGGCATCGAGCACCGCGACGGCGTTGTCCGCCGCGCGCGTCACGTACAGGCGGCCGGCCTTCGCATCCAGCGTGAGCCCCGACGGGCTGCTCGCAGGAAGCGGCGTGTTGTCCTCACCGGCGATGTCCGGCTCACCGACGAAAACGGAACCGTCGACCTCGCGCGTATTGGTGTCGATCGAGACCACGATGTCCTGGTCCGTCACGGTCGCGTACGCCCGCTTGCCGTCGGGCGAGGCGGCGAGCCCGAGCGGGTTGGCGCCGACCTTGACGCTCGCCACCTGCTTGCCCTGGGCGAGGTCTACAACCGACAGGTCGGTGTCACCGAAGCCGGAGACGTACAGCTCGTTCCGGGCCGGCAGGTCGACCACGCCGTAGGCGCGGCGCGAGAGCGGGATCTTCCGGCTGACGGTCAGCGTCGACGCGTCGATCTCCTTCACCGCCTCGTCGAGATAGCTGGTGACCCAGACCGTGGAGCCGTCCGGGGAGACCGCGACGCCGGCGGGATAGCGGCCGACATCCACCTGCCCGCTGGCGGTGAGCGTGCCGTCCGCGGCCACGTCGTAGACCTCGAGCATCCCCGTGGCGCCGCCGGACGCATACAGCCGCTTGCCGTCCGGCGACAACGCGAGCCCGTTGAAGCCTTCGCTACGTGGCAGATCCTGAAGCACCTTGCCGCTGTCGAACGAGACCACCTGCAGGCTGCGCTTCGAGTAGCCGGTGTTTGCGACGTAGGCCACCGGCAACGTCGAATGCGCGATCACCTGTACGGGGAACCCTCCGAGCACGCTACTCGTCCCCGTGGGCGTCAGTGCGCGGCCATCGGGAAGCAGGAAAGGCTTCTCGTCCATCCGGAGCAGCGCCGGCGGCGGCGGCGGCGGCGCGCTGCATTTCGTGACGCCATTTCCGCTCGCATATCCCGAGCTGCCGCTGCACGCGGCGAGCGAAAGCGAGAGCAGGACAGCAGCAAGCTGCGGATGCGCGAACGGCTCGCGGCGCGCTCCGCCTGTCGACCGGGGGCTTTGGCGCACAGGAGAACTCCAGTGGGCTCGAGAAGTTGGGATCGCCAGCATACGCTGCCGGCCCGCGTGCAATCCACACCGGTGACTTGCCGCTCGCTCCCAGTTGAAAGCCGGCGTAGGATGCGAGTCATGGTCCGGCTCCGGGTAGGGTGCACGGTGAGCATTCTCGGCGCGTTGGTCGTTCTTTGTTCCGCGCCGGGGGCGCAGGCCGAGCGTCGCGGGTTCTCGTACGAACCGCCCTCGGTCACGACGCCACCCGTGACGGCGGACCAACCCGCGCCGGTGGAGTCCCCCTCCGCCGACACGGCCGAAGCGCCTGCACCCGTCGAGCGCCCCTTCCTCTACCTGGTCGATCCGACACTGCCCAGGCCGATGCACGTTGTCGCCAGCTATACGGCGGGCTACGCGGCGACGGACGCGGCGACGCGCCCGCTTGCAGCCACGGCGAACCGTAGCGGGCTGGTGAACGAGCTCAGGGTCGAGGGCGCGCTGCATGAGCGCTTCGCGCCGTTCGTCAGCGGTCTGCTTGCGCCGCCCGCTCGGGGCGAGCACAGCGCCCGCACGGCGCTGCGGGCCGGCGCCCGCGTGCTCGATGCGCTGCGGGCACTTTGCCGGAGCGGATCTGGCGTGGTCGTACGACCGGCGGCTGCTGCTGACGGCCGGGCCGGCTTTCGGGCTGGGTGCGCCCGCCCCTGCACTACTCGGCCGGGCGTCCGTCGCGTACCTGTTCTGAGCCGCAGGGGGTCGGCCGGGCGCCCTGTTCGGGAGAAGGAGGGATAACCTCCGCGGAAGCCTTCCTCATCTCGCGCGTGGACGGTGGCACCACGGTCGAGGAACTGCTCGACCTGTCGCCGCTACCGCGCCTGGCGAGCCTCAGGCTGCTCGTTGCGCTGCTCGAGCACGGCGTCATGCGCGTCGACCAGGTCCGGCAGCGTACCGTCGAAGCAGGTGATGGTGTTCGGGGCCTCGGGGCGCGACCAGAGCGCGCGCACCGGCGCGGACGGCGTGCCCTCCGCGAGTCCCTCGGCCTCCGACCATGCGGGTGTCTCGCCTGGGCCGAGCAGGTGCAACCCGCTCTGCCAGGCGCCGATCACGTAGGTGTGCCCGGCGCTGCGGCAACCAAAGAACGAGCTCCACGCCGCTGCGAAAGCCTGTCCGCGTTCAGCGCCGAAGGTCTCGCAGGTGCGGAACCACCACAGCGCGTCCGGCACCAGCCGCTCGCGGATGCGCGCGAGCCGGCGTTGGTGCGGATGGCCTGGCTCGAGCGAGCGCAGAGAGAGTTCCTCCTCGCCGACGCGCGCCAGCCCCCATTTCCCGTGTCCCCAGAACTGGATCTCCGCGATCGCGCGCTCCGGCTCCACGTCGCCCAGCCAGTCGAGCGCCTGCTCCCACGACTCCACGCCGCGCGCGAGATCGACCAGGCCGCGCGCGCGGTACAACCGGGCGCCGGCCGCCCAGGCGTGGCTCAAACCGGGCAGGAGCGGGCGTCCACGGCAGGTCCGGTCGTAGACGAGCAGGCGGAGCGCGGCGCTCATCCGTCGAGAGTGTCACGACTCAGGTCACTCCGCACGTTCACGCCGCAGGCAACGCGACGCAGGCGCACGTGCAGACGGGCGGGTTGGCCGCAAGTATTGCGCCGGCGTCGCACACGCCGGTGACCGGTGCGTGGAAGTCTATTGCCTGTGGACGGAAGGATCGGGGCCACGGAAAGCCAAGCGGGACCTGGCACGCAACGTGCGTTCCCCGGAACGCAGCTCCTGACCAGAGTCAACTCGCGAGGCGATGCGACCGAAACCCCACCGAGACCGCGCATTTGCTGCGCTCGACTGGCTTGCGACGCCAGTGCGTTCGCTTAGAGGACGGTTCTTCGCCCTACTGGTGGCCCTGGGCGTGCTCGCGCTCGGGCCGTGGCTGGTCTCGCGGCAGGCCCATCACAACGTGACCGGCTTCGCGCGGGAGGTCGACCTGGCCGGTTCGCTCCGCTATCGACTGCTCGAGATCGAAGAGCAGCTGGCACGCCCGCGACTGGTTCCGCCCGAGCGCGTGCGGGAAGTAGAGCGCATGCTCCGGCACCAGCGCACGGTGCTCGTCGAGCTGATCAACGGGGATCTGGCGCAGGGAGTCCCCCCCTGTCCCGACGCGCGCGCGTGCCGGCGACTCAGGAAGCACCTGGAGCGCTGGGACCATGTGCTCGCACCCCGCTTCACGGCTGCCGCGAGCAAGGGATTGTCGCCCGGCACCAATGCGCTCGTGCACGACGAGCTGGGAGAGCTCGACCACACCGTGCAGGACATCGCGTACACCCTGCAGACGCGGGCTGCCGGCATCACCACCTTGGGTACGGCTGCCGGCGCCGCGTCGCTGCTTCTGGTCACGGTCATCGGATTCAGCGTGTGGGAGGTGTTCGGGCGCATCCGGCGGCTGCGCACCGCGACCCAACAGAGCTCGGAACAGGCACTGCTGCGCGAGGCCTCGGGCGACAACGAGCTGGCGACCCTGGCGCAGGCCCTTTCGGACGGGCTCCGCGCAGCGCGGGCGGGGCGCGAAGCGGACCGGCGCCATGTGCAGGAGCTCAGAGAGCAGCAGGAGGCGACACGCAGCTTCGTCCAGGCTCTGAACGGCTGGATCGCCGGGGTGGACAAGCTCGATCCCGCACTGGAGCAGATGGCGCACGTAGCGGGCTACGAGAGCGCGCGACTCGAGTCGGTGCCCGGTCACGCGCACGACTACCCGGCCGAGTTCGTGAACGACGGCGACCGCGTTATTCCGCTCGCCTGGCGTGACGAGCCGCTGCGCGCGCTGATCCTCCAGGGAGAGGCCACCGCTTCGGAATCCAGCGGCCGCCCGCTCCTGGTCGACACGCTGTCACAGGTGCTGACCTTGGCCTGCCTGTCGCGCAGGGTGCTTTCGGAACGCGAGCGCCGCGCAGAAATCGCGAGCTCGCTGGCAAGCGTGGCTTCCCTCGGACCGGGCCAGTCGGTGCTCGGCGGCTCGCTCTTCCAGCTCATCCGCTACGACCGCGCCCAGCTGACGCGCGTCGACGACGCGGGGCGGCCCGTGGATTCGTGGCAGGTCGACCAACACGAGCTCCGCCTGCTGCCGCTGCCCGGATCCGTCGACGTGCCCGGTGAGCCCACGGCGCTCGACAGCCCCGTTGCGAGCCCGCGTTCGCCCGCGCTCCTTCTGTTGCCCCTCGAGGCCGGCGGCCGCGCGGTCGGCGTCTTGACCCTGGAGCGTGTCGCCGGGGGCTTCACCCAGCAGGACCGCGAGACCGCCGCCGGGCTCGCGCCGGTTCTGGCGTCGGCGCTTCTGCGCATGCAGCTGACGGAACGCCTGCGCGTCTCGGAGCAGTGGACGACCATCGGCGCCTTCGGCCGCATGCTCGCGGACGAGCTCCGCAATCCGCTGAACGGGCTGTCGCTGCAGGTGCAGCTGTTCGAACGCAGGCTGGACCGCCTGCCCGCTTCGGTGGCGGACCGCGACCGGCTCCGGACACGAATCGGCGCCATCCACGACGAGCTGTCACGGATGGATATCCTGCTCAGCGAGTACCTGAGCCTGCACCCGACTGCGGGCGAGCTGACGCTCGAACGCTTCGACCTCGGACATCTCCTCTCGAAGGTGCTCGACGACCAGCGTGATGTGCTGCTCGATCAGGACGTCGAGCTCGACACCGACATTACCGACGAGCCCGCCGCGGTGCTTGGCAACCCCGCGCGGCTGCGCAACGTCCTCGACAACTTGCTCAGGAATGCCGTGGAGTCGATGCACCGGTTGCCGACCCGCCGTTTGACCATCTCGCTCGAGCGCGCGGGCAGCGAGTGGGAGCTGGTGGTCCGCGACACGGGCAGCGGTATCGACGACCCGGTCGCCATCTTCTCGCCGGGCTACACGACCAAGCCGAGCGGGACCGGCATGGGTCTGCCGCTCGCACTGCACACGGTGCTGCAGCACCACGGTCGCCTGGTCGCGCGACTCGCGGAAACAGGCGGCGGCAGCGAGTTCGTCCTGACGCTGCCGAGCGGTGATGCCCAGGACGCGGAAGCGAGCGTGCAGCCCTCCGCCGTCACGGAGGAGGAGCGGGTTTGAGCTGTGGCAGGTGGGTTGCAGATGACGGATTCGAGCAGCCAGGGTTCCGGAACGAATGCAGACCAACACGGGCCAGCTGCCGAGCGAGGCGCGGCGCATCCTCAGGGCGCTGGAACGTGCCGGCGGCAATCGCGAGCGCGCGGCGGCGAGCCTGGGCATGAGCCGCGTCACGCTGTGGCGCAAGCTCAAGGCGTTCGAGCTGGAAGACGCCGTGCGCGCCGGGCGACGAACCCAGCGCCACTGAAGCCCTCCAGGCCGGCCCCCGAAGGTGTACGCTCCGGACGCAATGCCGGTGGTCGAAGAGCTCGCCGACTGGGTGGTGTCGTTGTCCTACGACGATATCCCGCCGCGCGTGCTGGAGCGGGCGCGCCACCAGATCGTCAACGTGATGGCGTCGCTCTACGCGGGCACGTCGAGCCGCGATGCGCAGAAGGTGGTGGAGGCGGTGCGCGGCTGGAGCGGCCCCGGGCCCTGCACACTGGTCCCGCTGGGGGACCGCTTGCGCCTCTTCGATGCGGTGTACGCGGCTTCGGCGCTGGGTATGGCCCTCGACTACGACGACTACCTGTACATGGGGCACACCGGACACTCGTCGGTGCTCGCCAGCTGGGCCGTCGGCGAAGCGGAACGGCGCTCGACGCGCGAGGTGCTCGTGGCGCAGGTGATCGCGAACGAGATCGGCGGGCGAGTCGGCGCCAGCGTGGTGCTCGGTCCGCAGAACGGTCAGGCCTGGAGCTTCATCCACGCAGCCGGCGCCGCCGCGGCCAGTGCGAAGCTATATCGACTCGATCGGGACCGGACCGCGCACGCGCTGTCGATCGCCCTGTACCAACCCACGTTCACGCTTTGGCCAGGCTTCATGGGTCCGGGCAGCAAGGTCCTGACCGCGGCCGGTCCCACCGTCACCGGCATCCAGGCCGCAGAGCTTGCCCGCGCGGGCTTGACCGGTGCGCGCCGCATTTTCGAGCACCCGAAGAAGGGCTTCTGGGCGTCCTTCAGCTACGCGCCGCTTCCAGGGATGATGTCCGGGCTCGGCCGCGCCTGGGTGACGGACACGCTCGCCTACAAGAAGTACCCGGGCTGCGCCTACATCGACACGACGATGGACGCGCTGTTCATGGTGCTGCGCGAGTTCGAGCATTCGCACGGCCGCAGGCTCCGCCCCGAAGAGGTGCGCGGCATCGAGGTCGAGGCGAGCCTGCTCAGCGTCGAGATGGACAACTTGTCGGCGGAGCACGTCGGCGAGTGCGAGCCGCTCTCGCCGGTCAACATCAACTTCTCGATCCCGTTCAACGTCGCCATCGGCGTGCTCGCCGGGCGCCACACTCCGGCCGAGCTCACCCAGGAGTATCTAGACGAGCACGACCCGCGCATCCGCGAGCTTTCGTCGAAAGTCCGCCTGGTCCACGACTGGTCGATGAGCCTCGCTGTCGCCGAAGCGTTTGCCGGTTCTCTCGGCAGGAGCTCGCCGCTGCGATCGCTCTCGCCCCGCGAGCTGTTGCGGGTGGCCTCGGGCTACCAGAGCCAGATGGGCGGCCGGCGCAAGCACGCCCTCGGAGCGTCCCGGCTCCTGTCACACATACCCGCTATCGCGGGACGCGCGCGGGCGCTCACCGAGGGCGGAGGCAATGGCGGGCAGGGTCTCGGCGGCGCCGACCTGTCCCGCTTCCGGATGGCATTCCCGGCCCGCGTTACCCTCGAGACCACGTCACACGAGCGCACGAGCGCGCGCCAGGACGTGCCCTTCGGCGCGCCCGGGCAGTCGCACTACCTGGAGACCGTGCGCGACAAGTTCCGGCAGGAAGCTTCGCGCCGTCTCGGGCCGGAAGACATCGAGCAGGCCCTGACCGCGCTCGCGGAGTTCGAAAACACCGATCTCGATCGGCTTTCGCGGCTCTTGTCTGGCCGGCCCGCCGAGGCGGCGTGCTGAACCGCTCGTCGTTCGTCATGTCGCTCGTGGACGGCTCGTCCAGAAGTGGGCATGTTCCCAGGCGGGAGGCATGAAAGAGCTCGAGCGCAGCCTGGGGCTGATGTCGGTGGTGGCCGTCAGCATCAGCGCCATGCTCGGCAGCGGCATCTTCGTGCTGCCGGGACTCGCCATCGGCCAGACCGGGCCATCGACGTGGATCGCGTACCTGCTCGCCGGTCTGTGCGCGCTGCCGGCCGCAACCTGCAAGGCGGAGCTGGCCACGGTGATGCCAACCTCCGGCGGCACGTACGTGTATCTGGATCGCATCTTCGGGCCGCTGGCGGGCACCATCGCCGGCACGACGGTCTGGCTCTCCATGTTGATGAAGAGCGCGTTCGCGCTGCTCGGGTTCGGCACCTACCTCCTGGTGCTGAGCGACGTGCCGCTCAAGCCGACTGCGCTCGGTCTGCTCGGCCTGATCGCGGTCTTGAACGTGGTCGGCGTGCGCAAGGTGGGCCGGGCACAGATCGTCGTCGTGGGGGTGACACTGGTCGCGCTGATCGTGCTCGTGACGGCGGGCTTCACGCAGATGGATTTCGGCAGCTACCGTCACGAGCTCACCCACGGCACCGGCGGCCTGCTGGCGGCCACCGCTTTCGTCTTCGTCTCCTACAACGGCGTGACCAAGGTCGCTGCGATAGCGGAGGAGGTGAAGAACCCGGATCGCAACCTGCCGTGGGGGATCCTGCTCTCGCTGGGGCTGATGATGGGCATCTACGGCCTGGTCGCGTTCGCGCTGGTCGGCTGCGTGCCGCATACCGAGCTCGCCGGCGACCTGCATCCCATCTACACGCTCGCGCACCACGTCGGCGGCTACTGGGCGGGGATCATCGCCGCGGTGTTGGGGGTCGTGACGATGACGTCGATGGCCAATGCGGGGCTGCTCGCCGCTTCGCGCTTTCCGTTCGCGATGAGCCGTGACCAGCTGCTGCCGTCGATGCTGCACGGGGTCCACCCCGAGTTCCGCACTCCGGTTGCGTCGATCCTGCTGACCGCGGGGTGCATGGGCGTCGCGATCGCGTTTCTCGACGTGGAGCGGCTCGCCAAGCTCGCCAGCTCGCTCGTCATCATGCTCTTCATCGCCGTCAATACCGCAGTGGTCGTCTACCGCGAGAGCCGCGTGCGTTGGTACCAGCCGAAGTACCGCTCGCCGTTCTATCCGTGGTTCCAGGGTTTCGGCATCCTGGCGGGACTGGTCCTCTTGCTGATGCTCGGACCACTGGCGATCCTGGGCGGCGCGATGGCCGCGCTGCCGGGTGCCGCGCTGTATCTCGTCTACGGCAGGCGGCGCGCCGCGCGCCGGGGCGTCGTGGGCCAGCGCAGCCGCCGCCGGGACCTCTTGAAGAACCCGCCCATGCCCGAGCCCGTGATCGCCGACACCAGCCTGGTCGGCAAAGCAGGTTCGATCGTGACCTTGTTCGGCGAGGAGCGATCACCGGAGATGCTGGTGGAAGTGGGCGCCGCGCTATCCGACGGAGGCAAACTGCAGGTCGTGCACGTGACCGAAGTACCCGAGCAGCTCGGTCTCGACTCGGCCCGTGAGGACGACGGCTCGCTGCGCTCGCTCGAGCGTCGCGTCAGCGCGATGGCCGACGAGAAGTCGCTCTCGCTGGAGTTCCATGCGATCGCTTCGCGCGATCTAGTCCGCACGGTGCACGCCGTCACCCAGCGGGTCGAGGCCGAGTGGCTGGTCATGGAGTGGCGCGGCCAATCGCGTCAAGCGCTGGTGCCGCACAATCCACTCGGCTGGCTCATCAACCAGCTCGATCTGGACCTGGCGCTCTTCAAGGACGCGGGCGTGCGCTACGTGCGCGAGATCCTCGTCTTCGCCGAGCCCGGTCCCCATGACGCGCTGGTGATCTCGACGGCCGACTATCTCGCGGCACTCTGGGGCGCCCAGCTCACGCTGGTCCGCTTCGTCCCCGACAGCGCACCGATGACCACGCTGCAGGCCGAAACGGACTACCTCGCCCAGCTCAAGCAGCTCTGCTCGGCGCCCGCGAAGGAGCTGGTGATCCGCGGGCGGAAGCTCGGCCGCGAGATGGCGCGCACCAGCGCCGGCTACGACCTGCTGGTGATGGGCGCTCCGGATCTGACGCTGGTCAAGATGCTGCGCGGCAATCCGCACGCCCGCATCATGAGCTCGGCCGCCTGCTCGGTGCTCACGCTCAAGACGCCGCGCGTGCGCACACACGAGGCGTTCGAGCGCGCGCCGGAGAGCGCGCGCAGCGCCGCCGAGCGCCTGCCGGCCTTTGTCGCGCGCGACGCCGTCCAGGCCAAGCTCGACGTGTCGAAGAAGGACGCTCTCTTCCAGCATTTCGCGCGCGTCTTCTCCGAGGCGCTCGGCAACGTCACGACCCGGGAGATCGTCGATGCGCTGTGGGAGCGCGAACGCACGCAGAACACCTCGGTCGGCCACGGCATTGCCCTTCCCCACGCGACGCTGGCACAGGCGCGGAGCGCGTACGTGGGCGTCTTCACGACGCGACGCCCCATCGACTACCAGGGCCCCGACGGCGAACCCGTGGACGTGTTCTTCGTCACGCTCTGCCCGCCCAGCGAGCGCCAGACGCACCTGCAGCTGCTCAGCGGCATCGCAGCGCTGTCGCTCGGGACGGATCTGCTGGAACACCTCAGACGAGCCCAGGACACCGACGAGATGCTGGACGCGATCGGGAAGGCCGACGAAGAGCTCCGTCAGGGCCGCGGCAAGGTCGACCTACGCCGCCGCTAGGCGCCCGGGCTTGGGGGCTCCGTGGCCGCTTCCCGCCGCGCGTCCTCGTCGAGGTCGCCGTGCACGAGAGCCTCGAGATCCGCGTCCGGCGCCAGGGTCATCACCTTGCGGGTCATGATTTCCTCGACTCTGCACATCGTCCGACCCTTTCAAATCGATAAAATGCAAGGCGGCAAGGAGCATGCCCGCCGCCGTCCGCGGTTCCAATATCGCAAACGCGCAGACTCTGCACGCTCGCGCAGGACCTGCCGCCGTACTTGCGCCCACGCCTTGCGAGTAACCTTCGCCTCGGGCACCCTGGCCCGGTTCGATGCCCGTTGGAGAACCGGATCCCGAAGCCCCCGAAGATACGGCGGATGATCCCGAAAGCGACGTGCGGACCGTTACCGAGCAACTCGCGGAAGAGCTGCCCGAAGCGATAACAGATCCGGCTCGCGCGGCTCGCCATCGCGCGCGGCTCCAGGGGCTCAGAAACATCTGGCGACGCAACCCGGAGCTGTTCGATCCCGAGCTGGTGGGCATGCTCCAGAATATCGCCCGCTCGCTCGCCCCCTCACCCGTTCTCCGGCCCGACGCCCCCAGCCCTCACGAGGTACTGGTCTCGACGTTCGGCTACCGCGACTTCCGCCCCCGCCAGCTCGAGATCATCGAGTCGGTGCTGCTCGGGCGCGACTCCGTCGGCATCATGCCCACCGGCGCCGGAAAGTCGCTCACCTACCAGATCCCCGCCCGCATCCTGGGTGGCGTCACGCTCGTCATCGCGCCGCTCATCGCGCTCATGAAGGACCAGGTCGACGCGATGAGCGAGGTCGGCATCCGCGCGACCTTCCTCAACTCGAGCCTCGATCCCGAAGAGCGTGCAGAACGCATCGAGCGGCTGCGCGGCGGGGAGTTCGAGCTCGTCTACGCCGCGCCGGAAGGCATCGAGGCGTCCGTCGGCAATACGCTCTCCCAGCTCGACATCCGGCTCATCGCCGTGGACGAGGCCCACTGTATCAGCCAGTGGGGACACGACTTCCGCCCAGCCTATCGCAGGCTGGCCGGGCTCAAGCGGCGCTTTCCCGACACGCCCGTGCTCGCCCTGACCGCCACTGCCACGCGCGAAGTCACCTCCGACATCGTGAAGCAGCTCGGCATGCAGCGGCCGGCGTTGTTCCTCGGCTCGTTCTTCCGGCCGAACCTACACCTGTATGCGATGCGCAAGGGTGGCGAGGGCAGCGACGGACGGCGCCGGCCCGCGGTGAGACGCGCAATCCTCGAGCTGGTTCAGGCCCGCGCCGGCGAGAGCGGCATCGTCTACTGCCTGTCGCGCAAGACGGCGGAATCGACCGCCGCCTATCTCCAGGAAAATGGCATCGCCGCGCTCGCCTACCACGCGGGGATGGAGTCCGCTGACCGCACGAGAGCGCAGGACGCTTTCCAGCGCGATGACGCCCAGGTCGTCGTCGCGACGATCGCGTTCGGCATGGGCATCGACAAGTCGAACGTGCGCTTCGTGATCCACCGCGATATGCCGCGCTCGATCGAGGGCTACTACCAGGAAGTCGGGCGCGCCGGACGCGATGGCGTCGACAGCGACTGCGTGCTCTTCTACTCGTGGCAGGAAGTGATGACGTACGACCGCTTCGCGGACGAAGCGCCCGACGACGCCGCGGCCCGCATGCGGAACCAGGCGCGGGAGATGTTCCGCTTCGCCGAGGCGCGCGGCTGCCGCCACCAGCGCCTGGTGGCGCACTTCGGCGAGCACATCGAAGCGTGCGGCGCGTCCTGCGACGAATGTCGCGGGCTCGATCTGCTGCAGGAAGCACGAGCAGCACGCCCGTCGCGGAAAAAGAGCCGTGGCGCGCGCGAGCTGCCGCCCGAAGCCGACGGTCGGCTGTATGAACAGCTGCGCGCACTGCGCCGCCGCCTGGCGGACGAGCGCGGCGTGCCGGCCTACGTGGTGTTCAGCGACGCGACGTTGCTGGCGATGACGGCCGAGCGCCCCACCAGCGAAGCCGAGCTGCTGTCGATACCCGGCGTGGGCCCGCGCAGGCTCGAGCGCTACGGCTCCGCGTTCCTCGAGGTGCTGGCAGGCGACTGAATCGCCGGGCGCGCCGTCACCGAACGGGTGGAAATCTGGTCAGGAATTGAACGGGATCACGCAAGCATTGTGTACCCAGCCGGTACGCACGGCAGGCGTCGCTCCGCGACGTGTACGGCAGCATGAAGGAAAGCGAAGTGCGCGAGCGGGAGGTTCGAAAGCTGGGAGCCGCCGAGCGACGCGGAGCTGGAAGCAGCCACGAAAAGCGCCTGATGGCCAGCCACGCGCCCAGGCCGGCCGCGTGCTAGCCTAGCGCCGGCCAGGATGGGCGACACGGAGCTGGATGCGACGATCGAAGCGCGCTGGGCGACCATCGCCCCGCACGCTTCACGGGTCGAGGAGAACCCTCTCTCCACCATCGAGCCCGAACGAGGCGCGGACACGGCGGGCGCGCGGGCACTGGAAGGGCTGCGCGATCTGGAACGCGCCGCACCAGCGGGTTCCGGGCTGGTCATCGAACGCACAATCGGCGAGGGCGGCATGGGCGTCGTCCAGCTCGCGACCCAGTCGTCGCTCGGCCGCAAGGTGGCGGTCAAGACACTGCGCGGCGATCGACGGACCGCCGCGACCACGCTCAGGCTGCTGCGAGAAGCCTGGGTTACCGGCGCGCTCGAGCATCCCAACGTCGTTCCCATCTACGACGTCGCCCTCGACACCGATGGCACGCCGGTCATCATGCTCAAGCGCATCGAGGGCGTGCACTGGGGCGAGGTCATGCACGACGCGGAGGGGCTCGCCCGGCGCTACGGCGCACGCGACGCGCTCGAGTGGAACCTCCGCATCCTGATGCAAGTGTGCAACGCGGTACACTTCGCGCACAGCCGCGGCGTGATCCACCGCGACCTCAAGCCCGAGAACGTCATGATCGGCGAGTTCGGCGATGTCTACGTGCTCGACTGGGGGCTCGCGGTCAGTCTGCGCGACGACAGCGCGGGCCGCCTACCCCTGGCGAAGGACGCAACCGAGATGGCGGGCACTCCCTGCTACATGGCGCCGGAGATGCTGGGCGGCGAAGCGAGCAGGCTGACCGAGCGCTCGGACGTGTATCTGCTGGGCGCGACGCTCTGCGAGATCCTCGCTGGCGCGCCTCCTCACGGTGGCACGGAGCTGACGCAGATCGTGAGCAGCGTCATCCTGTCCAATCCCGTGC
>Ga0114931_10003410_pt1 | contig 20161 bp, 21 predicted proteins | sample 2SBtaG_FD_89579 | JGI IMG/M metagenome (GOLD analysis project Ga0114931, IMG submission 89579) | Deep subsurface microbial communities from Kolumbo volcano to uncover new lineages of life (NeLLi) - 2SBTROV14_V59a metaG | ecosystem: Environmental > Aquatic > Marine > Volcanic | place: Kolumbo...
CGAGGAAACTGCTGCACATAATATATGGAATGCTAAAAACAAATACAAATTACAAGCCTGAGCTTGTACATATTCCTATGTGAGTGCTTGACTTTAGTATAACGAGTCTGCGGGGTTTGATATGACCTAATAACGCCATTTAGGCGGGTTAGAGAAAGTTTCCTCTATGTGCCAAACATAAGATTAATCTTATATTAAGTAACAAATTTTAGATAATTATCTTTATTTATCTCAAAATATAAAGCATTATTATAAGTTTCATTCCATTGTTTTGGTGGTTTAGAATTTTGTAGCTTCCATTTAAATTCGTAGCCATACAATTTCCCACTGTTTTCTTCTACTAAATCGATTTCTTGCTGTTTGTATGTTCGCCAAAAATAATAGTTGGTACTAAATTGACTATATTCGTTTCTTTTCATTCTTTCTAAGAAAATAAAGTTTTCCCACAACTGATCAATATCATTTCTATTTTCAATTTTATTAAAATTAGATATCAGGGCATTTCTAATTCCTATGTCATAAAAATAAAATTTATTCATTTTGTTAATTTCACTCCTAAGATTTCTTGAAAACCCATAAAGTGGAATTATTACAAAAGCCTTTTCTAACAAATCAAGGTAATAAATAACAGTTTTAGTATCAACTGATAGGTTGGAAGCAAGTTCAGTTGTCGAGACTTCTGATCCAATTTGAAAAGCTAATAATTTCAACAATTTATAAATGGTATTTGAACTTTTTATTCGATTAAATTCAAGAATGTCTTTAATTAAATAAGAATTTGCAATCATTTTTACCTCAAACTCTTTTTCTGAAAGTAATTTTTTAGTTAATATTTCAGGATAACTTCCATAAATTAGATAATTTCCTAAATTACTTTTAATCTCAGATATTGATAAATCTTTTCTAAGTTCAAATTGTGAGATTGGGTATAGTGTGTATATTCTTTTTCTACCTGTTAAAGATTCATCTGTTTTGTTGGCTAAATCAAAAGATGATGATCCCGTAACAATATAAAATTTATTAGGATATCTATCAACCATTAATTTTAAAGCATTTCCAATGTTTTCAATTTTTTGAGCCTCATCAATTACAATTAATTCATATCCACCAACATGTTCATCTGTCGATGCATATGTACATTTAGAAAGATTGTTTGCAACTTCAAAATTATCCCCAGTATCATATCTATACTTAAGCTTTGTTTTTAACAAAAACTCATTAACCAAAGTAGTCTTTCCAACTTGTCTTGGTCCATAAATCATTAGTACCTTACCCTTTTTTATTGATTTTTCAATATTAAGTGCTCGTTTAATCATAAAAAAATAATACCATTCCTTAATGGATCTGTCAAATTGGTGGAGTTGTAGTCCACCAATTAGCGCAATTTGCTGGAGTCAAAGTCAAACAATTTAGTTGTCTGTATGCTTTTATGCATGGGTAAAGCTTTTTTACCTTAAGTCCAAAACTAATTGTTTGCATAATGAAAGGTGTACAGTATAAACTTAAACCAATTCTTCTAAACCTCTAACCTGCGGGGTTTGATATGACCTAATAACGCCATTTAGGCGGGTAAGATTACCTCTAACCCCGCAGGTTAGAGAGGTTTTCCACTGCAATATATTTTTTCAAGATTGTATTCATTAATGTTTGGTATGGCATACCCTGTGCTTTAGCTTTAGCTTTTAGGTTTATTAAATCCATTGTATTGATTCTTATAGTTATACGTTTAGAACCCTGTAAACTTTTATATGTTTTAACAGCTTTTTTAAAAAAGTTTTTACTAATGTCTTGATTTTTACTCTTTACAAAAACCCCTTTATCAATATCTTTCATCAACCTCTCTTCAAAGCTGTCTAAGGGTTTAAAATTGGTTCTGTTTATAGTGTTTTTCTTTTTCATTTAAGATATTTTTTAGTAAATTTTCTACTAGGAAATACTGTTTTTAAAAAAATCTCTATCTTTTTATCGCTAATCTTTTCAATCGCATAAGGAACAACATACGCATAATCATTAATTTTAACAACAAGCAACCTCTGATTTTTATATTTTATATTATAATGTGTAAGATCAACTACAATCTGATCATTTTCAATAGCATCAATCACATCATCAAAACATACCCCTCTTGTCTCTTTTAAAACCAAATTCTTTTCTTCATTAAATCTGATTTGTGCATTCACACTCTAATTATAATAAGCCTGTACATACTTTGTCAACTATGTGTATTGTACAATCGAAGATGATACCGAAAAGGAAGTTGAAACTAATTGAAAAAAGATATCGAAATTATCTCTAACCTGCGGGGTTTGATATGACCTAACAACGCCATTTAGGCGGGTGATTTGAAATTAGACCATCATAAGAGTATATCACTCAAATAATGACCTTTTTATTCTACCTTGTTCTTTTTTTATTCCTAAATACTCTGACTATGTCATAAAAGGTATAGCAGAGTATTAGGATAGGGATAGGCGAAACGAAAATTACAACAACTGTCACAACATCGTACAAAGTCATTGTTTATCTCCTCTCCAGCTATTTGCATTAAAAAATGAAGTCCCAAAATAAAATCATCCCGTTTCTTAATTTATGTTATCGTAATCCTTTATGTGATTCAATGGTTTGTAATGGCAAAGTACATAGCTAACACATTAGATAAAATGTATACTTATGAAACATAAATATAAATCTACAAAAAATAATTAAACTTTTAACCTACATTTATTTACTTTGCAAATTTAGTACAAGTTAATAGATTGTTAAGTTTTTATAGTATAAACTAAACCTAAATTGAAAATTAACATGAAAGAGATTTATAAAAGCAAGATTTTTGTTACTCTGCTATTTGTTGTTGGTATGTTTTCAATTGTTGCATTTACCTTTTTAATTCCCACTAAATCCAATCCACAACTTGCATTTGAAACACACCCTGAAAATACAAAACCTTTAGTTCTTGGTGCGACTGATACAAATTTAACAGAAAGTGCTCAATATATTTATGTTCAAATTAGTGGTGCAATTAATAATCCGCAAGTTGTAAAATTAAAAAAAGGCGCAAGAGTATTTGATTTAATCAATGCCTCTGGCGGATTTACTGATGATGCTAGCAAAGCCTATATTAATAAAATACTAAATTTAGCTAGAGTTTTAAAAGATGGTGAAAAGATATACATTCCTTTTTCTATAGAAGAACTACAATCTGATTTTGCAACTAAATATACTACAAGTAACAAGGCAAATACTATTGTTAATATAAATACTGCAAGCAAACAACAATTAATTACTTTGCCAAAAGTTGGTGATTCTACGGCAGATAAATAATAGACTATCGAACTAAAAATGGTGGATTTAAGTCTATTGATGAAATTAAAAATGTTGATGGAATTGGAGATAAAACATTTGAAGATATAAAAGCCTTGATTACAATATGACCCTGAAACTACTACTTGTTTTATTTCTGTTTATTACATTACTAATAAGAGTTGCAACCTTTAACTTTAGCCCCAACTTACCATACACTTTAACAATTGATTCTTTTAATAGCTATACTAACTCTTTTTACACAGCAAGCTCTGGTAACTTTAATTTAAGTTTTTCGTATAAAGGCGATTTACAGCCACAAGATACTATCCATTACAACAGTTATACATACAATAATATGTACAAATCTTATACTCTAAATGGTGTTAAAGTTATAAATAGCAACCCTAAAGGCTTTTTAAGGTTTAAAAAAAACCTTTACTACTTTAAACAAACCCTATTAAAACAATTAAACCTAATTTTAAAAGGAAAAGCATATGAGTTAAGCAGTGGAATGCTTTTTGGAGAAAAATCCACATTGACAAAAGATTTTAAACAAAACTTAATTAAGGTTGGTCTTATTCATATTGTTGTAGTTTCAGGTTTTAATATTTCTTTAGTTGGACTTTTAATATTAAATTCTTTTAAAAAATTAGGTCGAGTTGCCTACGTTTTTAGCTTTTTGGGTATACTATTGTACTCAATTTTAGTAGGGCTTGATCCACCTGTACTAAGAGCACTTATAATGGGTAGTATTGTAATTATAGCAAGGCTAAAGGGCGAAGAATCAAACCAGATTTACCTTTTATTTATTACAGGGTGTATTATGGTGTTTTTAAACCCTTTAATCTTGACAAGCTTAAGCTTTCAACTAAGTTTTATGGCAACACTTGGAATTTTAACTTTCACACCAATTTTTGATTCTATTTTTCCCAAATTATTATCAGACCTTAGTGCCTCGATATCAGCTCAGCTTATGGTTTTACCAATTTTAGCCTACAACTTTGGGCAAGTTAGTATAATTAGCCCAGTTGCAAATCTATTAACTTTATGGGCAGTACCTGTTATTACAGTAATTAGTGGTGTTTTACTATTAATTTCATTTGTAAGTATAAAAATAGCGTTATTACTTGCTTTTTTGGTAACAATTCCAAGTTTTGTTATAGAAAAAGTTACCGATAATTTAAGTTTACTAAACTTTGCAAGTGTTGCAGTTGAAATAGATACACGAAAAGTTATTATTTGTTACTTTTGCGTTTTCGCCTTTTACCTGTACTATATTTTTTACCTTTCTCGCCAGTAAAAACCATTCGCCTATTTGGCAGATTATCAATAGTAAAAACTGGAACAACCTTTTTTTCATTATTTAAAAATGTACTATCAGTTTTACTATCTTGTAAAAATTCAAAAATCTTGTCTTTTAACTTATTTAAGCCTTGTCCAGAGAATGCCGAAACAACTAAAGCGTTTTTAAAAGAAATTTTACTATCTCCAAATAAATCTGCCTTATTTAATACTATAATCTCAGGTTTGGTAAGTAGCGCTTTGCTATATGTTTCAAGCTCTTTTCGTATTGCTTTATAGTCTTGTTGTAATACGCGTTTGTCCTGTGTTAATACCTTTTCACCATCTAATACATGCACTAAAAGCTTTGTTCTTTCAATATGTCTTAAAAACTCATCTCCTAGTCCTTTTCCTGTACTAGCTCCTTCAATAAGTCCTGGAATATCAGCAATTACTATCTCTTTTTCTCTAAATTTTAAAACCCCTAAATTAGGACTAAGTGTAGTAAAGTGATACTGTGCTGTTTTTGCTTTTGTGCCTGTTAATTTGTTAATCAATGTCGATTTGCCACTGCTAGGAAAGCCTATTAAGCCAACATCTGCAATAAGTTTAACCTCTAGTAACACAGTTTTTTCCTCTCCCTTTTTTCCAAATTCAAAATGTTTAGGAGCTTGATTTACTGATGATTTAAAATGCGTATTTCCTCTTCCACCTTTTCCACCTTTAGCACCAACTATTTCTGTATTTTTACCAGATAAATCTGTTAACAAAGACTTTTGCCCATTTTTATCCAGTTGCCAGATAACTGTTCCTTTTGGTACTTTTAGCACTTTTTTTTCACCTGTCTCACCTGTTTTATTAGCACCCTGTCCAGGCTTTCCATTATCTGCAATTACTTTTTTAACTCCAGCAAGATACTGTAACGTATTTAAATTAGGATTAACCTTAAAAACGATATTTCCACCATCACCTCCATCACCGCCATCTGGCCCTCCAAAGGGAATAAATTTTTCACGGCGAAACGAGGCAATCCCTTGCCCTCCATCCCCAGCTTTTATAATAATTTTTGCTACATCCCACATACCAGTAGTATACCATGAAGACTTAGCAAGCTACTGCAAGCTTAGTCGCTTGCAATGCCCTAGGGTATACCATGAAGACTTAGCGACAAAGGAGCTTATGACAAACTTTCAATACCTAAAATTAACAAAAAAACATATATACATTTGAATTTTACCAAAAATATCATACAATAAAATTATGCTAAACAATAAAAAAGTTTTACCACAAAAACCAAAAGGTTTTGTATATATTGCTGGTAAAAAAGTAAAAATTGAATCATCTGAAAAACCCAGTAAAAATTGGAGAAAGAATACAATAAAAGCTATTGAAGAACTCAAAAAGAAAAGTATATTTATGTCTCCTAAGATATTAGATGAAAAATGAAAAGTATAGTAAGCCAATTCAGAACATTATATTGGATACTTGTATTCTTCAATACTCAAATAAAAAAAATATACAAAATGAACTAAGTGAATATTTACAAGATTTAATTGAACGAAAATTTGATCTCTATATATCAGAGATATCAATTGCAGAACTGTTAACAAATCTCACTAGAGAAAATGAAGATGAAGGAGCAAAAACTATATCTTATTTCAAAAAATATACTGTTGAACAAAATACATTAATAGCTTCGGCTCAATTATCATCTATTTATAATAAAGTTGGTATAAATAATTTAGATATATCAAAGGTTGATGGTGGTCATATTAATTTATCCGATAAAATTATAGGGGCAACTGCAATATTAAATGGTGCCTTAATTTTAACTGCAAACATTCAAGACTTTCCCAACCCATATTTTATCCCTGTTGAAGAACATTTATTAATTTACAGAAACAAACATGGAAAAAGTATGTTATACCTTCAACTTTTATCTCCAAATATTATGTTAATAAACAAAGTTTTTAACAGAAGAAAATAATTAAAATTACCCTATGAAACTTAAAACTGCCTTGTTTTTATTTGTTGCATTTTTAATTACCCAACTTATTCTATTTATTCAATTTAAATCTGACCATAACTTACAAATTCAGTTTATTGATGTAGGGCAAGGTGATAGCATATTAATTACAACTCCTAACAAACAGCTGGTTTTAGTAGATGGTGGCCCTGAAACAAACAAAAACCTAGAAAGTATTATTGCATCTAAGTTTTATTTTACGCAGTGTAAAATAAATACAATAGTTGCGACTCATCCACACAAAGACCATATTAAGGGGTTAACTAAAGTTTTAGATATGTGTAATGTTAAAAATATTTTTTTAACTAAAGATTATTATGAAAGTTCAGATTACCTAGTTTTTTTACAAAAAGTTAAAGCAGAAAATTCTAACGTAAAATATGTTGAAACTAATGATAAATTTAAAATTGACAATGTTACCTTTACAGTTTTATGGCCAGACTACAGTGTTTTAACAAGTGATGAAAATTTAGAATGCCCTACACTTAAAACCTGCACCAAACCTATTTGTACTAATATTAAGATATACAATCTGTTACCAAACCCCCCTGTAAATTGTACTAACCCAAACTATGTTTCTATAGTTTTAAAAATGTCGTATAAAAATTTTGATACATTACTAACTGGCGATGCAGAAGAGCTGGTACTAAAAAAATTTAGTATCAACAGCAAAATTGAGGTGTTAAAGGTCCCACACCATGGAGCGTACGATTCTTTAGATACCAACCTAATAAATAGCTTAAACCCCCTTATTGCAATAATTTCCGCAGGTAAAAACAATGTATATCACCACCCAAGCCCAAAGGTTTTAGGAGCATTTTCTAATAGAAAAATTAAAACGCTTGTTACTAAAGATACTGGAACAATAACCATTAAATCAGATGGAGAAAAGTTTTGGGTAAAATAAGTTAGGTAGGTTATTAGTTAAAACAATTTGATCCACTATATGTGTATTAGTCTTAAGTCAGAAAATTAATTTAATATTTGAATTATAATATGTTTAAGAGTCTGAATATCTTGTGTTGCAGTATTCCAAACAATTTCTAAATCAATATCATCATAACCATGTATTAATCTATTTCTCATTGATGTTGCCTCTAAAATTGGAAATTCTGGATTATTAACAAGAAAATTTTCACTGAGCCTATTACAAGCCTCTCCGACAATTTCTATATTTCTAATAACAGAATCCTGGGTTCTACCATCTTTTAAAAACTGATCATGATCAACTCCTTTAAGGTAATCTTCAATTTTTTCTATAAATCCAATTATTTGTTTTAAAACTAATTTATCCTCTTTCTCTTTCATAAATAGTGACCAAGTCTTTTTCAATGTATGGTTGAAAAAGCTTATTGGGATTTGTTACAATATCAACTTTTACCCCAAATATATTCTCAAAAATTTTTTGTACTTTGTACAGATCAAATAAACCTATACTTTTTTGCATAAAATCAAACTTAACTAACAAGTCTAAATCACTGTTAACAGTTTCTTCTCCTCTTGCATAAGAACCAAATAAACCAATAAATTTAATAGCATTTCCTTCAGAAACCTTTTCAATTTCTAATTTATTTTTTGCAATTATTTTAGAAATATTCATAGTGACATTATATCATTTAACCCACTACAAAGTTACATTTTCAAAATACTCTATTTTTGGAGGAAAAAGTGTAATCGAAACTATATCAAACTGATAATCTAAACTTACTAAATTGTATTGATCCCGAAAAATCTCTGCCACATTAACAATTTTTGAAAGCTTTTTCGCATCTACTGCCTCATACGGAAAACCATAACTATCATTTTTTCTTGTTTTTACCTCTATAAAATGCAATCTTTTGTCTTTTTTAGTAACAATATCAATTTCTCCAAGTTTTTTATATCTAAAATTAGTTGCAATAACAGTATGATCAAGCTGTTCTAGGTATTCTTTTGCCAAAACTTCGCCGTATTTTCCCGTTTTTTGGCTTTTCATAATTTTCTATACTGAACTGCCTCTGCTAAATGCTCTAAAGTAATATCACTACACCCCCCTATATCTGCAATTGTTCGAGCAACTTTTAAAACCCTATTAACAGCCCTAGCAGACAATGCATACTTATTGCTAGCAGTAGTTAAAAATTCTCGCTCACTATTGCCAAGTTTGCAATACTGCTTTATCTTTGAAACAGGTAGCTTTGCGTTTGTTAAACAATTAAAATCCTTATATCTTTCTTTCTGAATTTCCCTTGCCATTTTCACTCTTGTTGCTATAGTGCTAGACTTTTCAACTTCTAAATTATCATCAGACAATAACTTTTCTATAACTACAGGCTCCATACTTACAAACAAATCAATCCTATCGATAAGTGGCCCTGATACCCTACCCCTATATTTATTTACAACATTCATACTACAAATACAATCCTTAATATTGGTACCATAATACCCACAAGGGCAAGGGTTTTGACTAGCAACAAGCATAAATTCACAAGGAAACGAAATATTTCCCGAAACTCTACTTATTAATACCACTCCATCTTCTAAAGGCTGTCTTAAACTCTCTAAAACATTTCTTGGAAACTCTGGAAATTCATCTAAATACAAAACTCCTCTATGTGAAAGTGAAATTTCACCAGGTTTTATATTACTTCCACCACCAATTAGCCCTGGTTTACTAATAGAATGATGAGGGGTTCGAACTGGGCGTTTTTTTATAATGCCATGCTTATTAAGCCCAACAATAGAGTATATACTTGAAACTTCTAACTGCTCGTTTTCATCAAGATCAGGCAAAATGCTAGAAAGTGCTTTAGCTAATAAACTTTTACCACACCCCGGAGGACCGTCAAGTAAAATATTATGTCCACCACTTGCCGCAATCTCCATTGCTCGCTTTGCCATTTCTTGTCCTTTAATGTGTTCAAATCTTATCTCATTTTCATTAATTTCAGTTTCATCATTTAGTAATTTGCCATCTGCAACAACTAAATTATCATTTGGTGATTTTAAGTTATTAACTAATCCCGATAAAGTAGAATCTGTAATATAGCAAAGGTTTTTTATAAGTGATAACTCAGCCATATTATGGCTTGAACAAGCTATTTTAAGGTTGTTTTGTAATGCAAAAATTCCAGCAGGTAACACCCCATTTACGCCTCGTAAGTTACCATCTAAACTAAGCTCTGCAAGCAAAACAAAGTTATTTATCTCTGGTAAACTAAGCTTTCCATCTGCTAATAAAATACCAATAGCAATTGGCAAATCATAAACTGGACCTTCTTTTGGTATATTAGCTGGAGCTAAATTTACAACAATTTTTTTGTTAGGATACTCAAAGCCACTGGTTTTAATTGCAGATCTAACACGCTCCTTTGCTTCTTCTACAGCCTTTCCAGGAAGTCCTACAATCTCAAATCGTGGAAGTGCGCCTAATTCTATATTAACTTCTACATCAACAAGATAAGAGGTAAGACCAACAACTGCAACCGATTTTACTTTGGCAAAGTTCATAAGTTTTTTTAATTTAAATGTATTAATTTATCTTTACTTTAATGTTTTGTTTTCCCCTCAGTAATCTTTTTGGCATTATTATTATTATAATAACAGTTATAATTATCTAACTGCAAGACTTTAAAATAGCTTAAAAATGCTTAGCAAAAAATATAATGATATAATTTTTATAATGCCAATTTTTAATAAATCTTTAAATATTAAAGAAACTATTAATATATATTTAAGTAATCCTGATCAGGTTTTATTTAATGAAAAAGCTATAGGGTTTACCTCTTTTAATGAACAGGGTGAATTTAGCATTATTTCTCACCATACTAATTTTAGATCTGTAATTTCTAAAAATATAACTATAACTACAACATCTGGTGAAAAGAAGGTATTTAAGATAAATAAGGGTGTTTTATCATTTTCTAATGATAATTTAGAGGTTTATGTTGTTTAAGGTTTAAACCCTTAAAGTAATTCAAAAACCCATGCTGGTACAAATAGTATTGAGCCTTTTAATTCAAAATGATTTTTTGTTATAACCATTGCTTGGTCACTATTGTATTTGTTAAAAAATGTTCGTAAATTGGGAAAATCTTTTGCTTTTGTGTTGTTTTGGTACTTTACCTCTATAGGAAATATTTGATTAGATGTTGGCACAACAACAAAATCTACCTCTAAGGTATCTCTCCAAAAATATGTATTTAACCTTGAATGTTGAAATCTTAATACAGAACAAATTGATGTTTCAACCAATTTTCCAAGAACTGTATAATCTAATAAAACCTCTCTTCCTCGGTTATTTAGTGCATTGATAATACCTGTGTCTGTTAAATATATTTTAGGCTGTGTTCTAGCTTTTGACATTCCACCTTTACTAAATTTTTTTATCATAGAGATAATATAAGATTCATGCATAAACCAAAGATGATTTTGAACAGTTTGGAAACTTACTGAAAATTTTCGGCTAATTTCTCTAAGATTTGCAACACTACCAGATTCTGTTGATAATAAAACAAATAACTGTTGTAAGAAATAGGTATTTTTTAAGCCTGTTAGCTCCGGAATATCTCTAAAAAGTACCCGCTCAACTATTTCAGATTTTAAGTAATCTGACACTTGATATTGATCATAATTTTGTGTTTTATAAAAATCATTTATTATCTGAGGGAACCCTCCCATTAAAAGGTATTCTTCATACATATTGGAAATAGAAGTTGTGTCTCCTTTAAATTTTTCCCAAACAACTAAGGATTTTGAGTAGATATTTTGCATACTAAGAAAATCCAATGCTTCTAACTTAGGAATATTTAAATTATCATTTTGAGACCACATATAAACTTCTCTAAAGCTTAAAGGCATTACTACTATTTCTTTAAACCTACCTACTAAGCTTTCTTTAGTAGTTTTAGTAATCTTTATTGAAGCAGATCCGGAAACTATAAATTTAATTGGATATCCTAAATCGTTATATTTTTTGAGATATTCAGCCCACAAAGGCGTTGATTGAATTTCATCAATCAAGATTATTAAAGGATTTGTTTTGCTATACATTTTTTCAATTCGTTTCCCCACAAGATATTTTTCAACTGTCTGTATAAGATCTTGTACTAGGTTTTCTTTTATCTTAATAGAAGGGTCATCTGCCTTAATAAAAACAATCTGCTCAGGCTTGTAATTATTAGACAATAGGTATTCAACAGTTTGATATAAAAGCACAGTTTTACCAACTCTTCTTTGACCTACAACAGAAGTTATATATCGAACTTGGTCTAATTGTTTTATTATTGATTGTAAATGGCTTCTTTTTGTTTGATAAACGTAACTTTCAGGAATCTTACCAGTTCTCCACCAAGGATTATATTGTTCTAGAATAGTTTTACTTAACATAAGTATATGTTAGCATAAATTGTTATTTTGCACAAGTGTACTTGTGCAAAACTTATAATTTTAAAGTTTAAACCCTAACTTTTCCTACGATTTTGCCTTTGTACAAAAAATTATCTGGGTTTTCTTTGTCGTATTTTCCTTCTACTATATCAAGCATATCCTCTACTGTATCTTCAATTTTAACGTAACTACCTTTATTTCCTGTTTGTTTGGCAGTTACAAAAAAGTTTTGTGTCATGTAGTTTTTAATAATTTGCGACCTTCGATACGTAATTTGATCTTCTAAAGATAGTTCTGAAAACCCAATTAGCGATACAATTCGGTCTAAACTTTTCGCTTTTTGCAATATTGACTTTGATCTTTCGTATGCGTTGTAGTGAAAATCTCCCACAATTTCACGTGTTAAAGCTGTTGATGATGATTGTAAAAGGTCAATTGCAGGTAGTATTCCTTGTTGGTAAACCTCTCTTGACAATATTACAAAACTATTTAAATATGGATTGATAGATCTAACACCAAAATCTGTTAAATCATCTGAAGGAACAAATACTGCCTCAATAGAAGTTATATACCCATTATTTGTAGATAATAACTTTTGGTGTAATGCTCCCATTTCTGAAACCAGTGTTGGCTGATAACCATCTTCTGATGGAAGCTGGTTCATAAGTGTTGCTAATTCATTTCCTGCTTGAGCAAATCTATACATATTATCAATAAGGTATAACACATCAGATTTTTTTTGATCTCTAAAATAACCTGCAAGTGATGCACCTGCATATGCAGTTTTGTACCTTACAGCAGGATTTTCACCCATTTGACCTACAACCATTGCTACACTGTCACTTGCCTTATTATCAATTAAGCTGTTGTAAAGTTCATTTGCCTCACGTGATCTTTCTCCAACCGCACTAAATACTGAAAAGGTTTTTTTATCTTTTGAGTTAATAATTATGTTATTAATTAGCTCGTTTAAAATGACTGTTTTCCCAACACCAGCACCACCAAACATTCCAACTCTACCGCCTTTTAATATTGGTGCAAAAAAATCAATGGCTTTTATGCCTGTTTCTAAAATTGTTGTTGACTGTTTTATATTATCTAAACTTTCTTCTGTGTTTATGTGTGTATCTATATATTCATCTGTAATTAGCTTGCCTTTTTTATCAAAAGCGCGTCCAAATATGTCAAATGCCCTTCCTAATACCTTATCCCCTGCAGGTAATAATAGTTTTTTTTCTGTATTTACTAGTATGCCACCACGAGATATACTGTTTGTGTTATTTAGTGATAAACAATGATAACTAGTTTTACTTGCACTAGAAACAATTTCTAGTTTAGTTTCTGGATTATTTTTTAACACTAAAATATCATATATGTTTGGGTTATAAAGGGTAGAAAACTCTACCTCTATAATTTGACCATTTATTCCAACTACCATTGCTTCTTTTTTATCTAACATTCTGACTTTCCCAAAAATTAATACCTACTAATAAGTCTTGTTGTTTGCTATTTTTCTCTCTTTTGTTTGTTTTTAGATAGTTATACTTTAATAATTTTAAACGCTTGCCAATTGATATGGTAGATGTTTCAAGTGAACTTACCCTTGCGCCAATTTGTGCCAAAGTTGCCTCTTCTACGCCTCTTTTAAAGAGTGAAGCAAAAATTTGTGTTTCAAAAAACTTTAACATTTTAGTTAAAGAAGGCTCGAATAAAAAGTATTTCCCTTTTTGTACCGAATTGCTGTTATTGTCTTTCATTGTCAGTCCTCCCATTTCACCTGTAATAGATCTGTTTATAGCAGTTTGAGTAACCATGTTCTGAAACTCTCCATGAAATAGTCTAACATCTTTATAATTAATAAGGTATTTAACAATTGCTTTTAGCTTTTCAGAACTACTAACCCCAAAACTTTCTTCTAATTCAAAATACTGATACCTAATAGTTGACGCTCTTTGATGCATTAATCCCTTCCCAATTGATCCCACAATTACAAGATCTGGCTTGTTTTTTGCATAAAAATCTATAAAGTCTTTAAATATTTTATTATTTACCTCTCCTGCAAAACGATCATTTCCAGATATAAATACTGCTACCTGTTTTTTTGGTTTTGTTAAAACTGAAAGATCTTTATTTTTATTATCTTTATTTATAGATTGTAAAATCTCATCTTTGTAAGAATTTTTAATGCTTTGGTATAACGCAAGTAGCCTTGTATAATACTCTCTAGTGTTTAAAACAGAGTTTCTAGTTCTATACATTTTTAACAAATACACCTCTTCGTAAGTTTTAATTAAATCACTAAGTGTATTAACAATTTCTATTTCGTTTGTTAGCTCTTTTTTGCTTTGCATATCTGTATAAGTTTATTTTTTTCTCCCATTACCTTAATTAGTACTTGTTTAAATGACTTAGCATTAGTAACTGAATCAATAAAAGTGGCAGTGTTTGGATTATTAATATATGACTTAATAAATATAGATCTATATACCAGTAATTTTGTTCTAGATTCTTTTTTAAATATATTAAGCCAAATCATGGAAAGAAATACAATTGAAGGATTTAATAAGACAACTGTACCAATATCTTGGTTAAAGAAATCATATAAACGGTTTCCAATTTCTAAATCACGTTGGACTTCTTCTGTAAGTTCACTACCAAAGTGCGACAGCTGAAGACTTTTTTCATATTTAGTTGTTAGAAATGAGGATAATTGTCTGCTAATATCTTGCAATAATATTGTTTGTGTTTGTCTGCCTAGTCTTGTTACTGAAAGAGATATATTTATCGCAGGTCTTCTACCTTTGCCAAACTCAATAGGGTCAAATAGTAAATGCCCATCTGTAATACTGATTAAATTAGATACTATGTAGTCAGAAAGGTCGTTTTGTGTTGTTTGTGCAACAGGGAAGCAAGTAATTGACCCTTTTTTAGACTCTTTTGTCGTATAATTACCTGCTCTTTCTAATAACCTTGCATGCAAATAAAAAATATCACCTGGGTAAGAATCTCTACCCGGAAATCTCCTTGATAATATAGAAACTTCTCTATAGTACATAGCATGAGTAGAAAGATCGTCAAGTACTATTACAACGTCTTTACCCATTTTTTTATAATATTCTGCTATTGTCATACCTGTGTATGGCGATAGTATTATATTTCCATGTGGTGAATTTGACGTAGTTGACACAATTACCACGTTTTTTTCTAACTTATGTTTTTTTATAAAGTTTTGGATATTTTTAATATCAGATATATTGCTACCAATTGTTACATAAACAACCACACCTTTTGTTTTTATAACATGGTTTTTTAATATTGTTAATAGAAATGAAGTTTTTCCGGTTTTTCTATCCCCAACTACAAGTTCTCGTTGTCCTAAACCTACTGGTACTAGTAAATCAACAATAGAAACACCCGTTATAAATTGCTGTTTAACATCTACTCTTGTATCCATTCCAGGTGGTAGTTTATCTAAAAGATCAACTGCTTTTGATGTTTTGTTAGCCTTTTCACTATCCATATTATCTGAAATCGGACCTACAATATTTCCTAAACCGTCAACTACTTTTCCTAAAAGGTCATCTTTTATTTCTATACTAGGTAAAATGTTTAACCTTGTAACCTTTTGTCCTACATTAACTGGTGTTGTCGAAAAGAGTAATACACTTATGTTATCTTTTTTTATTGATTTTACTTGTCCAACCTTGCCGTTTTCAAATACTAATACCTCTCTGTTTTTAACAGTTGGTAACCCCACAATATTAACAATTGGATGTAACACACTTACAACCTCTCCATATTCATTTGTTTTTGATAAACTGTCTTGGTATAAACTCATTATGATAATCTACTTTTTAATATAATAGGTTCAATACTTTTGCAAATACTATAATCAAAGGTTTTCCCATCTTTCATAATAATTGTTCCGCCATATATGCTTGGATCAACACTAAAACTTACAATATATTTTTTGTCTGTTGTTGAAATATAGTTTGAGATTTCTTGTAATGTTTTTTTGACAGGTTGTATGGCAAATGTAAAATGGACTTTTGGTAACTTACTAATATGTTTAAGTATACTACTTATAAAGGTGTTTAACGCTTTTATATTTGAGATTGTAATTTTATTTTCTTTTAAATCTTGAAGAAAAAAGTCGTAATTTTCTTGTGTAAAAAATTTTGCTAAATACCTTTTATCTACTTTTTTAGTAGAAAACAAACCATTTTCTAAATCTAACAGTTGTTGTCTTAGTATTTCAAGATCAGTAGCAGTGTTAATGTTTGTTAAAAGGTTTAGTTTCATTTTAACTAAAAAATATTATCTTTTTTTGCTTGGTTTATACTATCTATAATTAATTTTTCATGATCTTTAGCACTAAATGACATTGGTATAGCTGTTTTGATAATATTTTTAAGCATTTTTTCTGCCTTTTTATCTATCTCTTTTTCTTTTTCTTGTTTATAAGTTTTTACCTGTTCAAGCGCGTTTTCATACTCTTTGTTTAATTTTAGGCTTATCTCTTTATATGTGTTTTCGGTTTTGTTATTTATATTATAAAAAATTTCTTCAACTTTTGTGTCTCCTTTTAATGATATATTATCTAATAATTGTTTTGTGTTTTGGTTAAGCTTAACTGCCAATTGATTTAAACTCTTTATATTTTCTTGCTCAATTTCATTTAAAGCTTTTTGCAAGTTTTTATCTTGGTTGTTATTAACTTGATCTACCTTTTTTTCAATAACATTTTTAATTTGGTCTGACTTATTTATTGCATCTGACATTATTTGTGATGCACTTTTTTCAGCATTTTCTAGTACTGCTTGTGGGTTTGGACCTAATTGTTTTGAGATTTTTTTGTACTCTATTAGCTTTTTAACTATTACTTGTAGCATTGCAAAGTTGAAAAGGAAAAGGGCTATATTAAAAGATAAAACCTGAAAATTTATGGGCATAGTTTTATGTTAAAGGGTTACTATTATATATGCAAGAAATAACCCTCCAAAAACAACTGCTACTGTTAAGCTACTGTTAATTAAAATACCAGTTAAGATAGAATTTCGTGCTAAAGGATTACGTCCAAGTGCTTCTAGCCCTCTTAAAGCTATCCGCCCAAATAAGAAAAACCCAAAACCGATACACAAAACTACAACAAGTATTGCGAGTATGTATCTTATTGCTTTAGACGGCTCGGATGTTGCACTTTGTGTGCCTATATTTAAAAATTGAACAAAAGAATTCTCTAACTTATCAATAAACTTTTGTGATTTTTTTAGCTCAAAAATTGATAGATCGTTATTTCCCTTTAAATCTATTGATACATTTATAAGTTGTGGGGTGCCTCCATCATCTTTTAGTGCTTGTAAAGCTTTTCCAAGCTTTGGTTCTCCTGGCACAAGACTTTTAACACCAACTCCTGCTATATTAGAACTTGTTATATAATCTCCTATCTCAATTGAACCTTCTGTTGTACTTACTAGTGTTTTTACCACTCCATTTTGTATTAAGGGGTAAAGATTTTCATCTGCAACTTTTTCTACTGTTACTTCTAAATCTGGGTGTAAGTTAATAACCCCAACCATATCTTTATCAGCAGACCTACTTGATAATATATATCCATCTGGAGCAAAACTAACTATATTTCCATCTTTAACCTTTTGACCTTGTTTTAAAATAACTTGCACATACTCTGCTACTGTTGTGTTAAATATTACAGGTTGAGCAAAAACATAAGATCTGGTAAATGTACCAAGTAGTATAAAAAAAGTAATGGCAAGGATTTTATTTTTCACAAAATAATTTTACATTGAAACTACAGAAAAATAAAGGCGGTGAACAATAAAATCATAAAACTTGTCTTTCTACATACTAACCTTTAAAATAAGCCATATGCAACCATATAATCCAAAACAAATTGAAAAAAAATGGACAGACAATTGGTATAAAGATAATCTTTATCAACCTGATTTAAACAATGCTAAAAAACCTTATTACAACCTTATGATGTTTCCTTACCCTTCGGCAGAAGGTCTTCATGTTGGTAATATGTATGCATTTACTGGCTCAGACGTTTTTGGAAGATTTATGCGAATGCAAGGATATAACGTTTTTGAGCCCATTGGGCTAGATGGTTTTGGAATACACTCTGAAAACTATGCTATAAAACAAAATATTCACCCAAAAGTAATGTCTAAAAAAACAGAAAAAAATTTTTACCGACAATTAAAGCTAATTGGAAATGGTTTTGCATGGAACAATAGGCTAGAAACCTACGACCCAGAATACTATAAATGGACGCAGTGGATATTTATTCAAATGTATAAAAATGGTTTAGCATACCAAGATATAACTAATGTAAACTGGTGCCCAAGTTGCAAAACTGTTTTATCAGATGAACAGGTTGAAAAGGGAAAATGCGAAAGGTGCAAGTCTCAGGTAACCCAAAAATCTATGAAACAGTGGTTTTTTAAAATTACTAAATATGCAGAAGAATTAATAGATGATTTAGATAAGCTTGATTGGGAAGATAAGATTAAAACTATTCAAAAAAACTGGATAGGCAAAAGTGTAGGCGAAGAAATTGATTTTAATATTAAAAACTCTACAAAAAAAATAACAGTTTTTACAACAAGACCAGATACAATAGAAGGAGTAACATTTATAGTTTTATCTCCAGAACACCCATTAGTTAAAACCCTATGCGATAATGACAAAAAAGTGACAGATTATGTTAATAAGAGTAAAAACAAAACTGATCAAGAAAGAATTATAAATAAAGACAAAACTGGCGTTTTTACAAATTTATACGCAATTAACCCAGTTACAAAAAAAGAGATACCTATATGGGTTGCTGATTATGTTTTATCAACTTATGCAACTGGTGCTGTTATGGGAGTTCCTTTTTCTGATGAAAGAGATAAACAATTTGCAAAAAAATTTGGTATAGAAATTAAAAAACACGGTATTTATAAAAAACCTGTTGGCAAGAAAAAAGTAACTTACAAACTACGTGATTGGTGCATATCAAGACAAAGGTACTGGGGGGCGCCAATACCTATTATTTATTGTGACAAATGCGGCGTGCTAGCAGTGCAGGAAAGCAAACTGCCAGTTTTATTACCTAATTCTAATGACTATTTGCCGTCAAATGATGGTAAAGCTCCTTTGGCTCGCAACCAAGAATTTGTAAATGTTAAATGCCCAAAGTGTGGCGGAAAAGCAAAAAGAGAGACAGATGTTTGTGATACGTTTTTAGACTCTAGCTGGTACTACCTAAGGTATCCTTCGTTAACTGAAGAAACATCTTCAATTGTAAATGCAAAGAATGAACTTTCTGAGTACCATCGGTCGATAGAAAGTAATAATAAAACTCAATCGCCGATTGCACTCTCGACAACTAACTTTGAAAAAAATTCTTCTCAAAGCAAGAGTGAACAGTTGTCTGCGAGAGCTACCCAGAAACCTCATTCTTTGACCCTGGAAACCCCTTGGAATGAAAACATTACTAAAAAATGGTTACCAGTAAACAAATACATAGGAGGAGCAGAACATGCTGTTTTACATCTTCTTTATTCTCGTTTTGTTACAAAAGCTTTAAGAGATTTTGGGTATATCGATTTTGATGAACCTTTTCTAAGTTTGAGAGCTCATGGACTTATTGTTAAAGATGGTGCCAAAATGAGTAAAAGTAGGGGGAATGTTATTAACCCAGATGAATATATAGAAAGATTTGGTGCAGATACACTTAGAACTTATTTAATGTTTATGGCACCTTTAAGTATGGGTGGAGATTTTAGAGATAATGCGATTTTAGGAGTAAATAGATTTTTACATAGAGTTTGGAACACAACACAAACAAAAACAACAAACACAACCTCAGAAAAACTAAAGAAAAAACTTAATTGGACAATAGAAAAATGTACTAATAGTATACCAAAACTAAAATACAATGTTGGTATTGCAAGTCTAATGGAATTTTTAAATGAGTGGGAATCAAAAAAAGAATATACTATGTCAAAAAAAGATACAGTGTCGTTTCTAAAATTATTAGCTCCATTTGCGCCATTTATTACAGAAGAGCTATACAGCATTATTGAAAATAATGATAAATCTATTCATTTGTTAACTTGGCCAAAAGTAGATAAACAAGTTTTAGAAGAAAAAAATATTGAAATTGCAGTGCAA
>Ga0114931_10003411_pt1 | contig 20150 bp, 15 predicted proteins | sample 2SBtaG_FD_89579 | JGI IMG/M metagenome (GOLD analysis project Ga0114931, IMG submission 89579) | Deep subsurface microbial communities from Kolumbo volcano to uncover new lineages of life (NeLLi) - 2SBTROV14_V59a metaG | ecosystem: Environmental > Aquatic > Marine > Volcanic | place: Kolumbo...
AAGTCGCCGGGCTCGGCGTCGGCGCCCTCGAGATAGACACAGCCGTCGATCTCGGGCGCCTGGCCGTACCAGCGGCCCTGCAGCACCAGGTCACTCTCGTCGGAGACGCCGTCGACGAGGACCTCGAGCTCGCGGCCGATCATCTGCTGGTTGGCCTCGCGGCGGAGGCGCTGCTGCATGGCCATCAGCCGATCGCGGCGCGCCTCGGCGACCTCGAGCGGGACGCGGTGAGGCAGCATGGCCGAGACGGTGCCCGGCTCCTGCGAGTAGGTGAAGGCGCCGACGTGGTCGAAGCCGGCGTCGCAGACGAACTCTTCCAGCTTGGCGAAGGCGTCGTCGGTCTCACCCGGGTGGCCGACGATGAAGGTGGTGCGCAGGACCAGGTTGTCGATGCGCGAGCGCAGCTTGTCGACCAGCTGGCGGGTGACCCGCGACGAGTGGCCGCGGCGCATCCGCTTGAGCACATCGTCGTCGATGTGCTGCAGCGGCACGTCGATGTACTTGACGACCGTCGGCTCCTCGGCGATGGCGTCGATCAGCTCGTCGGTGAAAGCGGTCGGGTAGGTGTAGTGCAGGCGCACCCAGCGGACGTCGCCGGTGCGGGCGACCTTGCGCAGGAGCTGGGCCAGGGTCGGCCGCGGCTCGGGCAGGTCGGCGCCGTAGCGGGTGAGGTCCTGGGCGATCAGGTTGATCTCGCGGGCGCCCTGGGCGGTGACCGCCTCGACCTCGCGGACGATCGAGTCGATCGACCGGCTGCGCTGGGGTCCGCGCAGCTTGGGAATGATGCAGAAGGCGCACGGCCGGTCGCAGCCCTCGGCGATCTTGACATAGGCCGAGTGGTGCGCGCCGGTCAGGATGCGCGGAGTCTCGTCGTCGTAGATCCACTGCGGCGTGGACGAGACCTCGACCACCGGCAGCTTCTTGCCCGCCTGCGCCGGCGCACCGACGACCCGCGAGATGGCGGCGTAGTCGGCCGATCCCAGGATGTGATCGATCTCGGGAATCTCGGTGGCGATCTCGTCGGGGTAGCGCTGGGTCAGGCAGCCGGTGACGACCAGCTTCTGGCAGCTGCCCTCGGCTTTGTACTGGGCCATCTCGAGGATGGTGTCGATGCTCTCTGCCTTGGCCGCGTCGATGAAACCGCAGGTGTTGACGACGATGACGCTGGCGTCACCGGGGTCGTCGACGCGGTCGAAGCCGGCCCGCTGCACCTCGCCGAGCATGACCTCGGTGTCGACCCGGTTCTTGGGGCAACCGAGGGAGACGAAGTAGACCTTGGGGGCGTCGGACACGGCGGTGCAGTCTGGCGCCCGCCCCCGGGCCTGTCAATCGAGACGTGCTTCCACCGGCGGCGGCGCCACCTCGGGCGCCGGTCGCATGGTCGCCAGCTGGCCGGCACCGCGAGTCGGCTGCCAGCGGCTGGCCAGCGCCAGCACCGCGAAGCCGGCCACGCACAGGGCGCCGCACCAGTAGATGGCCGCGTAGGCACCGTAGGCGGCGGCGACCAGCGACACCACACCGGTCGCGGTGCGCCGGGCAATGCTCTCGACCGACAGCACCGTGGCCCGTTGTGACGAGTCGGTGATCTCGCGGTTGAGGATCGGCTTGACCAGCGGCGAGTACAGCCCCTTGGTCGCACCCTGTACCGCCAACATCGCCAGCGCCCACGGCCCGGCGATGCTGTTGAGGAGCAGGAAGCTGATGGCCAGCGTCGCCAGCAGGCCCCACACCAGCGTGCCCTCGCCCAGCCACGCCCGCAGCGATTCGTAGCGCAGGGCGAAGATCGCGCCGATGCCGAAGACGCCGGCGTAGACCATGCCGGTCTGCCAGTAGTTGAAGCCGTGGGCGACCAGGTACGGCTGGTACAGGTAGACGGTGACGCGTACCAGCGCGAACACCACCGCCGAGTAGAAGATGATCCAGGCCAGCCGCTTGTTGCGGGTGGCGATGGCCAGCGATTCGCGCATCAGCGTGAAGTGCGCCTTGAGCTCGACCGCCAGCGGCTCGCGGGGGCGCGACTCGCGGCGCGACTCGGCGTGCATCAGCAAGGCGACGACGAACGCCACCGCCGCGGTGCCGGCGTTGACCAGGTACGGCAGCCCCAGGTCGACGGTGGCCAGCAGGCCGCCGGCCACGCAGGCGGCGACGTTGCCCGCCATGTGCCACGCCGACGCGTGGCTCTCGCGGCGCGGGTACTCGTGGATGCGGCCGTTCTCCTGCAACAGATCGAACAGGTAGGCCGAGTCGGCGCCCGAGCAGAGCGCCATCGACATGCCGGCCAGCGACTGCGACACCAGGAACATGCCGAAGCCGTGGGCGGCGTAGCCGAACAGGCACGAGGCGACCATCGCCAGCGCACCCAGCATCATCGACTGCCGGCGGCCGATGCGGTCGGCGAAGGCGCCGGTCGGCACCTCGATCAGGACGACGATGGCGCTGTAGACCACCGACAGCAGCATCACCTCGTCGAAGGCGAGGCCGCGGTCGATCATGAAGAAGACGAAGACCGGCTGCCACAGGTACGAGGTGGCCAGGAGCCGGTACAGGTAGAACAGGCGCAGGGCTTTCACCATCAGTCGCGCTCCGCCAGCTCGGCCGGGCCGCAGAGCACCAGGATGGCCTCGACCGCGGTCACGCGAACGACGTCGTTGCCGGTGTGGAGCGCCGCCGCCAGCGGCGCCAGATCGACCTCGGCCTTCAGCCGGCGCAGCGCCAGGGCGGCGGGCACGCGGAACGCGTCGATGTCGAGCTGCTTGGCCAGCTGCGGCACCGCGATGCGGTCGCCGAGGGCGGCCAATGCCTGGGCGGCACCGACCTGATAGCGGCCGTCCTCGAGGATCGACACCAGCTCGTCGCGCACCGAGGTATCGCCGGCCATGCCCAGCTCTACGGCCGAGCGCATCTTGATCTCGACGGTGGCGCGGTCACCCGAGCGCGCCGTGCGCAGGGCCTTGAAGCCCTCCTCGTCGCCCAGCCGCGCCAGCAGACCGGCGGCGCTGATCCGATAGTGGCGGTAGCCCATCATGCCGCGCAGCTGCGAGGCGCCGGCGTCGTCGCCGAGCTGCGCCAGCGACTTGGCGGCGTCGAGCTTGACGTCGCGCTGGTGCGCGTGCAGCCCTTCGACCAGGGCGGCGCGCCCCTTGTCGTCGCCGGCGCGAGCCAGTGCGTAGGCGATTTGCACCTGAACCAGCGGGCTGGGCTCGGTCTTCAGATCCTTGCGCAGCATCTCCAGCGCGTGCGGGTCGGAGATGCGTGACAGCGCCGTGGCGGCGATCCGCTGGACCCGCGGCGACGGCGACGACAACAGCTGGCGCAGGTCGCCGACCGCGCGGTCGTACAGCCTTTCGGGATCGATCTCCGGCTCCTTCGCCGCGTCGGCGGCGGAGGTCTCGGCGGTACCAGGCGAGCGCGCGGCGATGGCCGCCGGCGGCGCCGAGTCGTGCTGCGTCGGCGCGACCTCGGCGGTGACCTCGTGCGGCCGCGGCCAGGCGGCGAAGCCGACCACGCCGACGCCGACCAGGAGCAGCGCTCCGGCGCCGGCGATGACGCCGCGGCGGCGGCGGCGCACGAACGGCGTGTCGTCGTCGGGCACGGATGCCGGCGGCGGTGGCGCCACCCGCGCGGGCGCGGCGGCGCGGTTCGGCTCGGCGGCGGCAGGCGGAGTCGCGGCCGGCGCGGGCGCCTTTGCCTTGGCCTTCGGCTTGGCCTTCGGCGGCGGCTCCGGCACGGCCGCCGGGCGCCCCTCGGCGCACTCCACCGAGCAGAACGTGACCACGCGGGCGCCGCGAATCCGCGCGACCGGCGCGCGGGTCGGGTCGATGACAGACTGACAGGTGGGACAGATGGATTCCATCACGGGAACGCGAGCACGGCGGCCTTGCCGTGCGCCTTCATGAGCTCGTCGATGTAGGCCAGCGCGAAGTCGCGGCGCGCGAGCATCGATCGGATCTCTTCGTCCGACAGCAGGTATTCGTAGGGACCGAGATCGGTGGACAGTGCTTGCTTGACCTCGTCGAAGGTCAGCCCGCGCAGGTGCTGAACCGTGCGGCGGGAGAATTTTTGCGACCGCATCAGATAGGTCACGGTTCGCTCGTGGCCCTCGTCGCTGAGCCCGAACGACAGCGTGTTGTCCATGAAGTAGAGGCGCTCACCATCGGCCGAGGCGCGGGCGTTGCCCCCGCTCCACCGATCCGAATTGTTGATCAGATGATCGAAGAGCACCATGTTGCTGATCTGCCGCGCCATCGCGTAGTCCTCGGCAGGTATCTCCTTCCCGACGGTCAGGAGGCGCTTCCAGGTCACGATGCCGTCGACGTCGTCGATCCGGTACCCGCCGATCTTCGCCTGGGTGATGATCGGAATCCACCATGACATCTCACCCGCGACATAACCGCGGGAATCCTCGATCATCTCGGTCTGCAACCTGGGTGCGTATCCCACACTCGACGGGATCAGGGCCGCCAGCAGGTCGCTCTCGCGGAACGACCTGCCCATTGCCGGGGCCACCGTCGACAGCCCGACCAGGCGGTTGATGCGAAAGGCGGCAATCTCGCGCCGCGGAATCGTCTGGTAGTTGGTCTGCTCGGGCTTGAACGCGGCCATGGCGCCGTTCTCCAGCTCGATGCGCAGCGAGATGGACGAGCCGCCGTGGTTGAACTTGACCCGCTTGATCGCGCTCTCGCGAAGCGGCGCCAGCAGCAGCTCGTCGCGAACGCCCTCGAACATCCCCGGCGCCGCCGGCTTGCGGACGAAGACATGCGGCCGCTCCAGCGGATGGATGCGACCCGGCACGCCGGCTTCGAGCGATGCCGCCTCGGCGCGGCGCAGGCTCGCGGCTTCGGCCTCCTGCTGCAGCATGCCGCGGACGTACCCGCCGCCGAACAGTACACCGGTGGCGATCCCCGCAGCGGTACCGATCCCCACCACGAGCTCGAACGCCACGCACGTCCCGAGCCGCATGTGTGCAGAATATCATCCGGTTTTCAGGCGTACAAAATTCGCGACCACGGGAGACCCAATGGTAGATTCAACCCTCGAAAGCGGGCGAAAAGTGGCCACGTCAAGCTTGATATGCTCGACCTGCCGTGCGCCTATCGCGCCCGGTAGTCGATATTTTCGCTGCTCGGTATCATCCTGTAATTCCGGGCGGATGAAGCTCCGGTTCTGCTCGATGGCGTGCTGGGAGAAGCACGTGCCCACCGCGCGGCACCGCCAGGCCGAGTGCATCGAAGAACCGCCGGCGGACTGAGATGCTGGCCCTGGTCCTCGGCGATCGCCCCCACCTGGAGGCCGATCATCCGGCGCCCGAGCGCCCGCCCGGCGAGGCCCGGGTCGCCATGCGCCTGGCCGGCGTGTGCGACACCGACCTCCAGCTGACCCGCGGCCACGGACAGTCGCTGGCGATGACGTCGATCGGCTCGGGCGGCGCCCCGCCGAACAGCGGATCGCAGTAGAGCACGAACGAAACCTGCGCGCCGGCCGCGACCGGCAACGTCCCCTGCTCGACCCGCACCTCGCCGGCGGGCACGTACGGGCAGCCGGCGAGGCAGAGCAGCACGGGGAACGCGAGTAGCCGGGATTGCGCCTCTCCAGCCCAGGCCGCGGGAGGCATACAATGATCGCGACCATTGGCTGGCAACAGCTCACAGAACCGCAACGCTCCCGAGCTCATCGACGGGACCGACGCCCTGCCCCGCCTGGCCGAGCGACTCCACGAGCTGGGCGCGCGCCGCGTGCTGGTGATCAGCGCGCCCGGACGCCGTCACGTGGACACCGTGCTCGCAGCGCTGGTGCGCTTCGACACCGAGGTCTTCGACGGCGCGCAGGTGCACGTGCCGGGCGAGGTCGTCGACCGCGCGGCCGCCGCGCTCGGCGGCGCCGACACCATGGTCACCGTCGGCGGCGGCTCGGCCACCGGCCTGGGCAAGGCGCTGCGCCTCGACCACGAGCTGCGCTTCGCCGCAGTGCCGACCACCTACTCGGCGTCGGAGATGACCTCGATCCACGGCGTCACCCGCGACGGGCGCAAGGTCACCGGCCGCGCCGACCGCGTGCGCCCCGACCTGGTCGCCTACGATCCCGCGCTCACCGCGACCCTGCCGATCGGTCTCACCGTGCAGAGCCTGCTCAACGCCCTGGCCCACCCGGTCGGCGCGCTGTCGACGGCGTCGCTCGAGGGCGACGACCGCGCGGCGGCGCTCGACTGCGCGGCGGCGCTGGTGCGGGCGATCGAGGATCTGCTGCTGTGGCCGTCCGACCTGCGCGCGCGCCGCCGGGCGCTGATCGCCGCGTCGCGCGCGGGCGCGCTGCTCGACCGCGGCAAGATGGGCGTGCACCACGCGCTGGCGCACCTCCTCGGCGGCGGCCTCGGCCTGCCCCACGCCCCGCTGCACAGCGTGCTCCTGCCGCAGACGCTGGCCCACCTGCGCAGCGAGCAGCCGGCGCTGATGGCCGAGCTCGAGACCGCGGTCGGACGCCCGGCGCTCGAGGCCCACCTCCACGATCTGTTGACCCGCGCCGGCGCGGCGCGGTCGCTCGACGCCCTCGACGCCGACGCCGGTGCCGTCGCCGAGCTGGCGCGGTCGCGCCCCGAGCTGCCGGCCGAGGTCGTGGCCGACGCGCAGCACGGCCTGCGCCCGACCGGCTCCGGCCAGCGCCTGCCGCTCGGCCCCGAACCGATGGCGCTGCTCGCCGGGCCGGATCCGTCGCGCGCCCGGCGGGTGGTGGTGGCGCTGCACGGCCGCGGCGCCGAAGCCGGCGGCATGGTCCGCCGCGTGCGCGAGCTGGCGGGCAACGATCCGACGACCGCGATCATCGGCCTGCGCAGCGGCGACAACCGCTGGTACGCGACCCGCTACGGCGCGCCGGGCGCAGGCGATGACGCCGAGGTCACCGCCGCGCTCGCCCGCGTCGATCAGGCGCTGGCGTCGCTGGCCGCCGTCGTGCCGCCGGCGTCGACCGTGCTGGCCGGATTCTCCCAGGGCGCCTGCCTCGCCCTCGAGTTCGTCGCGCGCAACCCGGGACGCGTCGCCGCGGTCGTCGCCCCGTGCGGCGCGCGCATCGGCGCGCCGTCGGCGTGGAACCCGGCCGCGCCCGGCAGCCACGCCGGCCTGCGCGCCCTGCTCGGCGCCGCCGCCCAGGACCACTGGGTCGACGCCGCCCACGTCGATGCCACCGCCCGCTGGCTGCGCGACGCCGGCGCCGCCGTCGACCTGGCCGGCAGCCCCGGCGACCGCCACGACATCGCGGCACAGCTGCGCCTGCGCGCCCGCGACATCATCCTCAACCGCCCCGAGCCGAGCGGCGCGACCGGCTTCGGCAACGCCATCACCTCCGAAGCGCTGGCCGGCGCCGTGCCGCGGCAGCAGAACACGCCGCGCCTGTCGCCTCACGGCCTCTACCCTGAGCAGATCAACGGCACCGGCTTCACTGCCGCCCGCGCCGACAACCTGCGCACCTGGTGCTATCGCATCCGGCCGTCGTCGCAGCGGCGCAGCTTCGCGCCGCTGGCCCATGCCACCTTCGGCGCGGCGTTCGAAGGACGCCCTCCGGCGATCGATCTCACCGGCTTCGCGCCGCCGGCAGCCCCGACCGCGCCCGCCGACTTCGTCGACGGCCTGGTCACCATGGGCGGCGCCGGCAGTCCGTCGCTGCGCCGCGGCTGGGCGGTGCACCTGTACGCCTGCGACCGCAACATGGAAGACCGCGCCTTCTACGACGCCGACGGCGACCTGCTGCTGATCCCGCAAGAGGGCGCGCTCACCGTGATCACCGAGCTCGGCCCGCTGGAGGTTTCGCCGGGACAGCTGGCCATCTTGCCCCGGGGCATCGCCTTCAGCGTGCAGCTGCACGGCGCCCGCGCGCGCGGCTGGCTGGCCGAGATCTACGGCCGCCACTTCCGCCTGCCCGAGCGGGGGCTGGTCGGCGCCAACGGCCTGGCCGACGAGCGCCACTTCCGCGCCCCGGCCGCCTGGTACGAGGATCGCCTGGCGCCCGGCTTCCGCATCACCGCGTCACTGGGCGGCGGCCTGCACGAGACGACCCAGGATCACTCGCCGTTCGACGTCGTCGGCTGGCACGGCAACTACAGCCCGTGGGTCTACGACTTCGACGATTTCGCGCCGTCGGCCAACGTTCGCTTCGACCACGGCGACCCGTCGATCTTCACCGTGCTGACCACGCCGCTCGACGAGATCGGCGCGCACCTCCTCAATCTGATCCTCTTTCCCACCCGTTGGGACGCGACCCACGGCACCTTCCGCCCGCCCTTCTTCCACCGCAACGCGGTGTTCGAGTTCAACGGCATCGTCCACCAGGCAGCTCGCGACGACAGCCCGTTCGTCCCCGGCGTCAGCTTCTTCACTCCGCCGATGACAGCCCACGGCGTGAGTGGCCGCACCGTCGAGCGACTGCGCGCGCTGTCCGACGACGCCGCCGATCGGACCATGCGCCTGGGAGCGCCGTCGCTGTGGTTCCAGCTCGAGAGCAGCCTGCCGATGTCGCTGACGCCGTGGGCCGAAGCGCACCGCCTGCCCAACTGGGGCGCCACCTGGGCCAGCCACGCGTCGTTCTTCGACCCCGAGGCGTGAGCGCCGGCGGGGACCCGGTTTGACAGCCCCCCGCCCCGGCACCTTGAGACGTCGACAACGAGCAAGTCAAGCGGCAGGAGCTGGCCCTGCTGGTCCCCGACTTCCACGGCCCGGGCGACTACGCCACCAGCCCCGCCGACTCGCGCTTCATCGGCGTGGGCATGGACGTCAAGGCAGCTGCTGGCGCCGCCCAGACCGGCCGCGCCAGATCGTGCCGACGTCGGCGAACGCGTCGGCGAAGCGATCGCGCGACGGTCCCCAGTACAGCACCGCGTTGTCCTTGGTCGGCGAGTCGCCGGTGAAGCGGATGCGCTCGCGCAACACGCAGACGTCGCACTCGGGCAGCAGCCGGCTGTCGACCTGCAGCGTGCGCAGCTGGGCCAGGTTGAAGGCCAGCCAGGTGACCTCGACGACGTTGCCGGCCGCCACCTCTTCCGCCAGCTTGCACCAGAAGCGCTTGGGCAGCGCGCCGCGGCGATCGCCGGGGGGATTGATGAAGACGCGCCCGGCCCACGGCCGGCCGAGTCCGTCGTCGGCCGCGCCGTACCAGTGGGCGGCGCCGACGTTGGCCTGCGCCTCGGTGCACGAGCACGGGTCCAGATCGATGGCGCCCATCACCCGGCGCACCCGTTCGAGCAGCCACGGCGGCGTGAAATGCTCGGCGCTCGCGGACAGGGTCAGCGCGTGGGCCTGACGCGGGCGCGCCCGCAGCGCACCGAAGTGCGCGCGGGCGCCTGAGTCGAGCTTCGGGTCGGCGGCCATGCGGGCGAGCATATCGCAACCGCACGGCGTCGGCGCCGGCGACCGCGTGGCGGTGCTGTCGGAGAACCGGCCCGAGATGCTGGAGCGGTTCGTCGCCGCCGCGCGACTGGGCGCGATCGTCGCCTGCCAGAGCTGGCACCTGGTGCCGCCCGAGCTGGCCCACTGTCTGTCGATCGTGGAGCCGACGGTGAGCTTGGCATCGTGTCACCTCCGTGCAAGTTGTCGGTACGACCGAGACGTCTCGCGCTCGATGTTCGAGCTCGTCGTTCATGCGGCACAACGGATCGCGCGCCGCTGCGATTACCCTCGGGGCCAGCGTGGGCATCCACGCACATGTGTCATGTGCGGCCGGGGCGCCTCCGCACACCCGTACGATCGTTGCACACCGGTCCACCCTGTAACCCGCCGAGTAATATGGGCGGTAGAGAACCGTAAGCTGGCACGCGTAATGCTGGAGATGTGCGCGCGATGTCCGAGCTCGAGTTCACCAATGTCGACCGGGAGTTCTTTCGCCGCGGCGAGGAGATCGAGGACGCGCCGGCAGCCCCGGTCGAGGACTTCTCGGATCTGGATGACGGGCAGGAGCGCGCGTCGTTGGCGCGGTCATTCATGGACCAGCTGCGGCAGATGCGCGAGGCGAGCAAAACACCCCGCCCGGAGAAGCTGGCCGAGGGCACACAGGGCCCCGAGCGCAGCATCGAAACCGATCGGATTGCACGCATCCGGCGGTTCCGTCGGCCGTCGAACAAGGTGTTCGCGTTCGTCGGCGGGCTCGGCGCACTGGCCGTGATCGCGCTGCTGATCCCGAGCTCCGGCTCGCAGGCTGGCGCCAACGTGCTGGCTGCCGCGAGCGTGGAAGAGCCCGCGCCCGCCCGATCGTCCAGCAGTCCGCTCATCCTGAGCGAAGCCCGGGCCGAGCCTGGGCGGAGTCGAAGGACCGCCCCCGCCCGATCGTCCAGCAGTCCGCTCATCCTGAGCGAAGCCCAGGCCGAGCCTGGGCGGAGTCGAAGGACCGCCCCCGCCCGATCGTCCAGCAGTCCGCTCATCCTGAGCGAAGCCCAGGCCGAGCCTGGGCGGAGTCGAAGGACCGCCCCCGTGCCCGCGCATCCTGAGCGGAGCCCGGGCGCAGCCCGGGCGGAGTCGAAGGGACCCGCGCGATCGTCCCACAGGCCGCCCATCCTGAGCGAAGCCCAGGCGGAGCCTGGGCGGAGTCGAAGGACCGCCGCCGCGCCCGCGCCGACGCACCATCACCGCGCGGTGAAACGCGCCGTCCATCGCCATCACGCCAACGGCGCCGCGCTGTACACGCGCGGACTCGCCGCCTTCAACCAGGGCAACATGTCGCGCGCCCGGCACGAGTTCAGGGCCTCGGCCCACGCCGGCCACGTGCCCGCGTACCGCGCGCTCGGCGTGGTCTACCGCAAGCAGGGCAAGCGCGCGGCGGCCATCCGCGCGTTCAAGACCTACGTGCACAAGGCCCCGCACAGCCGCGACGCCAAGCTCGTGCGCAAGCTGGTCGCCCAGCTCGAGCGCGGTCGCCGCTAACCGACCCGGTTACTTCGGTAAGCGCTTCAGCAAGCGCTCGACCCGCGGCGCCAGATCGCTGGCGGTGATGCCGCCGTGGTGGACGAAGCGCACCACCCCCTCGTGGTCGATCAGCACCAGGTGGGGGATGGTCGACACCTTGTAGGCGTCGCTGATCTCGCCGGTCTCGTCGACCACGATCGGGAACGTGGTCTTGGCGATGATCGAGCCGGCCTTGTCCAGGTCGAGGCCGTCGAGCTTGATCGACACCACCTCGAGGCCACGGGCCTGATACCGGCGGTAGATCTGCTCGACGTGGGGAATGGTGTCCCGGCACGGCCGGCACCAGTTGGCCCAGAAGTCGAGCAGCACCACCTTGCCCTTGAACTGCGACAGCGACAGGGTCTCGCCGGTCAGCTTACCGTCGTGCGACATGCGCGGCAGGGTGAAGGCAGGCGCGGGATCACCGGGCAGGATCGGCCGCAGCACGGCGCGGTGCTCGACGACCCAGTGGGCCTGCAGGGCGAACAATCCGGCCAGCGCCAGGGCAAGCCCACGGCCGCCCCAGGTGACGGCGCCCGGGCGCGAGGGGCGCGACGGCGCCACCGCCGGCTCCGGCCGCGACCGCGCCTGCACCCACGCCAGGACCAACACCACGAACATCCACCCGGCGGCGGCCACGCGCACACCGCGCGCCAGCCAGATCGGCGGCGTGCCGGTGCGTTCGAAGTAGATGGTCGCGAGGATCTTGACCGCCAGGTACGGCACGAAGGCGACGCAGGCCAGGTCGAAGTCGCGGCCGATCGAGCGCTTGCGCCCGGCGACCACGGTCAGCAACACCGAGGCCGCGAACAGCCCCATCAGATCGAGAGCGATGGCGTGCGCCAGCGCCGTGACCAGCGAACTGGCGCCCTGGCCCACGCTGACGTCCCAGCCCAGCCACAGCGAGACGATCAGCTCACGCAGATGACCGGCGATGAAGTAGAGCGCGATCAGCAGGGCGACGTCGCTGCCGGCCTTGCCCGCCGCCTCGTCGCGGTCGGCGTTGGCCAGCGCCAGACGCGGCGCCGCCAGGGCCGCGCCGACTCGCTCGAAGAAGCGTCGCGGTCGCCAGCCTAGGAGGCTGGTGTTAGACGGGACCGAGCGGCGGTTTCGAGGCGCGCCGCCAGCAACGCACGAGGAGGAAGTGGGCTGTAGCCCACGCCCGACGAGTAACGCTGCTGGCGGTGATGCATCGGAAGCGCGGCGAGGGGACGTTTGACACCAGACTCCTAGTGGCCTCGACCGCCGCCGCCCCGCTTTTCCTTGTTCATCAGCCGCTTGCGCGCCCCCGCTGCCACCGCCGACGGGATGCTCTTCGACCGCGCCACCTGCCGCAGATCCTTCTCCCGCAGGTGATCCAGAAAGCGGACGGCCGCCGGAATCGGCGTCTTTGGATTCGTGATCAGAGATAGCTTTACTCCGTATAGCTTGGTCCAGTCTCTTCGACTAGCTATGTACGCTATGACGTCGTCGGGCATGGAGTGGTTACTGGCGAAACGAGCCGCCTCCATGTCGTTGACGCCCGGAGCCTTGATGGCGGCCAGAGATACCATCTTGATCGGGTCGCGAATGAGGACCGACCGCTGAAAACTGTTCCCCAGGGTGGCCAGACGGATCTTCATCGGTACGGTCATCTTGGAAATCGGCAGGTTGGCCTCGGCCTCGGCCTCGCTGGCCGCGGCCCCGCGGGCGGCCGCGGCGAACATGGCGTCGGCCTGCTCGTCCGGAACCTCGACGATCTCGCCACCTTCCGGTCGGTCCTTCGCGCTCGCGACCTCGACCTGCTTCTTGGCGTCGTTGCGCCGCTTGATGCCGGTGAACGCCGACACCAGTTCATCCCAGGCCGAGATTCCGGGGACCTTGATGCTGTGGCGCACGGCCAGCTCGACCGCCCGATCGACGGTGGACATGCGCGCCTGGAGGTTGTTGTACATGGAGCCGATGATGGCCGGGTGGCGGAGCAACCGCTGCTCGTTCTGGGCGATCAGGTCGACCTGGAGCGCGCCGACCTTGCCGGCCAGCTCGGCCAGGGTCTCGTCAGCGGTCGAGGTGTTGAGGATGATCTTGTCGATCAGCGCGGTCTTGCCCCGGGCGGCCTCGGCGAACAGGTCCAGCACCCGGCCATCCAGGCGCGGATCGGCCAGGGCGCCCTCGAGCACCCGGTCGGGCAACCCGTCCAGGGAGCCCCGCGCCGATTTCGCCAGGCCGGCGTCATCGTCGAGCGACAGCTGGTACAGCACCGACAGCAGATCCACCGGATCGGGCAGCGGCGCCAGCCCGCGAGCGGCCATCATCTTCGCGGGGCCGGCCGACAGCGCCTGCTGCGCGGCCGGCGACAGGTCGCCCACGAGCAGCGGAGTGCGCTCGAGCGCCACTAGCGGTTCCTCTCGAACAGGATCTTGAGGCCGCGCAAGGTAAGCATCTCGTCAGTAAGCTCGATCGCGCGCGAGGCTCCTTCGAACAACGTCGCCAGCCCGCCGGTAGCCACGCAGCGGATCTCGAAGTCGACCTCGTCGCGGACGCGGTCGACGATGGCGTCGATCATGCCGACGTAGCCGAAGAACAATCCCGACTGCATCGACGCGATGGTGTTGCGCCCGACCACCTTGACCGGGTGCGCAACCTCGACACGGGGCAGCTTGGCGGCGTGGCCGTACAGCGCCTCGGAGCTGATGTGGACGCCGGGAGCGATGACCCCGCCCAGGTACTCGCCCTTGGGGCTGACCACGTCCCAGGTGGTGGCGGTGCCGAAGTCCACGACCACGCAGCCGGACTTGAACCGCTCATAGGCGGCCACGGCGTTGACGATCCGGTCGGCGCCGACCTCGCGCGGGTTCTCGTAGAGGATCGGCATGCCGGTCTTGATCCCCGGGCCCACGACCAGGGCCGGCACGTGGAGGTGCTTGTCGAAGTAGCCCTTGAGCTCGAAGATCACGGTCGGCACCACCGACGACATGATGCCATGGGTAATGGGGCCGACGCGGCCGACCAGGGCCATGAGCTGCGAGATGAGCACGGCATATTCGTCGGCCGTGCGCTCCGGAGCCGTCTGGATGCGCCAATGCGCGACCAGGTCGTCGCCCTCGTAGACGCCGAGGACGGTGTTGGTATTGCCGATGTCAACGGCAAGCAGGCAGCCCGCCATAAGCCGCGATCCTATCACCCGTTCATCGTATGGGGGGGGGCCGTGGCGGCCCCGCCGGAAAGCCCTGTTGCGGGCGCTCCCGGCGGTAGCCGGGCTGGCCGCGACCGTAGTAGTCTATTCTCGTCCGGGCCCTCGCCGGATGGCAGAAACCAGGGAGATTAGAATGCCGGAGTCCACGCGCAGCCCGCTTTGGGTCGCGCTGCTCGTCGCTGCGATGGCGGCGTGCGGCGGCAGCGGCCCCAAGCGACCCCAGCCTCTCAGCCATCATTTCGATGAGTACCACATCGCCCGCGTCCCCATCGCCGAGCGGCAGGGCGTGTTCAAGGCGCAGAACGACTACCAGATTGCCAAGGGCGAGTACATGACCGCCCAGACCAAGCTGGAAGACAACGCCACCCGCACCGAGGTGGCCAAGAACGAGCTCAAGCAGGCGCTGCTGGCCGAAGACTCGGCCAAGTCGAAGCTGAAGAACGCCGACAGCACCGGCGACATGAACCGGGTCAACACGGCCAAGGCCGACCAGCGGGCCGCCGAGATGGCGCGCCGCGCCGCCGACCAGCACCTGGCCGCGGTCAAGGCCGAGAAGAAATGGCTGGAGAAGTACATCCGCTACGCCGAACAACAGATGTACGCGCAGGAGGCCAAGTTCGAGCTGGCCAAGGCGCAGGTGGCGCAGCAGAAGAACATCCGCCCCAAGGGCTTCGCCCTGCCGCCCTACCAGCAGCAGTACAAGGAGCGATCGCGAGAGGCCCAGCGGACCAAGGCGCTGGCCGACCAGGAGAAGGCCAAGTACGAGGGCGAGAAGAAGAAGTACGACACGATGAAGGCAGAAGCCCAGCGCGCAGGCGGCGGTAAGTAGCGTCAGTGGTCGCCGAGCACACAGAGTCGGCACGCCTTCTCGTCGTCGACGACGAGAAGGTCATCCGGGAGATCCTCTCGGAGTTTCTGACCATGGAGGGCTACGTCGTGCGCTCGGTCGAGGACGGCCAGCGCGCCCTCGACGAGCTCAACCTGCGCCCGTACGACATCGTCATCTCCGACCTGAAGATGCCCAAGCTTTCGGGGCTGCAGCTGCTCGAGAAGATCACCGAGGCCAACATCAACGTCCTCACGGTGATCATGACCGGCTTCGGTACGGTCGAGACCGCCATCGAGGCGATGAAGAAGGGCGCGTACGACTACATCCTCAAGCCGTTCAAGGTCGAAGAGGTCATTCACGTCGTCCAGCGCGGGCTGGAGCGCCAGCGGCTTCGCGCCGAGAACATCCGCCTGTCCGAGGCGCTGACCCTGTATCGGATCAGCGAGGCGATCGCGACGTCGCTCGACATCGACCACATCCTCGACGTGATCCTGCAGTCGGTGGTCGACGAGATCGACGCCGACGTCGCCAGCCTGCACCTGCACGACCCCGAGAAAGACCGCTACGAGGAGCGGATCAAGCGCATCAACGGCGACGGCTCGGGCCCCGGCCCGGAGGGCGTGCCGTCGCCCAACGTCGCCGAGCTCCTGGCCTTCTTCGAAAAGGGCGCCCCGATCCTGGCCCACGGTATCAAGGCGAACCGCTTCGTCGATGCCCGCACCGAGCACTCGCGGCTGGTCTCGTACTGCGCCGTGCCGCTCCTGGTCGCCGGGCGGATCATCGGCGTGCTCAACATCTACTCGTTCACCCGCGGCAAGAGGTTCGACGAGGGCCAGCGCAAGATGCTGTCGGTGCTGGCCTCGCGCGCGGCCACGTCGATCGACAACGCGCGGCTCTACGACGATCTCCTGGTCAATAACTCGGCCCTGCAGAAGGCCAACATGAGCCTGGAGGAGAACTTTCGCCAGACCGTGGCCGGCTTCGCCCAGGCGCTCGAGGAGTCGGACCTGTACACCCGCGGTCACTCCGAGCGGGTGGCGCTGTACGCCGAGATCATCGCGCGGTCACTGGGCCTGCCGGAAGACGACGTTCAGCGGGTGGTCCAGGCCGGGCTGATGCACGACATCGGCAAGATCGGCGTCCGCTACGACATGCTCAACAAGCCGGGCAAGCTGACGCGCGAAGAGGTCAAGGTCTTCCGCGAGCACCCGGAAAAGGGCCGGCGCATCCTCCACCCGATCCCGTGCATGCGCAATCTGATCGACGGCGCCTGGTGCCACCACGAGTGGTTCGACGGCGGTGGCTATCCGCGCGGGCTGGCGGGGCAGCGGATTCCGCTGATCGGGCGCATCGTCGCCATCGCCGACGCCTACGACGCGATGACATCGGACCGGGCGTACCGCCGGGCGCTGCCCCACGCCACCGCGGTGGCCGAGATCGAGCGCTGCTCGGGGACCCAGTTCGACCCTGAGGTGGCCGAGATGTTCCTGCACATGATCGAGCAGTTCCGCCACGACGCCCGCGAGAAGGGCGACCTGCAGCTGGTTCCGCCGTAGGCCCGATCAGCGCGCGAGGGCGTCGAGACCGGCGCGGGCGCTGGCGCGGACGTCGGCGCGATCGTCGTCGATGGCGGCACGGAAGTGGCTCTCGGCCGGGTCGCGATCGCCGGCGCGAAGCTCGATCCAGGCGAGCATGACGGAGACTTCGCCGGCGCGATCCGAGAACGGATAGCGGGACAGGAAGTCGCGCATGGCCGCGGCGGCGCGGCGGGTCTGGCCGGCGCGCGCGCGGGCCACGGCCAGCCAGTAGCGGGCATCCTCGGCCAGCGGTGCGTCGGGATCGATGCGCCCGGCGCGGGCGAAGGCGCCGGCGGCGGTGCGGAACTGCTTGTCGCGCAGGGAGGTCCAGCCGTCGTGGAACGCCTGCTCCATCGGGCTGGCCGACGGAGCGAGCGCGGCGGCGGTCCTTCGACTCCGCCCAGGCTCCGCCTGGGCTTCGCTCAGGATGAGCGGACTGCTGGATGATCGAGCGGGTCCCTTCGACTCCGCGCGGGATGCGCCCGGGCTCCGCTCAGGATGCGCGGGCGCGGGCGTGGGCGCGCGGGCGCGCGCGGGCGCGGACCCGGTCGCGGGCGCGGACCCGGTCGCGGGCGCGGACCCGGTCGCGGGCGCGGACCCGGTCGCGGGCGCGGACCCGGTCGCGAGCGCGGACCCGGTCGCGGGCGCGGACCCGGTCGCGAGCGCGGACCCGGTCGCGGGCGCGGACCCGGTCGCGGGCGCGGACCCGGTCGCGAGCGCGGGCGCGAGCGCGGACCCGGGCGCGGGCGCGGGCGCGAGCGCGAGCGCGGGCTCCGCCGCCTCGAGGTCGAGGTCCTGCACGACCACCTTCTGCTCCTCGCGCGGCCAGGTCTCCCCCGCGCCGAGGAGAATCGTCTGCTGTCCGTGCACGCGCACCTCGGCGACGCCGCTGTGCACGGTCACGCCGATCAGCTCGTCGCCTTCGACCTTCACGTCGAAGGCGCTGCCGCGCGACTCGATCTCGGCGTCGCCGGTGACGACCCGGAAGCGGTCGCGGCGGGCGACGTCGGCGACCGCCACGGTCACGTGGCCGGAGCGCAGGCGCACGACCTCGTCGGTGGCGCCGTCGGGGGTCGGCTTGGCGGTGTGCACGAACTGGGCGCCATCGGGCGCCTGCACGGTGCCGTGGTGCGCCAGCTCGGGTGCGCGCGTGTTGGCCGGGCTGCGCAGGCCCACCCACAGCGCCGCGGCCGCGGCGGCAGCCAGGGCAATGGCGGCGGGCGCCACCCAGCGGCGGCGCGGTGACGGCGTCGTCGCCTCGGCTTCGGCTTCGGCGAGCAAGCTACTGCGAATGGCCTCCGCACGCGCCGGCTCGAGCGGCGGATACGGCAGCTCGCGGGCGAGCGCGGCCAGCTCCTCGGCGGTCATGATGGCCTCCCTTCGAGCCGGCTGCGCAAGCGCTTGCGCGCATCGTGCAGCCGGCGCCACATGGTTCCTTCGCGCACTCCCAGAGCCCTGGCGGCGGCGGCTCCGGGAATGCCTTCGACGTCGCACAGGACGAACGCGACGCGCAAATCGTGGGGCAGTCGGCGCACGGCTTCGGCCAGACGTTCGACCAGCTGCCCCCGCGCCGCCTGCTCGTCCGGACGCGGCGCCCGCGGCGGCGGCACCTCGGCCAGGTCGCGCATGGCGCTGGAGCGGCGGGCCTCGCCGCGCGCGTGATGGCGGGCGACGTTGGCCGCGATCCCCAGGATCCAGCTGCGCGCCGATCCGGTGCCGCGGAAGCGCGACGACGACTTCCACACCTCGACGAACGTCATCTGCACCAGGTCGTCCAGATCGCCGCGACCGGCCGGGGCGACGCGGGCCAGGAAGCGGTGCACACAAACCGCGTGGCGATCGAACAGCGCGCCGAGCGCGGCCGGCTCGGCCACGGCGCAGGCGGCCAGCAGCGCCTCGTCCGACATCTCGTGGGCGTCGCCGACGACCCGCCGCAGGGGAACGATCTGTCCCCGGCGCTGCTTCACAGCCCCACCCTCACGCCCAGGCCGAGCCAGGTGTAGCGCCCCGGCTCGCCCGGCAACATGATGAGCGGATCCGGCGGCGGCGGGTTCTTGCTCGGATCGATGCGGTCGGCCGCGTACGGATCGACCGCGTCGTGGTGTGCGGTCGGCATCAGCACGACGCCGGCGGCCAGCTCGACGGCGATGTTGTCGGTCACCGGCAGCGTCAGCGACAGCGAGCCGCCCACGCGCACCCCGAAGCTGTCGTTGCCGGCGTGGTCGACGGTCGTGTACGGCGACGGCGGCGGCGGCACGCAGTTGGGATTGGTCGGGTCGCAGCAGTTGGGATCGGTCGCGGGGTCGCAGCACGCGGAGCCGTCGGGACCGCACGGCGGCGGGTCGGTGATGTTGCCAGTGGGCCAGCGCTTCTCGGTGCGCATCCAACCGAGGCCGACCGACGCGCTCGGCGCGAGCACCGCACGGCCGACCGACACCGGCCAGCGCGCGGTAGCCATGAGGTCGGCGCCGCGCCGGCGGATCTGGGTCATGTTGTCCTCGGGCGCCAGCGACGAGGCGTCGGCGTAGCGCCCCTCGAGACCGAGGCACAGCGGGCCCGCGGCGACGCAAGCGCTGCCGTGCACAGAGCGCGAGCTGGACCCCTCGTCGCCCGAGAGAAAATCAGCGCTGGCGCCCAGCGACAGCCAGTGATGAACCGCCGGCGGCCGCGTGTGCGGCGCGGCGTCGCTCGGCGGCGACAGGGACGCGGCGCCGGGCGCCCGGCTCTGCTCGGCCGGCAGCGCGGCAGCGGTGGTTCGCGGCGCCGGCTCCGGCGCCGCCAGCAGCGGCGCGACCGCGTCGTCGCGCACCCACGAGTCGATCCACACCGCGGCCATCTCCGCGGTCGAAACCCGGCGGCGGGCGTCGCGGCCGTCGGCGCCGTGCACCGTGACCTCGAGCCCGCGCTCAGCGGCGCCGACCGTCACCCGGACGGCAGCGCACGAATCGGCGGCGGCACCGACGCCGCGAGCGCGCAGCGCGCGCGCCACGTCACCGGCCTCCGGACCGCCGGAAACCGACGCCGTCGGGGCGCCGGTCTCGGGACAACGCGGCTGAGCAGGAGCGGGCGCGGCGGTCCATCCGACCGCGAACACGACCGTCGCGCACGCTCCTGCCAGCCGGCCGATCAACTCAGCTGGCCTCGCAACCGAAGGCAGCAGGCGGCGGGTCGATCACGCAGCCGTCGTCCGGCGGGGTGCCGCACGGGGCGTTGGGATCGGCCGAGGGATCGCCACAGTCCGGGGGAAGAGGCGTGGGATCGGGCCAGCAGATCGGATCGGTAGGGTCGCACGGTGGATCGGTGGGGCCACAACCGGCGGGATCCCCATTGTCGTCGCAAGGCGGCGGCGGAGGCCAGCACAAATCCGGGTCCGCGAGGCAAGGGTCACACAGGGCCGGGTCCATCAGGCAGGGATCGCAGTTGGGGTCCGTCGCGTCGCAGGGCGGCGGCGGCGGCTGGCAGTTGGGATCCGTCGGATCGCAGCAGCCGGAGCCGTCGGGGCCACACGGATCGATGCAGTTGGGGTCGGTCGCCGGATCGCACGGTGGCGGCGGCGGCGGCTGGCAGTTGGGATCCGTCGGATCACAGCAGAGCGAGCCGTCGGGGCCACACGGATCGATGCAGTTGGGGTCGGTCGCCGGATCGCACGGTGG
>Ga0114931_10003412_pt1 | contig 20150 bp, 17 predicted proteins | sample 2SBtaG_FD_89579 | JGI IMG/M metagenome (GOLD analysis project Ga0114931, IMG submission 89579) | Deep subsurface microbial communities from Kolumbo volcano to uncover new lineages of life (NeLLi) - 2SBTROV14_V59a metaG | ecosystem: Environmental > Aquatic > Marine > Volcanic | place: Kolumbo...
CTGGGTCGGCTGCGGCTGGGTCGGCTGCGGCTGGGTCGGCTGCGGCTGGGTCGGCTGCGACTGAGTGAGTCGCCCAGTCAGTTGCGCGAGCATCGACTGCTTCATCTGCTCCTGAACCGGGGTTACGGTGGGAGTAGATTGAATCGCTTGTACCTTGTGCTCAACATTATCACTGCGGAATAACGGATTGTTTCTCAATTGAGTAATAAACTGCTTCCGCTCTTCATTCTGCTGTGCGGTAGAGACCGCCTTACCCGCCGCTGCCGCCTTTATAGCATCCACCTGATCTGGTAGATCGAAGGAATCTTCGAATGTTGGAGTCGAGACCGGAGCCACCTGGTCAGGGGTAGGTTGTCCAGCAGCTCCTCCCGGGGCCTCCCCGGCAATTTTCGACAGCCCACCGGCGATACCACCTACAGCGCCGCCGGTGATACCACCTAGCGCTGCGCCGGTAAGGGCACGGCTAGCGACACCTTTAGTGATGTCTTGGCCTAGTCCTAGGTTCACGCCTGCTTTAGTCGACCCCTCTTCCACGGCTTCGCCTGGAGCTTCTGCGGCTACCCCAGTGGCCACCCGCCCGAGAACACTCTGCCCTGACCGTAGATTACCCAGTTTCTCAAGTTGTGGGCCAATGACCGCGCCTGAGACGAACCCACCGGCGCCCGCGACCCGCGCAGCGGTAGCCGCTGCCTGATCCGCCTCCTGTGGGCTCATACCCGACTGCAGCGCGGCCTGTCGAGCCTCATCGGCTGCGCTACCTGCGTTCAAGGCACCGATAGTCGTCCCGAACCCGCCGCGAGTGGCCAGTTTTTCAGCCCTCTGCTGGGCGGCGATCTGAGCAGCTGTACGTTCCGCAGCAGGAGTCGCTAGTACGGTTCTGAGCGTAGGGCTCAAGGCTCGCAGCCCTTTAGCTACCAGCCCACCCCCAGCAAAAGTAGGTACGAATGACCCTAAAGACTGCGCGACTTGTAACCCTACGCCACGAGCAGATGCATTGGGGTTGATTTGTAGGTCACTCAGCGAATTACCTTGGATCAACGGTTCAGCCATGGCTCGCTGTGACTCTGGAGAAATACCCTGCTCGATGCCCTGCGATACCCGGCGTAGTCCTCTAGCGATTGGATTGGACTGCCCTAAGACCAATGACGTAGGGGATTCCGCAATATCTGCTGCGCCACCTACTGCCCCAGACACCACTGCGCGTCCGATATCTCCTACAAAATTGGACTGAGGGGCAGCTGATGGGACGCTCGTGAATTTGAGCCGCTTACCAGGCGAGGTGGATGGTGAAGTATTCGATGTTTGCGTTGTCTCCTTGGAATCAGGAGAGACCGATACCCAGCGAACCATTAGCGTCCCTCAGTAAGTGTTTGTACATTCCCCTGTTTATCCCGAATGACCCCGTTGTCATCGATGATTGAGCCCGGAGGCAACAATGGAAACCCAAACTGAGCCAACCATTGATTGAGCGCATCTACCCGATCGCTCCCGGCGTTGTTAAATATCGACGATGGAATTCCCGCCGCCAACGCTGAGGCTACCTGAGAGACAGCAGTCTTGTCTGGGACGAACTTCCCATTCTCGTCCCGGCTGCCCTGTACAGGAAGCGTAACGGGGTTCCCTTTGTCATTTATGACGCCTGGGAGCGGGAGTTTAAGCGTCTCCGCCTTACTTGGATTCTGCTTAGTGGCCAGTTGACTACCTAACAGGTTCAAGTCTTGCCCACGTAGGGTGGCCGCAGTATTTGCTTGGTTATTCTGTGCCCCCAATGCGGTTCTAAGTAGATCTATCCCTTGCTGCCTACGGAACTTATCTCCTGGAGTGCCTTCACGATTGACCAACCCGAACCCTCGCCGCAACACCGCATCGATGGGACTCACCTGGGTTTGTGTCGGGGGAGGCGTAGTGCCATCTGCGGCGTCCAACAGCCGTCGTGCTCTAGCAGTATCCCCAGCAGCAGCCGCCCTTTGTGCTTCAGATAGCAAGTCGAACTTCGCCGAGTTTTCCGAGAAATTCTGAGAGTCCTGCGGGCTCAATACAGTCAGGGTCCCACCTCCAGGAGTGCCTACCGCGAACGGACCGTTCTCCGGCAGCGGTCCTCTGTTAAGCCCCTGAGCGACGGCTCGCATCCCTTGCCCAACGGTTCGCCCTTGATCGACTTCCCCAGGGAGCCCCCCTCGCCCCTGGTTGATGGTGTCATTCTGATTCCCCTGGAATCGAATGAAGTTTCCGTTCCCAAAGTTCACCCCGGTACCTGTGGGGTTCACTGTGGCAGAGGGCTCGGTCACTACTGGAGCCGTGGGAGTTTGCGGGTTCGTCGTGGGAGTTTGCGGAGTGAGCCCAGCTACTTGCTGGAAGTCAGGATTATTACGCAGGGCAGGATTAAACACCTGTTCACGAGTAACGGGCGCGCCGTTCTTCAGGATGTTTAGCTCTCGTCCTATGGAGTCTACGCTCTGTATGGCCGCAGGGATTATATTGGTCGAGGTGAAGTCTCTTGCACGTTGTAAGCCTCGTCCTACACTTCTGGGGATCTCACCGAGGAGGTTTCCAAGTGCCCCAGACGCTTGCGCTGCCAACTTCACAGGGTTTTCCACTGGCCCCCCGTGTTCTCTGAGCGACCTTTGGATCAACCTCGTAGAACGATTGGGGCTAAATCCCGCAGGTGGCGGAGTGGGCGCCCGCGTCGGACCTCCGATATGAATGGTGCCATCCGGTTTGATTTTGACCTGGGGTGTGTTTTGAGGGTTCGTAGTAACCCCGGTTTGCCCCGCTTGGGTGCGGAATTGGTTACGTTTCAGTCCAAATTGTGGTTCTTGCGCCATGATGATTCCTCAGGCAGTAATTTCTTCAATGGTTGCTTCGTGAGCGATTGCGTTCATGGACCCAAGCGCACTGCCAGCAACCTGAGCAGCCACGTTCGCGGCTGACGTAGCAGCTTCGGTATTGGCTTTGACACTTTCAAGAAACAGCTGCGTTTGCTTCACAAACAACTCCAGGTTAGACCTGAAAGCCTCTGCGCTGGCATTAACCTCTGAGTTAAATCCAGCAGTTTGCGCGTCGTACATCTGAACTTTTGCCTCATTGACCGCTTTGAGCCTGGCTACATCGGCTTTGAATTTCTCCACATCCGCCGAGTATTTAAGCCCTTCTGTTTTTAGCTGGGCTTCAAACTTCTGTAGTTGCGCTTGGAACTTCTCAGTCACTGCCCGGTTATACGCAGCCTCACTGTTGAGAACAGCTACCCCTGCGTCCAACTTGGCTTTCTCTGCGTCGATCTGAGTCTGATACGCCCTCACTTGCTCAGTGTATGCGGTCACCTTAGCGGTATCCCCAGCAAGAGAGGCTTCATAGGCTTTCAGTTCTAGCTCCTTACTTTGAACCTTCGTCCCGTAGGCTCTTACCTGGCTTTCAAAAATATTTACCTTCAGCTGTTCTAACTTAGCTCTTGTGTTAATAGCTTCAAGTTTCTTAGAATAGATATCTACAAGGGATTGTTGAGCGTCTATACGAGCCTTCCACGCATCTACTGCTATCTGCTCTGCCGATTTCTTTGTTCGTTCAGCCTCCAACTCTATTTTGAACGCCTCCAAATCCGCTAACGCTGCTTTCAGCCGGGTATCGTATACTTCTGCCTCTACACGTAGCACCTCTGCCTCTGCTCTATACCTATCCAGGTATAACTTGAACATATCGGTTATCATCGAGGCAAAGGTCTTCGCGTCTTCTATCGCTTGACTATATAGTGTCGCATGAGCCTGGAAAAATCCAAGCGCCGCCGACCATACTGCTTGACGAAGCTGACCGGATAGATTCATACAGAACTGCAGGTGTTGGATTTCTATCTTGGTGCGCTCTATGGCGGTCTCTGCAGCAAACTCAGCATTACGGTTCGCTGCATCTCGTGAAGACGCTCGCAAAGCTTCATGCATCGCCCCTGGAGGGGCTACGAATCCGCGCTTGGCGAACTCAGCCACTGCTGTAGCTTGTTGTGCCTGGCTCTCTGCCACTACCCGGTTCCGTCCTCGGTCGAAAATCCGCTGCTCAATGGAATCAGGCAACACGGTGCCATCTAACCCCTCGCTGATACGCTTCTCTAGTTTGCTCATAGCAGCGTTATACTCAGGGATGTATTGATTCACCCATCCATCTACCAGGTTGTCTACGAAGTTCGCTACTTGAGGAAGGACCGATGCACGCCGAGACGCATAGTCTTGGGCAGGGTTGATATCTCCCGGGGCCGTCCCAGTGAATATCGCATCGAATGTTGGGACCGTGGGCCTCGGAGTTGCCCGCAGGTTCAGCTGGGACACTTCTGGCGCAACCGGAATATCAATCGTAGGGGCGTCCGGCACTACGAAGTTCGTGTTCACGGTTGGGCTGCTCGGAGCCGGAGGAAGATCCAGAGATGGCTTGGTCTGCTGGAACAGCGCGCTGGTATCTAATGCATTCGGAGGAGTGATGCTAGATATAGACGAGCTACTAGGCGCAGGGGAGATGGGTATAAACGTAGGGTCCGGTATACTCGCTGTTGGAGGTGTATACGACCCAGTAAACGCAGGTACTGAAGTATCGAAGTTAGGCGGCTTTGGAGCAGTAGGCGTAGTAAACTGCGCAGGAGCATTAGAGTTATTGAGTTGAGTAAACGTCGCAATCTGTCCCAGCAACCTATGAGCGTCGTCTACAAACTGTGTTGCAGTCTGTTTAGCCGTATTGAAAAACGCAGTGGTGTCTACCGTAGTCATATTTTCCTCGACAATACATCCACCAAAAATTCTACCCCATCAAGCTTTAAAGGCTCCCCGTCGAGATTACGAAACGCGAACTGCCAGTAATGTCCCTGTAACCCTTTAGGCATCTGTACCCGCTGAGCACCTTTATCGCTGAGATATAGCCCCTGGCTTTTTTTGTCTACATCCGTATCCACAAAGACTCTAGATGGTGTAGATAAATAACTATATAGTACTCGCTTTTTATGCTTAGTATCGAAATTTGTAGGATGCAGTTTAGCTGCCGCCTGAATAGCTACCCCGGCGTCGGTCTCGCCTCCTAAAGTATACTCCTTGGTACGAGTCAGCCCTAGGTATTCTCCGTTGAAAAACACAACCCAATTGAAGGGATAATTAGTAAATGTAGTAGTTTCCCCAACCTTCAAATTAGTTACGTAAGTAATCGGAGGTGCGGACGGACTACTTAGGGTTGCAATAAGCCTCATATCGGTAACCTAATAATAGCTTGCCCCCAAGAGGTATGCAGCACGGGCAGCGTTCCTTGGAAATTCATTAACTCAGAGGTGCTAGTCTCCGCTAAGGTACTGATGGATGGCAACACCAGAGTACCATTCATTATACTACCAGTCGATGCAGCAGACCCCAGGGTAGGCGTCGAAAGGATAATCTGACCGTACCCGCCGCCGTTGCTCTCACCCATTACCAACCTGGGGAGAGTCCCATGCGCCTCTGCCAGGAAGGTGCCTGTAATATGCCCAGATACAGTCGCCTTGGGTAGGTTTACTATGGCTTCGCCAGTATCCCCCCAAGGAGAGGTACCGGTGCTAGTCAGGGTGAGCGTCGGCAGAGACGCAGTGGTATCCACCCCACTGTACGCCTGCAAAGAAACCTGTGAAGATATCCTCGCGGTCGCATACCCTATGTCTCCACTAATAGCCGCCCCATCCAGCGTAGGCTTAGGAATGGCGGTGACAAGCAGATTATCTGCAGGGATGAACTGATACTTGGTGTAAGCCTCACTCAGAAGAGGAGACAGTACAGCCGAACCTTCGGCGTACCCTGCTTTGCCACCGAGAGAATAGACGGCAGGGAACTCCGCCGTCCCCGACCCGGTTATCTTCGATGTGCCGGTATCTGCTGCCGTAATTGGTGGGAACGTAGCTATCGCCCCACCTACAACGGTCGGAGGAAGAAGATCCTGTCTTCCTACGACCTGCGCGGCTCTCATAACCGCGCGGCCTACTCCTTTGACTCCTGAGAACCCACGAGCCTCTAATGCGTTTAGCCCCGTCCGTCCACTACGAACCGAAGAACCAGACGTTGTAGTCGGGGCCGATAGAGACATCCCGATATTCGCGCTGTCTGCTCCAACGGAGAAAAACGTAGGGAAGATGCTTTGCCCCGAGGTCTCTTGACGACCTGATGCAGAACCTGCCTGTAGAGGAGCGGCCCGCGCAAGCCCAACCCCTCCGGACGCGGAGGCTGCTCCTAGTGCGTCGAGCCCAAAGAACGCGGCGGACCCAGCCCCCCAGTTAGCGGGAAGAGAAACGAACCCCGCAGTAGTGATCTCGTCTCCAGGAGCGTAGAGAGACGAAAGAGTGACCAAGGAGAGAGAAGTGCAAGGACGGCTACTGACATAGACTACAAGGCCATTCTTGCGGTACTCAATTACTTGGTTGCGGCGGGTTATTCCAAAAGTATCGTTGCTGTCATAGGGTATGTAGAGACCAGCGACTGCCCTGCCGGATTCAATTACTCGTGCGTAACCCTTAGAGATATAGAAGCCATACTCTATCTCGCTAGGAGCTATCCAAGTAATTCTTGTCGGGTCAGATAACCCAGTAGCTACCTGTATAGAGGCTGCGGTAACCTGGAACGTATAGGCGACGTCTCCGAATAGTTCTAAAGAAGACCGTCCACCCGTGTCCCATGCAAACCTAAGTTCGGCAAGTGCGTCCCGTAGAGACTTCGAAGGAAGTACAGAAAACGGCAGAGTATACGCAGTGGAGATTAGCGCGTATGTAGAAGATGGATTCCCAAATAGTTTGAGCCCGGTCAACGAAGAAGTAGATGAAGCGAGCGGCCCAATCGGGTACCAAAACGGGATGTCTAAGGTTACATCATAGATGGACCTCCCAATAGGCGAAATAACCTGGTCTATACGAATCGGATGGATCGGCGTCGAAATGAGGGACGTATACGTACCAGAGAACGGCGCGGGTGCGTACCGAGAAGTAATAGTCGGCGTACCCGCAACCGGGGTGGCTACAGCTGGCGCGGGGGGATTGTATGGCTTAGTCAAATACGGCATATAAAACCCCCGCTATACAACCACGTGCCTTGGAATGTACCCACCCTCCAAACCTCAATGGAGGAGGCCCAGATTCTGAGCATTCTTAGAATGAGGGGATAACAATAGTGAAAAAATCTATAGTCTGAAGGACCCCCACCGTAAGTGACACAGAGGCCAGGTTCAAATCCGCCACTGCGGTACCCACAGTCCCTTGGATTCTTGGTTCTGTAGTAGATGCCACCCCGGTATCCGTCGCTCCTACGAACCTATAGTACGACGCCGTGCCCGTAGCGGTGATTGTTCCAGACCACACTTCTGCAGGGTTCTTGGCCAGAGCCCCGTTGACTGCGGAGGTATCGAACGACAAACCCGTACCAGTGTTATTGACACTGATGGTAACCAGCAGGTTTGTGCTGGATACAGCATCATCTGCAGTGACCGGGGGTGTTCCAGAATAGATGTTAATAAATCCCCCAGTCAAGATCGTTTTTAGAGAGCTTGTATCAAGTAGTTGATTACGAAGCCCAGTAGACGTTTTAATAGCCATTAGAAATCTCCATAGTAAGTTATTAATTACTGTATCTTAAATCCATCCAATAGGTAATCCAAAGCGTTGTGTTTCTCCTTGGCGTATTACCCAATCATCACTATACACGATTGCGGCATAATTAGCATACACCGCTCCCGTTCTTGTTTGCTGTATGACCGGCGGAGCAGCAGGGTCACTGGCTGTAGGATTATATGGAGCGGTCCCTCCAGCTAACGAGTCATATGTAGCCGTATATATCGTAGGCGATCCAAATATATATCTACCAATGGCGTAAATATTATACGTATGAATATTAGCAGCAGGCTCTTCAATAGCCTCGAATATTGGTGATTCAAACGCAGCATGATCCCGCATAACCGATATCGTCTGATATACACGGTCAATAGAAATTATGGAATTATTACCAGTCAAATAAGTAGTTATAGTATAAAAGTATCCATTATATGAATATACAACCTCGTCTCGTGAAACACCCATCCCAGGTAAATGATTTGTACCTGGTATTCTGTAACGCGATTTTTCTGATACCTGCCTTATATTACTAGAAGCTACAAACACAGATTCACAATCATAGTCCGGGATTACTACATTTGCAGCATACTGTATTCCATCCATACGATAAGTGGTATAGTTATTAGTACCTGGGAGGGGGGTGCCGATTGCATGCATTGTTACAGCTTGAAAGCCATGAGCTGTATCATGCGCAGTTCCAGGTATAGTCGTTGGTGTATTAAACACCCATTCTTCAGCTAATTGTAATAGCGCTGGACCACGACTGCAGAATTCTAATATAGCGTCTACGGAAGTCGTGCCTGCGGCATAATCACCTACCTTGGGTACGTGTACCACACGAGGATTACTCCATCTGATATGATCTACACCAGTAGCTGGCGATTGATTAGCCCCTACGAAATTATACTTGGAGGTATAAACCCCTAGGGTTCTAGAATTTGTTCGGGGATATATAATGTTTTCCCCACTGACCAACCCACAAAAATTAGCCTTCTTACTTGGTTTCTGTATAACTGTAAGGCTGGTATGTTTTACATTTACAATGTGAAGTGTATCAGCCCCTAAGGGTCCTGAATCATACCAACAATATACAGGGGCGTCGAAGTCTTCAATAGCCGAAGACGCAGGAGGAGACATCTCCATAAGTCCAGAAAGATTACACGAATAACACGGTACCTTCACATGAGCAAATCTAGGGTCCCAGCGATTAGGGCCGGATATCATGGCGAGGTTTCCGGTAAACCCACTTACAGTCCCAGTGCCTTGGTCTACACTAGGAACGAACGTAGCCGTAAATACATACGAGTTTAACTCTTCGTTCCCAGAAGCATTTATAGTATATCTATGAGTTACTATGGAAGCCTCAGTGCCCATAGTATTAAATTTCCAACTATAGGCTATGGGGTTACCATCAGCTATAGCTGATAGGTCTATAGTTACAGGGATAGATACTGGGCTAATTGTAGCTACAGCAAATATATAGGACTCAAGCTTCTCTGCTTTCTCAGGGTCTGTAGCCTTTATAACAAAATACTTAGATACTAAGGACTTCGCTATCTTAGGTATCTCTAATTTCCTAGCATATGCTCCGGTTCTGTTAAGAAATATCAACACCCATTCTTTAGTACCTTCAGACGTAAACAGCCCTACCCCATTTATACTGGTTGCGGGTCCATCAGGAGCCCCCCAAGGAAGCGATACCCCGTTTATGGATAAAGTATCCCTCTGTCCTGAACTCGTATAATCGTTACGATTTGCCCCATATACGGCTTGAACAAACTTACGCAGTTTGCCGCTGAAACACCCAGGGGGATTGAACGCCTGAGTACGTTTCTTGTTTAGGATATTTGGGCAGTACCCAACTGTAGAAGACGACCCAAGCATCGAAGAAACTTTGTCTTTCGACGCACATCCTAAAGCCGCGCTCTCAAACCCAGAAGTAACCCCTCCTTGACTATGTAAACTATCTATACTTAGGTTTTTTTCAAGCCTGTCTTTAGATGGTAAGGACTGCAAATATGAATTGAAATATACATTAGCGGGAAGATAGGTCTCAGGTAAACTAGGATGAGTATTGTGATAATAGGAAAATCCAGTTTCTAAATATATCACCCCACCGGAGGCCGTAATGTAAATCCATTCTTGCGACCCGTAATAAACTACTCGAACGTATGTACGTCCATTATCTACTGCACAGGCGTAACTGCCACGAGTAGGGTCTTGTCGTTTGAACTTTCGTATTAGACTACGAGCGAAAGGCACCCACCGAGCAGCTTTACCTGTATCACCATCAAGTTGTATATGGGCCATTAAAACTCTGGAAGTACGAATTGGAATACATCGATAGTATGCGGGGACCCAACTGTAACATGCACATTACTCATATTGAGGTCACCCCCAGTAGTGGCGATGCTTCCATCAAGACGTACTTCAACAGTGGATGAAATCGCTGGGTTTCCCCCCGCCGCGAAGAATCTAAACCACCCAGCTGTGCCTGCTACTGTTCCTGTCATTTGCCATACTTCTGAAGGTAGCTTGGATAGCGTACCAGCAGTCGGAGTGTCGAATGTCAAACCAGTCCCCGATGCGTTTACACTCACTACCCCCAGCAATGTTCCAGTCGCAGCAGCGTCTGCATTGGCAGGTTGAGCCCCACTATAAACATTGATCAACCCAAGATGTAACGCACCAGCTAAACCGTCTCCATTGAGCGCAGCCGAACGCCCCAGCAAAATATTCCGTAGTCCTGTAGATAGTTTTATAGCCATAGTTTAGTCCTCAATAAGCGTTGAAAGGAACTCCGTCCAAATTAGTCATAACCATTGCGTACGTCTGCCCCTTACGGTTCACTAACGCCGTAGAACAAAAAGACCCAGGGGGCACACTTAGCTTTGACTCGAATTGATTAGTAAAGGAAGGAAACGTAACTACTCCACGTTCAGTCCACATGGCAACTACGCCATCCTTATCCCTAGCAATTGGGTACCCAGGGGGCATACCGTAGTCTGCAAGTTGTTTGAGTTGCCCATCGTTGTACAAATAAATTTCCCTCCGGGTACCGACGATTACTCCTTCAGGAGTACCCATCATGCCTGTAACCTGAAACGGCACGGGAAAGAAGTCTTCCTTTAAATTGAATATCCAGGGCCAATACGGGCGCGACCAAAAAACAAAGCTGGTATCTTGGCTGCTGTCATAGATCGCTGCGAATAATTTGGCTTCCTGGGCAGCCAAGGCGACCACCCCAGTGGGGATCGACGCCCCGTTTACCTGCTCGATGCTCAAAGGCTTCGCATAATGCTCAAACGAATCGTTGAACACTATGACCCCACCGTCGAGGGTTCCAACAAAATACAGTTCTTGGGCATCCGGTGGGCTGACATAGACATCTGTGGTGTACCCAGAAGGCGCTGTAGGGGCTTCTATCCTGAGTGCGGACCCTTCGTCTACCAACACCGTCATAAACGGCCCTGCGGCCCCCTCGATCCCCGTGGTTGTGTTTCTGTATACCGCAGTCACCTGATATTGCCCGGCGGAGAGAACGCCTGTTTGAGTCGTCACATTGACAGCTGAAGGAATAGGAACCCGGAGCCCTCGATGGTCCACCCCTCGTTCAATCTGCCCGGCTTGGGTAGCCCCTGCGTAGTAAACAGTATCGCCCCACTCTGCCCAATACAGAGGCTCAGTGCCCACTGTCCCCAACGAACCAGAGAACCCTGTTGCATTGCGGACATGCAAACCCCCATTGTCTACCAAAAACAACCGCCTGCCGTCATAGGTGGCATACGCAGCGGTTAGATCGGTAAACCCACCAGATTCTACATACCCATCCCGGCGCTCTAGAGTACTGGTCTCATCGATAACGATATTGGTGGCCTCAGCCAGAGCCCCAAACGGCTGGCGCTCGGGGCGTACTGTATTGCGGATACCACGAAACTCATCAATAACGCTTACTTGACGAGGCATACTAAATCACCGGATTACAACTGGGCGATACCACGCGAAAACATCCACTACCTTCGAGAGTATTACCTTTCGACGTAGTAACTATGGCATTAACTGTATATATACTTCCAGGGGTTCCTCCATCGAGGCGAAACTGGATAGTTTTCCAGTTAATAGTTGCAAACCCGGATACTAGGTTTACTGGTGTTGTAACAACGGATACTACGTTTGTTATAGTTTCATCAGGTTCTGATCTAAGCAGAAAATCCATGTCGAACAACAAACTTTCCGTTGAATATTTAATAAGTACCTGAGACATTAAACTGAGGTTCCTGACTCACGCAGTGTGTAAACCGTTTTAGTGGCTACGTCACCAGGGTTCAAGGTCAGTTCCAACCAGATTCCTTGCGCCGACCCAGGTGAATGATTTTGGGTATTCGCCACGTTCTTAGCTAGTGAGTCAAATACATACCCAGTGGGGGCTACCTGTCGATTATTACCGATCCCATTCGTATCCGTACCGTCCAAAACGGATTCTAATGCAAACGCGACCTTGCCTGTTAGGTCTGACTGCTCAGAAATTACGGCGTTTGTTAGGGCTAGCGTAGCATTGTTGTTTCGGGAGAATATTTTTTCGTAGTACCGTCTAATCACTCCACCAGTTGCATCCGCAGCCACGTCATAAAATATCCGCCTAACCTGAAGCACCCCGGGCTCGAACGTAGCTACTGCGGCGGCGGCAGAATCCGTCACAGATACGATCCCAGTAGTGGCAGCAGACAACACCATTTTCATGATGCGCTCAAACGCCTGCGTGGTCGATACTGGGGTCGTGCCCGCTAATGTAATGATATCGCTGACAATGACTCCTGAAGCATCTCGTCCAGTTACAGTCAAAGTCTGAGTGGTGTCGGCTACGTTATCGGATACCGCCGTAACTACCCCAGTCGCAGAAATATCTGTAAATACAACCTTAGCAGTTGTATCTACCGCGCCGCCTATATTAGTAGTGACGTCATTTTCCGCCATAGTAGCGGACCCATAAAATACGATATCATCTGCAGTGACAGGCATATCAAATCTCCTTTAGTAAGCAATCATATAAATATTACGCTAGGTGCGTATGGCGAGTACGCGCTAAAATACTTCCCGGGGTCGCACTATAAATACTCTATCATTCCCTGGTACAAACACTACGGCGTTGCCTCCTATCCATCCAGTAGGTATACTATAATCACCTAATAACTCCATGGACCAATCCATTGGGTTGACCATAGGGTCTCCATAAACTTGCCATATCCATGAGGTAGATATGGAACCAGCTGCGCTTACAGTAACATCGGTAGTATAAGGGATGGCGGTATCAGTAAGTAAGTTACCCCTCCAGTAAATTGGAAGCACCGCACCTAGACTATTATCTACTACCGGATTCCAAGCCAAAGGCCATGAGGAATCTGCACGTACCAGTTGAAACCAAGCGATAGTCAAGTTTATGTTGGCAGCCCCCGCCAATACTTGCCGCCATGCTAAAGGAGACACGTTGACCGCATCAGGGCTGCTCTTCCACGCAATTGGATGGGAAGTATTAAGCTGCGAAGCAATTACTTGTAACTGACCTCGTGGTAACGAATTACTTTTATTGGTGGTAGCTACCCAATCGACAGAAACTAAGGCAGAAAGCTGAGAAGTAGACTTGTGTGCGATACTAGAAATGAATTGTTTATCTACAGAACCTCCAAACGCTGTTTCCAAGCTCATGGCTTTATCAAAACCATATATCCAATCAATTGGAAGAACAGCATAAGCCGGTACCTGAACGGGCTGTATCCATTCCATAGGTAATACATTATTATTATTATTATTATCTATGATGGAGGCGATTGAAACTGGTAAACTACCATGACTATTTGAAGTAGCACTCCATGAAGTCGATATGGTGCTATCGCTTACTGGTGTTGTACTAAAAGCAGTTGGAGAAGTCTTATCTGCGGATAAAGTACTCGATGACTCAATAGAAAAAGACCTATAGACAAATACCGACCCTGCAGCAGGCCCTACAGTAGGAACAAATAGCTTCCTATATCTTATAGGCGCATATGGGTCTGCAAATAATTCTTTTTGTTGTTCTGATGTTAACGCCCATGGGAATACATATACAAATTGATGTGTACCAGGAGCAGTGTAGGATGGAGTTTCTATTCCAGACGATAGCTCTAAATCAGATAAACTATTTAAATCAGTTGGTGTTAAGTGTACCACTGAATAGTCGAAAGTTCCATCCAACCACGCCTTTAAAAGTCCGTTCCCATGGTGTGTCAGTGCATAGTTATAATAAACTCCTGAAGTTATAACATTGGTCGCGCTGTTACCTGGAGTATCAGCACTAGATAGTACTTTGTATCTATTATTTCCAACGTTTTTTCCTATACCAACAAATTGGGTTGACGATGTCCCGTTACTAAGAGTAGCGAACCTATTATAACCAGAGCTGTTTAAATAGTTTATAGTCCCTCGACCAATTATAGTCCACTCATCTACTACACTGAAAGTAGTTCCAATAGGGTAAACTATTGTATAGCTAGCCGACGAACTTACTAAAAAACTACCATCTAAGTTCCACGTCAACGAACCATTTCTAATAGATGGCGCTACACCTGTAAGTGACTTCGGTTCCCCGCCCTGCTCTAATCCAAGCAACGCAAAAACAGAGTCACGCGCCATCCAATGCCCCCAGTCTACGGAAACTGGGAGCCTAGGCTTAGACGGTAACCGCTGCCTTAGGAGAGCCTCAGGCATTAAAATTCAACCATCATTATTTCTGCTGTACTAGCAGCGACGTTAAACACCCCTAGCAACACGCCTTCGCCATTATTGGGCCATGTTACCCCACCATCAGTTGAATGTTGCAGGATCACCGTATAGTCCCCTGCAGCGGTACCGCCAGTAATTTCAATCCGAAGGCTTGCTCCATAGTACCCTTCCCCTACCGCGATATTACTAATGCTTGTGCCACTCACCCAAGTCACACTTGCGAGTGACACAGCGGTTAAGAATGTCTGTTCGGTACCCTCAAATGCCTTACTACCATCAGTGGCGTTAGGTTTCCATCGCAGGCCTTTTACTGTGATAGCTCCAGATACAGCTCCAGTACCATTGTAAACTTGTACTCTCCAATGCGGACCTAACATATATGGCTCCTATGTGATACTTGGACAAAGGTAGGATGCTTAACACACCGTCCCATTTTTACCCTCCGAAGGGTCGGGAGTAGGCTGCTTTCCCCCCTTTACCTTCTTGCATCATTCGCTCAAGCTTAGCAGATGCGCGGTTAGAAAAATGCCTCTCGAACTGCGCCAATTCTTTAAGCGCCTTCGTAGGATCAGATAAATCTGCGTCATTTACAGAGTACGCTTCGTACAACACCCAATGTACCAAATACCTATGCAACCTATCTGGTATGGGAGGAATATCAGTGTCTAAAACCAGTTTCTCTGTATCTAAAGGCGCTCTATATACTTCCAGTAGAAGTGTAGTAGCTTTCTCTGGTATAGGAGCTAAATGTATTCCCTCATAATCCCGCCAGTAATGTAGCGAGTAATTTGTATACATATTATCCCTAGGAGTAAATCCTATAACAGATAGGTCTGTACGAGATCCAGGGATAACGGTCGTATATATCGGATTACCTTGTGCATCAACCTGCCCGGTATCAGCACGAGCCCGCACAATAGATTGCACCGAAGGATGCAGTTGATAATCTGCTACAAATGGTGTAACTGAAATCTGGGTAACTGCCGGAGTAGAAGAATCAAAAATTAGCCGAGAACGCTCCGTAGCCTCTACAACCGCAGTGTTTATAAATGAATTTAGGTCTGAATTGCGCCAACCATAAGGCGTAACAGTGTCCTGCAGTCTATTTCTGGCTAGGGCGCGTAGCTCTCCTAGGTTCATTACGTAGCCTCACCAAGCACACTAAATGGGAACCTACGTACTACTTTATTTTCAACCTTAGACCCATCGCTCGATGGGATGGAGACAGGGAACACTGCCTGCTCTAAAACATCAATGACCTCTTTCGGAACTTTTACTTCAGTATCCCGTGGAATCTGCCAAACATAACCATTCACTCCAACAGGAACATACGGTGTGTTATCTACACCTTCTTGGCTATGAATGATCAGCCTATACTTTTTAGTTCTGGTGCGTTTCGTTCCCGTAGCAGGTTTTATTTCTACAACAGGTTCAGTATCCTCAGCTTCTACTTCCTTATCGCTGGATTTAGCCTTAGCCTTAGCCTTAGCCTTAGCAGCTATTTTATTACTTGCCTCGTCGATTGCTTCTATTAGTGCGGTCTTCGTCATAGTATCTGGGTCTAAGTCCAAACCAAATTCAGACTTAGCGATCAATGCTAATTCTGCTTCAGACCTTGCAGTCAAAAATTCTTTCGTATATGCCATTGTTGTTTACTCCAAAAAAATCCCCCGCCGAAGCGGGGGTAAAATGCGCCTATGTATATTACAGCGCGGTCCGTGCAGGTAGGGTCATAACATCATAGAATGTAGCCGTAATTCCAGTAGCATTCAACGCGGTAATACCAGGGACAAAAGAAGTTACAGTATCAGTCTCTACTTTGATGAGACCAATCGCTGTGAATGATACTGGCACCCCTGGCAAGAACTGAATAGTAGACTCCTGTAAAACCGTATTCGATGGATACGGATCAGTTTGAGTCTGTGACGCATTGACCCCCCAGTTCTTATCAGCGTAGTATGTAGTCCCATTCTGAAATACCGTTTTGAAGGTATCTCCTTGTATGGTAGCCACATTACCAGCAGCGTCTGCAACCAATGCGAAAAAGACTTTCTCGTTAGGACCAATACTAGTATTCCCAGCACTAAACGCTTGTGCGGAAAGCACGGCCAAATTGTGAATTACCCCATCGACAGTATAATCTACTGCGTTGGCCGTATCCAAGGCTACTGGTGTGGTTGTATTAAAAGTTAGACCTGCTGCGCCTAAACAAACATTGCCTAGCGAAGTTCGGTACTCGTCGTTCATAAAAACCGCTAATCTACCCATATCGTTATACCTCTTAAGTAAAAAGCCTGCATATAGCAGGCTTATGATTTATCTAAATATTATGCAGACGCCACAACCTCTGCGCGAACCATAAACATATCATTTAGGATAACTGCGGTCTGCATGGTCTTCCAAGAGATATGTCCACGTTGCGCGAGAGGATCGCTATCAGACGGTTTCGGGTTTACGACCATCGGAGTAAGTGCATTCTTACCCTTCAGCGGTACCAGACCATAGGCGTCTCTAGCAATATACAAGATCGGGTATACATCTGGGTTGGTCCCTGACGTGGACTGCAACGCGATACCGGTAGCGCCGGTGTTACCATTGACCCCACCGTTAGTCGCCAACGTGCCTGTAGCTGCGTCTGCCCAGGGTTCGATGATGGTGGAGCTTAGATACCGAACGTCTTCGACCTTACCGATCTCGGATTCATACGGGGTCATGCTGCCGTACCGCTCGATAGGGACAAACCCGGCCATGTCTCGGATATCGGCCTCCAAGTCAGGATGCACCAACGCGATGTACGACGGAGCTACGTTAGCAGTCTCATAGCTCGGGGTACTACGAACGACGGTGGTGATTACTCTGGCGTTCTGCCGTTTGAGCGCCCGCGTGACTCGGCGCTGAAACGGAGTGCTGATCGTGGTAGTCAACGCCGTGCGCGAAGTCCCGTTGGTGTACATCACATTGGTGCCCGCTCGAAGAATTTCGAACCGCATCCGCTCGACCATTTGAGCTGCCTGCTCAGACAACACCATGGTGCCTTCCCGAAGTACTGGGTCTTCGTGGGTGTCCATCACTACATCGGTGATGGTAATGCGGTCCCCCATCTGTTTTACGACCGCAGTTACATCAGTGGCCGTGAGCTTATCCGCAGTGGGGGTCACCCCTTCAACCAGATACTTCGGAGTGTTGTCCAAAGAGTTATATCGGCGGAACTTAACCGTCTTCGTAGACCTCTGCGGCAACGGTTTCGCCTGGCCGAATTTTTCGATGAGCAGATACGGCAGAGCGCGTTTCAAAAAATCTTTGGACGCAAATGCTGCGGTACGCGGGGAAATATCCCCATATTGAGTAGTAGGCATGAGCATTACCTCCTAAAAAGGTTGATAATGGGAGCTTAATTTGGAGCTTCCTCCCATGCCGAGTCAAAGTCTTCTACGTCTGGAGCAGCCTTTGCAGGGAACGACCCCCGCCGGTTCTTAACCGCAGTTGCTGACGCGACTTTGCCTGGCGGCACGGAAGACTTGGATTTAGGCTTCGCCACTGAAGCCTTGTATTCATCCAATAGCGAAATAACCTCTTGCGGAGTTCCTTGATCCACAATCCGGGTATACGCAGGTTTCAAATGTACTGGTCTGGATTCTATCCATGCCTGAAACTCAGGAGACTCTGCTACGTCATAAGCGTCTGGATGAACTGCTTCGATTGTCTGTGCATGAGTCTGCGCGAGGATTTCTTGTAGACTTTGCTCTACTGGAGTCACTCGATTCATCGCCTGAGCAACTAAATCTTGCGCTCTACGATTGGCGATCAGCTCCATGGCTTGAACTACTTCGTCCGAGTATTTTTCCCTGAACTCATTTAAGAAAGCTTCGTCGTCATCCTGGGTTTCAGGGGTCTCAGAAGCTTCAGGGGTCTCAGAAGTAGATTCCTTGGTCTGTTCGCGGTAAGCTCGAAACCGACCCTCAAGAGCTTTATAGTCTCGACGGAGCTTTTCAAGCTCGGCATTGATGTCTACGTGTTCTTCACCGGATTCCTCAGCTTCTTCAGCTTCTTCATCCGATTCTGATAATCCCTCCTCGGGGATATCTTCATCTTCAACTAAAGATTCATCGCCTTCTAACGATTCAGTTTCAACGGATTCCTCATCCCCCGAAACATTGGAACCTTCAGTGGATTCAGAGCTAGTTTCCTCAGGATCTTCATCCCAAGCGGTATCGAAGTCGTTTTGTGTTTCAGGCATAACATAATCTCCATGGGCCTTATATAGGGCATGGTTGTAAATATACTGACATAAGGTCAGCTACGTGGAGGTTCAGCTAGTGACTTCCGTACGCGAAGAAGATGCCTGATAGCTCCTTGGAGGTATGGCACGTCCGTCGGGGCGGCACTCACTAACTGATCTTTTAAAGTCTGTATATGAAGATCAAGTAACTTGATTAATTGCTTGACTTCCAGGAGTTCCGATTTCGCCCGAAGCTCCTGAGTCAGTTTCTTGAGTTGCTGCTGGTTGGTTAGGCTGCTGTAGTCCATAATTCAACAATTGATCTATTTGTTGTTCTAAAGCTTGTTCTTTACTGAGAACGATGTCATCACCAAGTTCTAGCACCTGTTGGCGCTGTTTATTTAGTTCTTGTCGGTCTATATATGGTGCATCGAATTGGTTCATAGTAGCCGCAGCGAACTGTTCCAAATTCTGCGCTCTGATTTCACGAGCAACTAGGCTGGAAGTACCTTTTACTTTGACATTGAAATCGCCCTTTATAGAAGGGTCAGGATTAAATTGCATATTCCAATGATACATAGCCTCGATAAAGGGTTTTTGTACATCATCGTCTATGCTAAACAATTGATCCTTGAAGGTTATCTGCGCGGCAGTCATCAACAATGACAATCCACCTACTGTGCGACCAACAGAACCTTTACTAGACGCTTCCCCGTGCATAAAACTTGGAAGCGTGGACTCATGTACATTGGAAGCAAAATATTGTGCAAGCTCAAGATATTCACGAGTGTGGGAAGGTACATCAATAGCGCGTACTGCTGGGTACTGAGATTCCTGACCCACCCCCTGTCTAAGCCACACCTTTCGCGGATATACATCTCTGGGGTCTTCGTCGGGATGGATCAGATCGACGTTGACCTCGAACTGTGGACCTGCTGTAATGGCCGCATTGTCCATCATGGCGCGGACACTGGCATTCAATCCTTTTTGGTCGTCTCGCATAATGGCTGGAATCCCTTCGCCAAAAATAGAGGTTTCGTCCTTAGCCCAATAATACCCATAAATAGGCATAGTCACGCCATCGATAGGCTGAATCTCGGCTTTGATTATACGGTCGCCGAGTATAAAGATGTTCGCCCAATACTCTTCTATGGACTCATCCATCGGTAGTTCAATACCTAATGATTCTATTTCGTCGCGTTCTAGTACCCCCCAGCGCTCAAGTAACTCATAACGCTTTTTGGAAGAAATGTCAGCGGATAGATTGAGCCCTAACCTACGAAGTTCTATCTCCCAATGAGTAGGTGTAAAATCTGTTTCACGATGCTCTTTAAGATACTTAAGAATGACCTCACTTTGGAAATCATCACGTCTCATCAACTCAAACAGTTGATGTCTTGGTACAACTGTTCTCTGGTAATGAAACCTAGCTTCAGAGAACGTAGTAGCCGAGCTATCGGGATAAGACTCCCATACAGGTACAAATTCAACATAGGGTTTTATAATAGGGGATGTTTTAAATTCCCATTCTCCTACGTCGTTTAATACCCAAGACCTGGTTGACTCGTTGCTTACCAATGGGCCTTTTAA
>Ga0114931_10003413_pt1 | contig 20148 bp, 13 predicted proteins | sample 2SBtaG_FD_89579 | JGI IMG/M metagenome (GOLD analysis project Ga0114931, IMG submission 89579) | Deep subsurface microbial communities from Kolumbo volcano to uncover new lineages of life (NeLLi) - 2SBTROV14_V59a metaG | ecosystem: Environmental > Aquatic > Marine > Volcanic | place: Kolumbo...
CGGTTGCCCGGCACCTGAATATCAAGCAGATGTCACCCGCCATGGAAAAATACGCGGTCCATTTTGAACGGGGCGTTTCCTCGAGCGAGACGACGATTCTCAGCGAAGTCAGACGGTTTGTACTCGACGTTTTGTGGGTACTCCCGGCGACCCTTCCGGCTCGCCACCCATGCCAGACACTTGCGTTTGAGCCGAAGGCGCTAGCCTCGGGTGTTACCGTGCTGGTGGGAGCCTCTGAACGGGCCGCCGGTTGGCTTGCAGGTTGCCGCTCGGTAATTTGCTGACTGTCAAGGCGTCGACTTGAGCCTGGCCTATCCCGGTCAGGGCAATCGTCATGGTCAGTTCCGTATCGGCGGGAGCCACGCGTACCATCCGAAATGGCTTCCAGGAGCCGGTTTGCTGATACCTCAAGGCGAGCGCCTTACCGCCTAGTGAATCGAAGATTTTCAGACCGTCGACCGAGCCGGTGATGGCTTGGGGTACGCGCACCATGCCGCGAATTTCTACCCGTTCTCCCGCTCGTACGCGCACCGGTGCGGAGGTGACCCATACCGGTGCGGTGGCCACCACGGGAGGTGCAAGACCGGTCGGTTGGACGGCCAACTCCAAACAATAGGAGCCTTGGTAGGGGGACTCAGGGGAAAGATGGACCGCGGAGCTCAAACCGTCCATTGGCAGACGCTGATGACGCCAGCCGGTCTGCTGCAATTCGGTAAGATCCTCGAAGCTTTCGTCCAATAGCCTGGCCGTATTGGCTTGTCCCGTGGCCCTAAACGCTGCAAATGGTCCTGCGGCTTGGACGGCCATACCAGCCGGCTCTCCGGGTGGGATGGTGGTCGCTGCTGGGGCGGGTGCCAAAGCGTCCAGGCGCACGGGAGCGACCCGTTTGGGAGCAAAGGCCATTTCCAATTCATCCAGCATGGCGTTGGCAGCAACCGCCCGCTGATAGGCCACTTCAATGTTGCGCTGGGCGAGCAGGGTGTCGCATTGTTCGATGAGACCTTGCGTGGAACGGATGAATGGCTGGATGGGAAAGGTGCTTGGCGTAGAACGGAGACTTAGCCGCGGCAAGGCTTGCTGCAGGCGGACCGAAGCCAGGTCACGGGTCCGTTGCGTGGTGCGGAAACTCTGCCGCTGAATATACTGGGCAATCCTGGAAAAGGCCCGGCCATCTTCGGTGAACAGGACAAAACCATCGGCAACCCGGGAGTCGAAAAAAATACGGATGCCGCCGGTGACACGCCGATGGCGTAAGGTGGACGCGCCCGCCGGCGTAAGGAAATAGACTTCACACGATTCCGGCACGCCCGGCACGAGAAAAGTGGTTGGCTCCTCCGCCCAGCGCCGCTTGGCCCGGGTAGAATTCGCCATGTTTTGCCAACGGATGGGCACCAGCAGGTAGGACCGTTCGACTTGTAAGACGGCGGCCGTAAGATGGGGATCGTTCGACCTGGCAGCGGTGATGAATTTCCCCGATGCCAGCCATGGTTCGATCAAGCCAATGCGCAGATTGGTAAGTTCCAGCGCCAAGGCGCGACGTCGTGTATCGAGATCCTTGGCAATCAGAGAAGTGTGAGATGTGAAAAAGAACCCTTGTGATTTAAGCGTGGTTGCCAAAGCCACTTGAGTTGCTAACTGTTGCCGCGATGCTACGGTTGCGAGTTCCCCGGTCGGGAATCGTTCGGATCGTTGGAGGGCGGAACCCGGAGGCAAATCGGTGTCCAGTTGCAACCAAATGGGAGTGCCTGGACGTGACAGCCGTTTGCGCCCGGTGAGCCAGGTGGCGTAGTCGCCGAGCGGCAACCGGGCTCCCAAGGTGTCGCGACCAAGCAACAGGATATCCGCAATCCGACTCGCCTCATGGACGTAGCGAATGGGACGGACGACCGACCGGCGTTGGGGGTTCGGGTCGTACCTGGCAAGCAACTCTTTGAGCAACATGGCCGTATCGAGGTCGCTGCTGGTCGCCAATGCGCCCAAATCCCAGGCCATAACCGGTGAAAAATCCTGGCTGATTATTCCCGCCCGAATTTTATCGGGAGTCGGGGGGGGGCAAACCAGGAACAATCCCAGTGACCGTGCCTTGGCCATTTCCTGGATCGAGGCGGGCCGCTGCATGGCGATCGCATCAAAATCGATCCTGGCCAGGGTCTCAAACGGTTCGCCTTGCCATTGAATCACGCGGGGCACACGGGGAGGTTCGGCTCGGGCCAATGGGAGTGTGGGGCGGCCTGGCGGCAGCTGGTTGCCAGCGCTCATGGGGCTGCCAACTTGCATGATGGAGACTTGCTGCGTGGCAAGCTCCGAGGCTGCAGACACTTGTTGAATGGTCGATTCGTCTTGCTCCGGTTGAAGTACTCCCTCTACTTCCACCCGATCGACCAGCAGTTCCACCGGTTGGTTCCCTCCAGGAACAAGCAGTACCAACGCTCGAACATACGCCCCCCGTTCGTCCAGAGGATCGTCGGTTTGGAGGCGGGCAACCCGTGCCTGTCGCGCCAACCGTCTAGGCAATCGGTTCAGGCTGATTTTTTGCCAACCCCCCACTTGCGTGGTGGCCGATCCTCGTACGGTAATCTGATAGGGGGCTGACATGGCTGGATTGTAAGACCGGGGCAAGGTCACCCTGGCAGCCAAACGCACACCGGGACGACTGCACATCACCCAGATGGCCATGTGCAGTTCGCCGATCGCAGGTGCCTTGGGAATTGGGTACACCAGGGTCGCCAGGTGCCCGGCCGGCGTACGCAGTAAAACCCGTTCGGCCTGTCCGCCAAAACGGGCCCGGCCTGTTTCCCGCCCATGTTCCAGCAGGCGGGCTTCTCCGGACTGCGAAGACATCCGCAATGCCAGGGTAGCGTGGTCCAAATTGTCAACCAGTGCTGGCCGGGCCGCGGCCTGCCAGGAACAGGAAGCCAGCAGGACGAACAGGCAACTGGCCAGTCCTTTCCGGGCCAGTCCCGCCAGAGTGGTCGAATCCCTATCGTTACCCCACCCATTCGGAGGGAATCCTGCTGGGGATCGATGGCCAGAAGAATAAGATTGAAGGCCTGGTTGCATTCGTAACAGCTGCCTCTGGCAGGTGGAATTTAGTAATAGGTGGGCGCTGTCGCGCATTGATCCCGGTCCCCCCCAATGTCTGCCGTCGCAGCACGTTGCCGATTGGCATCATGTCCGCAAACCGGATGATTTGACGTAACTTGGCCTTGTAACAGGATTTCCGGTTGCTATCCAGTTCAATCCGAGGCATTTGGTCAACCAGATGTCACGATTCACATTTCCTGGTTTTGGCCGGTTGCCGCGCTGCAAGTCTTTTCGCTACAATGGCTTGCGTTGGATCATGCATTTTTCACCGATCTTTGGTACGCGGGGTGCTAATTCGTTTGGGCAAGACCTTAGTTCACCAACTCCAGAATGCAAGAAGACGCTTATCATGAGTAACACCCAACCGGCTTCGACGATTGAACAAGACCATATTCCTGCCGATCTTCAGCGGCTCGCCAATGCAATCGCTGCATTACCCCCTGAGCAGGCAGTCTCCCTGGCTCCTTGGATTGATGCGGTGGTGGAAAGCACCAAACGCCGCCGGCGCATTCTTTCACTCGTTCAAGATGCTTTGGGCCAATTACGATTGGACATGAAATACTTGATGTTCGATCTTGAAGCCACCCGGCGCGAACGAGACGAATATCAAATGAAGCTTGAGGAATTCGAAGGAGAAGGTTGAAGCCCAAGGCCCTGTCTCAAAACTCCTAGGTGCCGCACCTTTGGCGGCTGCACAAGCCATTCGCTTCGTTGCGCGTGCTTCGAGTATAAAACAATATGCCTGCCTCGGACGCCTTGCGGATGGCTCGTTCGCCCGCTCTCGGGCCTTCGGTAGACTTTCGGGACAAAGCCTAAACCGCCTGACGTGGATATTGCCTGCAATAGCCAAAAATTTGACTGCTGAAAAATTGGCCCAGCGCGCACTCGACGTCAATATTCTGACCGAGGCCAACTTGCGTGATGCCTGGAGCGAGCTGGGCACACGTAATGTGGAGTTGGAGCAACTCCAGCAGGTTCTGTTGCGGCGGGGCCTGCTCACCAACTACCAGATCGATCGTTTGCTGGAAGGTTACCGCAGCGGTTTTTTCTACGGGGATTATAAAGTCCTCTATGGTGTGGGAGCTGGCACCTTTGCGCGTGTTTACCGGGCCACCCATCGCAATACCAATCAACTGTTTGCGGTGAAAGTCTTGCGAAAGCGCTTTAGCTCCATTCCCAAGGAGGCGGAACTCTTCCGCCGTGAGGGCGAATTGGGAGCAGCGCTGAAGCACCCCAACATCGTGGCCATTCATGAAGTTTTCTCCAAGGGAACCGTACACTACATCGTGATGGACTTTGTCGAAGGGCGTAATTTGCGCGACTTTTTCAAAATCCGCGGCAAATTTATTACCATGGAAGCCGCACACATCATTATCGGTATGTTGGCGGGGCTGAATTATGCTTTTCAGCAAGGGGTAACTCACCGAGATCTGAAAATGTCCAATGTCATCGTCTCCAGTGATGGTGACGCTAAATTGGTCGACTTTGGCCTGGCTGGCCTGGGAGGTACCGAGGGAGATGATGTGTCCGATGGCATGAACCCGCGTACGATCGATTACGCCGGTTTGGAACGGGCTACCAACGTGCGCCGGGATGACACGCGCAGCGATATTTTTTTTACCGGATGTATCTTCTACCAATTGCTCAGTGGCAAGGCGGCAATCACCGAAACCAGGGATAAGGTTCAGCGGCTCAGTAAAGATCGCTACCAGAATATTCCTCCGCTGCTCAAGATGGCGCCCGAGTTGCCTTTAAGCCTCTCGCGTGTCGTCAACAAAGCGATCGAATTTGACCCGGAAAAACGCTATCAAACACCCGGCGAGATGCTCACCGACTTAAAACTGGCGGTAAAACGAATCGAGTTGAACAAGGAGGATCCAGAAGAGCTACGCAAGCGAAATGTTCGCCTGGAAGGACACGATTCCGAGGGGCTGCCACGGAAATTGATGGTCGTGGAATCGGATGTCAAAATGCAGGACCTATTCCGCAAACTGTTTAAAAAATGCGGTTATCGGGTTTTAGTCACGAACGATACCCAACGACTTTTCGAGCGATTTTATGCCGATCAGCAAACGGCCCAAATACTGCTTATCAGCTCCGGGCATCTTGGCCGCGGGGCACTCGAAGCATTCAACCGGCTGATTACGGAACCAAACATGAAAGAGTTACCCGCCGTGCTTCTGCTAGGTGATCAGCATGGAAACTGGGAACCAGAGGCACTGCACGACAATCATCATGTCGTGGTTCGTATGCCGATTAAATCACGGGCTCTGCGAGAAGCTATCCTGCAAGCAATCGAAAAAAAGCAATCGCTGGCCAGTGGCAAGTGAACGGACGATTCCTAGTTTCAGGCCTTCCCAATGGTCACGCTGCCCTACGTAGATTTTTTACGGAGGTCCAGAGCGCTAATCCACACGGAAACCGACGTTTTTTACGGCTAGCATGCCCCCGGGTCGGCTTCATTGGCCATTCTTGGAACTATTGTTGATCGGGGCAGCGCAAGGTCTTTTCCAGGTCCAAGATTTTTTGCACGCGACGAGCGTGGCGACCCCCTTCGAATTCCGTGTTGATCCACACTTCGAGCATTCGCTGGACAATCCGTGGGCTGAGCATATCGGCGGACAGGCACAATATGTTCAAGTTATTGTGCAGACGGCTGATTTCAGCCGTGATTTCATCCGTGCAGGGAGCCGCTCGGACCCCGGGAAATTTATTGGCCGTAATGGCCATGCCGATGCCGGATCCGCAAATAAGAATTCCCCTTTCAGCCTTTCCTTCGCTCACCAGGCGAGCCACGAGCACGGCAAAGTCTGGATAGTCCACCGATTCTGTCACGTAAGTGCCCACATCGTCTACCTCATGTCCGCTTGCCCGCAACATGGCGGTAAGTTTTTCTTTCAAGTGATAGCCACGATGGTCGCTTCCAATGGCAATATGCATCCTATTCAACCTTTCCTAGATATCCAAATCCTTCACCCGTTGTTGCACGGCGTACTCGATTTGCGCTCGGCATTGTCGATACACTTCTGTGGTACCGCCGATAGGATCCGCGATATCTCTAGTGTCCCCGCGTAGTACATGGGTGCGTAGTGCTGCGTCTGGCCAACGTCGGAGCAATGCCTGGCGATGGGCCGCAGTCATGGTGTAAATCAAATCGGCATGTTGAACCAGTTTGTCCGTCAAGGGTTGCGACTCGTGCTTGTCCAGGCCGATGCCTTTTTCTCGCATCACGACCACCGCTTCGCTGCTGGGACGGCAGCCCGGCATGGCCGCGATGCCGGCTGAGGTTACAATCACGCCACCGCGGCCCATTGCATGATCGGGCCGTTCCAACGCGACGTCGTCAATGCCCAATCGCCCGGCGATCTGTCTGCGCATCAGTGCCTCCGCCATTGGGCTGCGGCAGGTATTTCCGGTACATACCAATAATATAATCATACTGGAAAGACGATCCAATGCACTCTCTCCCACCACACCGGCACGCAAGCAGGTACACTCCTGCTGGGTGACCCGCACCACCGTCGAAGGTTGGCCATAATGACATCTGCCATCGTCCAGGATCAGTCCCACCTCAGCGTCCAGACTTTGCAGGGCCGCCGTGGCAGTGATGGCATCGGGCTCTCCAGGACGGTTCGCACTGCTCAGGACGATCGGCCCGGCTAGCATTTGTAGTACTTCCAGAACGATTGCATGGGCCGGTACCCGTAAGCCCAAAGTTCGCAAAGCGCCGACCCCAGGCTGACCGACCCCAGGTTGACCAGAGCCCTTCAATCTCCGGCCAGCTCCAGTCGCGGCCAGCCCCGTTGGGTCAAGGGGCGTTGGGTCAAGTATTGTCGAGTCCGACGTGGTTGTTATTTTATTTAAGGGTGTGGATGCCGAGGAAAGAACGACATTCCGTACACTGAGCGGCAATTGATCAACAAGCCCCTCGCCAGGGGTGTACTCCACTACGAGTGTGATGGGCCCTGGCCAACAGCGACGGGCCAGCCGTTCTCCCATGGCGCCTAGTCGTGGAACGTAGTCGAGCGTTTCCTCCGCGCTTTTAATTGCCAATGTGAAGGGCTTTTGCCTCTCTTTTCCTTTAGCCTCGATCAACCTTTGGACGCCTTCTTCGCTACAAGCGCTCGCTCCGATACCATACACGGTTTCGGTAGGGAAAATCACCAGTTGGCCTTCCGCGAGCGTTTGCACCACCTGGTGGACAATGTCGCGACTTTCCTCAGAACCCCCATAGGAATCAGACCCGTAGGAATCAGATCCGTGGAGGTTGATGCTGCGGAGGTTGATGCTGTGGAGGTCGATAACGATCGGCGGCATAAGCAAGCCAAAAAGAGGCAAACCATAAGCTTGTGAAGCAGCCAATATACCGCTGCCTTCGTGCCAGGGTCAAGGTGCCGGCAAGCTTATGGTTGTTAGATACTAGCCCTTCCTGTTCAATAGTTTATCGGCGTTCCATCCTTGGTTGGCCGCCTGACTTCGCTGAAGGTTTCCGTCATACACGATTCAACCACTGGTCCCATAGAAGAAGTTAAGGATAGCCATGCTCCACAGTTCCCCGCAAACAGAGCCGCCTAAGCCCCAACTGGGAGCCCGTGGCATGCTCATTGCCAGGAGAATGATTCTGAGTATTGCCTTGGCTTGCCTGTCAGGTTGTTTCGATTCGGCCGGCTTCAGCGGCATGCCGGAGCTTGTCTGGGGGCAGCGCGGGATATCCCCTGGACGTTTGCAAAAACCCAGAGCGATGGCAATCGATGCCCAAGACCATTTATATCTGGTTGACATGACCGCCCGGATCCAGGTTTTTGACCGGGATGGAAAATACTTGCGAGGTTGGCGTACCCCAGCGAGCCAAAATGGCCGGCCAACGGGTCTTAGCATCAGCCGGGCAGGAAAACTACTCGTGGCGGATACGCATTATTACCGTATATTAGCCTACGAGCTCGACGGCCGCCTCATCGAAAAAGCAACGATCGGAGGGACCTTGGGCAACAAACCGGGTGAATTTGGATTTGTGACCGATGTGGTAGATGATTCTCAAGGGAATCTCTACGTGGCCGAATATGGGGACTGGGATCGTGTGCAGAAGTTTTCTCCCGACGGGCGATTTCTCTTGCAATGGGGGTCCCACGGAGAGCAGCCGGGACAATTTCGTCGTCCTCAAAATATGGCCATCGATCATCATGACCGGATCTGGGTGGCCGACGCCTGCAACCATCGCATCCAGGTTTTTGATACCACGGGCTGCTTGCTCTGGTATTGGGGGAAACAGGGCAGTGAGCCGGGCCAGCTCTATTATCCGTACGACTTGATTGTGATTGAAAATGACGCTGACGGTTCGGGAGGCGATCCAGGGCAGGTGGTCGTGTGTGAGTATGGAAATCATCGCCTACAAAAATTTACATTCTCCGGTAAGTCACTCGGCTGTTGGGGCACGCACGGACGAAAGCCGGGCCAGCTGCACAATCCGTGGGCTCTGGTCCGTGACAGCCAGGGGAAAATACATGTCTTGGATTCCAACAATAACCGGGTGCAGCGGATCGACTGGTAGACCATGTTTCAGCACAGCCTAGCTTTTGACCGTGGCGAGTACCTCTGGCTGCTTCTCCTGGTGCCATGGCTGTGGTGGCTGAGCTACAGCAAGGGTGGCCTTGCCGGGCTTGGACGATGGCGGAGATTGCTGGCGCTCCTGTTACGCTCCGCAGTATTTATTTTTTTGATTCTGGCCCTGGCTGATGTTCAATATCAGCGCAAAAGCGACCGTCTGACAGTCTTTTATCTCCTGGATCAATCCTTGAGTATTCCTGCCCGACAGCGGCAGGCGATGATCGATTATGTGAATGCCTCGATCGATGCTCAGCGTAGTGACGAATATCAGGATCGAGTGGGGGTCATCGTGTTCGGGCATACGGCGGCCGTTGAGATTCCGCCGGTCGACTTCGATGTGCACATGCCGTCACGTATCGAAACCCAGCTCGATCCGCAATACACGGACCTTGCGCTGGCGATCCAGCGTGCCCAGGCCATGTTCCCCTACGATACGGCGGGCCGAATCGTACTGGTAACCGATGGCAATCAAAATCTTGGTGACGCCCTGGAGGAGGCCCGGGAGGCGGTCGATTTGGGAGTGAGCATCGACGTGGTTCCGGTACTCCTTTCGGCTCGCAATGAGGTGGCGGTGGAAAAAATCGACATCCCGCCAGGCGTGCGTCGTGGTCAGCCCTTTGATTTGCGGGTGGTGTTGCAGTGCGACAGACCAGTGTCGACGAACGCAACCCGAACGACTGAAAACAAGAAGCCGCCAGCCAATACTCCCGGAGATTCGGAGGCCTCCGTGGTGGTGGGGCGTCTCCGATTGGTGCGAAAATCGGGGCAGCAGGAGCAGATCATCTCCGACCAACAAGTCCAGCTTCCCCCAGGAAAACGAGTTTTTACTTTGCGTGAGCAAATCGACCAGAGCGACTTTTATACGTACGAGGCGCGTTTCATTCCCACCGACCCGAACTCCGATGGGATGACGCAAAACAACCTGGCGACGGCATTTACGCATGTTCGTGGTCGTGGGCATGTCCTGTTGATCGAGAATTGGAATGAGCAAGGAGTGGCTGACTCCATGGTCCGTCGGCTGCGTCAGGAAGAAATCGAGGTTACGGTTCTGCCGAGCGATCACTTGTACACATCGCTGGCTGAATTACAACGATACGACTCAGTTATTCTTGCGGGTGTTTCACGCAGCGCGGGTAGCGCAGCGAACACGGTCGTCAGTTTTAGTGATGCGCAGATCGACATGCTCGTACAAAATACGCGCGAGTTAGGGTGCGGGCTCATCATGATCGGTGGCCCCGACAGTTATGGCGCGGGCGGTTGGACCGGCACCGAATTGGAAAAAGCAATGCCCGTGGACTTTCAAATCAAAAGTGCCAAAGTGGTGCCGGTTGGCGCGTTGGTCTTGATGATGCACGCCGGCGAAATGCCCCAGGCCAATTACTGGCAGAAACGGATAGCCATCGAGTCGATCAAGTTGCTGGGCAACCGGGACTACTGTGGATTGATCCAATGGAATGGCACCGATCAATGGCTATGGGGACAATCCCAAGGTGGGATGCTACCGGTAGGCCCGGCACGCAAGATGATGCTGGCCCGCGTCGATCAAATGACGATCGGAGATATGCCGGCGTTCGATCCTGCCCTAAAAATGGCCGCCTCGGCATTTGCCGGAGTTTCCCGGGCGGCTTTGAAACACATGATTGTCATCAGCGATGGCGATCCGGTACGGCCCACCGTAACCGCCATACGGGCCCTGGTACAGCAAGGAGTGAAAGTTACCACCGTGGCAGTCGGTTCCCATGGTCGGCTTGGCAGTCAGATGATGCAGAACCTGGCTCAACAAACAGGCGGCAAATACTACCAGGTGAAAAGTGCCAAAGCACTGCCCCGAATCTATCAACGCGAAGCGCGACGCGTGGCAAAATCGTTGGTGTATGAACCGCAACCTCCTGTGCGGCCGGCAATCGTTTCACCGCACGAAATCGTTCAAGGTTTGCAGTCGCCCTTGCCCCCGGTCAGCGGGTTTGTGCTGACGACGGTCAAACAAAACCCGCTGGTGGAGGTGATCCTCCGCTCCCCCAAACCGGTGGCCGAGAAAAACGCCACGATTCTGGCTGCTTGGACCTACGGCGCGGGCAAAGTGGCGGCGTTGACCACCGATGCAGGCCAGCGGTGGACCCGTTCGTGGACCGGATGGGAAGGCTATGACAAGTTTTTAAGCCAACTGGTACGGTGGTCGATGCGGCCCTTTGGCGATACGGGAAATTTCTCGGTGGCCACCCATACTCAGGATGGCCAGACCCAAATCATCGTCACCGCGCTCGATGAAAACGAAGAGTTTCTCAACGACCAGTCGATGTCGGCCACCGTCATTGCTCCCGACATGTCGTCCCGGACGGTTCCGATTGATCAAACGGCCCCCGGCCGGTACGTTGGCAATTTCCCTTCGCAGGCAACCGGAAGCTATCTCATCATGGTCCATCCGGGCGCAGGGCGGGCTGCTTTGCGTACGGGCGTGAATGTTGGCTATTCGGTGGAATATCTCGATCATGAAACCAATATGGCTTTATTGAAATCCCTGGCCGGGTTGGTAATCCGACATGGAGAGGCGGGTGTCCTGACCGAACCGGGATTGGATTCCAAACGCATCGATTTGTTGCGCCAAGAAAATCCGTTCCGTCACAACCTGCCTCCCGTGGTAACGGGCCAGTCCGTATGGCCGCTGATGGTACTGATTGGAAGTTGTCTTTTTTTTACCGACGTATTCGTACGTCGAGTCCAAGTGAATTTTATCTGGCTATTGCCCTTGTTGGGCCAACTGCGCGATACCGTGCTGCGCCGTGAGCGTGAAGCGCCGGAACCGGAAACGATCCGCCGGTTGCAAAGCCGCAAGCAGCAGTTGGGCGCTGAGATCGAAGGCCAGCGGGCAAGAACTCGGTTGGAACCGGGTGGTAAGTCGGCTGGGAACGATTCCCACGCAGCCAGCGCGGTTCTCCAAGTCAAACCCGGCTTACCGTCCGGGCAGAATTCTCCCCCGCAAGCATCGACAAGACCAATGGAACCGGGGCAAACTTCACTTGAACAGGACGAAGAAGCTATCGAAGAGTTGTACACCGAACGCTTACTAAAGGCCAAAAAAAAATTGTGGCGCAAGCGGGATCAGGAAGGCAAATAAGGGAGCAAGTCTATGAGTCATGGTCGATCGATGGAGAAACAAGCGGCCGAGTTCGCTGCCCGCTACAAGGCGGTCCAGGAGCAACTGGGCCGGGTCCTGGTGGGGCACACCGACATTGTCCACGGCGTGTTGACCTGCCTGTTCGTCGGCGGACATTGTTTGCTGGAGGGGGTGCCCGGGCTAGGAAAAACACTGCTGGTCCGCACTCTGGCCGATGTGCTCGATCTGGACTTTTCACGCATCCAGTTCACGCCCGACCTGATGCCGGCGGATATTCTTGGTACCAACATGGTGGTGGAAACGCTCGCGGGTCGGCGCCGTTTCGAATTTCAAAAAGGCCCCATCTTCACTCAGATTTGCCTGGCCGATGAGATCAACCGGGCGACCCCCAAGACTCAGTCGGCCTTGCTGGAAACGATGCAAGAACAGCAAGTCAGCACCGCGGGGCAGGTGTTTCCGATGAAGTTGCCATTTTTTGTCATGGCAACCCAAAATCCCCTGGAACAGGAGGGGACCTACCCACTCCCCGAGGCGCAGCTCGACCGGTTTTTTTTCAAGCTTCTGGTTGGCTATTCCAGCCGGGCGGAGCTTTCCGAAATCATCGACCGCACCACCCGTGGGGTGACGGTTCAACCCGACAAGGTGATGGATGGCGATGAGATCATCAAGTGGCAACAGGTCGTGCGTGAAGTCATCATTGCGCCGCATGTGCAGGACTACATCGTTCGGCTGACGCTCGCCACACATCCGAAGGGAGCCTTAGCCCTGGCCATTACCAACCATTACCTGCGTTGGGGCAGCAGCCCCCGAGGGGCTCAAACCATCACGCTGGCGGCCAAAGTGCGGGCCTTATTGGCCGGCCGGTTCAATGTCAGCTTTGAGGACGTACGCCACGTATTCCTGCCAGCCCTACGACATCGGATCATCTTGAACTTCGAAGCCGAAGCGGAAGGGATCGAAGCCGACCAGGTGCTGAGCCAGATCCTGGAGGGAGTGGCAGAAAAGGAAGAGTAGAGGAAGCTGGTTGTTAGACGCGAATGAATGCGGATTGCGGATTGCGGATTGCGGAATGAAAATATGCAGGCAATCCCCTGAGCCCTGAACAAGAAATTTTTCATTAGTCATTTGACAATAGTCATTTGTCATTGAGAAAAGAAGAAACAGAACCCGCGACAAATCATCGTTCGTTGTAACCAATGACCAATGACTATTGACAATTGATAGATTCCCTGAGCCCTGAACCTTATCCACAAACTACATGCCCACACCGTCCCCCCTGCTTACGCCCGAGTTGCTGACCCAATTGGAACGATTGGAAATCGTGACCCGAAAGATGTTCCGTGGGCATAGGAAGGGCGAGCGCCGCAGCAAACGGAAAGGGCAAAGTGTCGAATTTGACGATTTCCGCAACTATGTTTCGGGCGACGACCTGCGTTTGCTGGACTGGAATCTTTACGCCCGGCTCGACAAACTGATTATCAAACTGTTTCTTGAAGAAGAAGATTTGCATTTCTACCTGCTACTGGACGCCAGCCGGTCGATGGATTTTGGACAGCCGTCAAAATTGGCTTACGCCAGACAATTGGCCGCGGCATTGGCGTTTATCGGCCTGGTGCGAGCCGATCGCGTACGGATCGAAACACTTGGGCAAGCGTCCGGGCAGCGAAGCCCCGTACTCCGTGGCCGATCGAGTGTTCCGCGCATGTTACGGCAAATAGAGGCGATCGCTGCCGAGGACACGGTGTCGCTGGCCAACGGGGTAAAAAATTTCTGCCTTCGCAATACGGGCCGTGGCGTGGTGGTGCTGATCAGTGATTTGATGGACAAACAGGGCTATGAGACGGCCCTGCGCTGGTTTGTCGCGCATCAGGTCGACTGTTATGTCATCCATCTGCTCTCCCGGGAAGAGCTGGATCCCGAGGTGAAAGGAGATCTGTTACTTGTCGACTGTGAGGACCACGATCAAGCGGAAATTACGGTCAGCGCACCACTGCTGGCCCACTATCAGCGCACGCTCCACGCATTCACACACAATGCGCGTGAGTTTTGTACCCGGCGCGGCATCCAATATTTATTGGCCGATAACCAGATGTCCATTCAGCAACTGGTTGCCCACCACCTGTGGGAAAGAGGACTGGTTCAATAGGGCCTGCAACAAACCATTCGATGGATTCATTGATCTACAATACACTGAGTCCCTGGCAATGGGCCCTTATGGGATTGATCCCACCCGCATTGATTGCGCTCTACTTTCTCAAATTAAAACGGCAGCCATTGGAGGTGCCTAGTACCTACCTCTGGCATCGCGTGGTCGAAGACCTGCACGTTAACAGTCTCTGGCAGAAGCTGCGCCGCAGCCTGCTCTTGTTTTTGCAGCTTCTGGTGATTTTTCTGGCCCTGCTAGCTCTGTTGCGTCCCGGCTGGCAGGTGGACGCCTTGGTGGGCGAACGATTTATATTTCTGATCGACAATTCGGCCAGCATGTCAGCGACCGACGTCCGGGACCCGGACCTCAACGGCGGATTGCTCACGGCGACTACCAATCCGGCCAGTTCTCGGCTCAATCTGGCCAAGCAGCATGTGGCGGCCATGATCGACCACATGACTTCCCGCATGTCCGCTATGATTATCACCTTTGCCGAACAAACTCAGGTCGTGCAGCAATTCACCAGCAACCGAAAAAAACTGCGTGCCGCGCTACAACGCATCAAGCCATCCGCGGGGCGAACGCACCTCGGCGACGCACTCGAATTGGCCAGCGGTTTCGCCAACCCGGAGCGGATCACCTCCGAAGAGGATGGCCGAGAATACGAAGTGACCGATCCTTCTCCGGTCGATTTGGTGATTCTCAGTGATGGGTGTTTTGAGGCGGTGCGTGGGTTTTCTTTGGGTAATTTACGCCCCCAGTTCTTGCCGATTGGGTCGGTGAAGGCATTGAATCTGGCAATCACCGGACTGAGCGTGCGCCCCGGTGAGAACCGGCCGGAACGACGTCAGGTGTTTGTGCAGGTAGCCAATTTTTCGGATCAGGCACAGCGGACCGTGGTCGATCTCACGCTGAATGGGGAGCTGGTCGATGCGGCCGAGTTGGAAATCGCAGCCGATGATATTTCGGGGATCACTTTTTCTTTGGGCGAGATATCCGAGGCAGCCCTGCGGGCACGGCTCGAGATCCCACCATCCCTGGCAGACCGGTTGCAGCTGGACAATACGGCATACGCTGCCCTGAATCCAGATCGGGTGGGACGTGTGTTGTTGGTCACGCCGGGCAATCCGCCCGTGGAGTTGGCCCTTGCGACGCAGCAAGTGGGTCATTGGGCGGTGGTGGAGAAACGATCGCCGGAGCTGCTTGAAAGCCTTGAATTCCAGCAACTGGCTGAATCCGATACCTACGATTTAATGATTTTCGATCGGTGTGTGCCGCCCCGGATGCCGCTGGCAAACACGCTGCTGATCGGTCGGATTCCAACGGTGCCCCAGTGGCAAAAAAAATCGTCCGACAGGATCCATTTTTTACCGCAAATTGTTGACTGGCAACGAGCCCACCCCTTGTTGAATCTGGTCGAACTGGGGAATGTGCGAATCGCTGACACTCGAATCGTTAACCCCCCTCCTGGCGGAAAAATTTTAGTGGATTCAAGCCAGGGCCCCATCCTGGCCATCGCTGGGCGTGATCCATATGAAGATGTCGTGTTGGGGTTCGAGATTGTGGGTCGTGGCACGGATGGGCAGCCCATCATGAATACCAATTGGCCGCGCAGACTCAGTTTTCCGAATTTCTGGCTGAATGTCATACAATATCTGGCTTCTGGTACCATGCGGCAGGATTCTCCAGTGCATCAACCGGGGGAGTCGCTGGAATTGCCACGCACCATTTTTGGAAATGGACCGTATGCGGGCTCCCCGGCCAAGGACTCGAAACTAGCGGAGCAGGAGAGGGCAGATCAAGGCAAGCTAAAAAATCTTGCCGTGATTCTCCCCGATGGGACCCAACAGGCCCTTTCGCCGCCTCAACATGGAGTCTATGCATTTCACGACACGTTTTTACCTGGCATTTACGAGGTTCGTGCAGGCAACAAGCGGTTGTACCGATTTGCCGTGAATCTGCTGGATCCCAACGAAAGCGATATCAGGCTCCATACCCACTCCCTTGGCGAAAGTGGATTGCGTAGGGTCGATTCCATCTCGATCGGTTACGTGGACATTGCGGCCCAGACTCAAACCGTTGCCAGCCGTCGTGAGCTTTGGAAGTGGCTACTGCTGGCGGTCTTGGTGGTTCTTATGGTAGAATGGTACATCTTCAATCGGCGTGTCTATGTCTGATGCTATGAAGTAACCGGATACCCATGCACACTATTCCGAAAGCTCCCAGAAAACGGTACAGAAAACGGCGCCACCGTCCGCGCAAGGTATTGCACCGGCTGATTGAAAACGATCTCATACGCCAGGTCAGTGGCGATGAGTACCGCAGCAAAGTGCAACGTGTCTATGGGGGGCCTAAAGGGGCCTTGTTGACAACCTGCAGTATGCTTTCACTACACATTCCGCTGGGAGAACGGATTTTTCGCTCTCGAAAATTCGACTTGCGTGGTGCCCATTCGATACTCGATATCGGCAGCGGTGCAGGTCAAATTGCCCGCCATTTGCTGAAATATTCTGATGCGGATGCCAGCCTGACCTGTGTCGACCTTTCGCATCGCATGCTGCACCGGGCGAGAAACCGGCTGAAAAGTCCCATTCCCTGGTATGTGACCGCGGATCTGGCCCATTTGCCCTTTGCCGACGGTTCGTTCGACTGCATCACCTGCGGATATGTGTTGGAACATCTGCCCGACCCGGCACCCGGGTTGCAGCAAATTGCCCGGGTATTGCAAACTGGAGGCCGTCTGTTTCTGCTGACTACCGAAGACAGTTTTTCGGGCGCTTGGACCAGTCGCCTATGGTGTTGTCGCACTTACAACCGTAGGGAGCTGATGCGGCTTTGCGAACAATTCCAGCTGCGTTGGAAACAAGAATTGTGGTTCACGCGGATGCATAAAGCGATCCGCGCAGGAGGCATTTGCGTGGAAATTGAAAAAATATAGTAGTTAGCCTTGCACCAGCTCCAGCAGAGCAATCTCGGGGGGGCAATTCCAACGAATGGGGAATTCACCCGAAATTCCCCGGCTGACGTGCATCACCGTGCCCTCCTTGCGATAGACTCCGCCAGCATAACGGGTGCCATACCTGCTAGGGCATGCCACCGGCCCAAGCAGCGGCAGACAAATCTGGCCGCCATGGGTATGGCCTGCCAGCACCAGGTCGGCATGGCATCTGCAGCACCAGGGAAATTGATCGGGGGAATGGGTGAGCACAATCCGGAAAAGTTCGCCTTCTGACCGAAGGGCGGAATTCGCCCCCATCGTGGCCGAGGGGTCGTTGGGCAAGTCCGGATGGTCGGCGGCCAGGTCGGCCGCTGGTGAGAACCAAGGCAGTTCGTTGCCACCCACCACGGCTGATGTACCCAGGCAAGAGACGGGCAGCCAGCAGCCGCCCACATCGATCCAACCCAACTCGGAGAGCAGCCGACGCGTCTTCGAGAAATCAGCAAAATGGTCATGGTTGCCGAGAATAAAATACTTGCCGAACCTGGCTTGCATGCGCCCTAGCGACTCGGCGAGCCAAGGGTAGCATGCCCTATTTTCCAGGATGTCACCTGTCAACGCGATGATGTCAGGCTGCAATGCATTGACCTCGTTGGCCACGAGCCGAAAAAATTCGCAATCGATTCGCCCGGTCATGTGCAGGTCGCTGATGTGGAGGATGGAGAGGCCTTGGTACGATTTGTGGAGTCGCGGCAAGGCAATTTGTTTTTTCTCTACCGAAAGGTCCAGCATTTGGTTGGCCGGAACGAGGTTCAGCAGTCGCGCAAGTCGATCCACAGGCAGCGGTTGGCAGCTCATCGATGCCAGATCCAGCCTGTGGACTTGGCGGTTCAATAGCGTATTCGGGGGATCTACCCGGCGCGGCCCAAGCAACCGCCAGAGAATCGTGCCGCCCCCCAGGACGGCACAAAGATCCAGGTAGGTTGCTTTCCAGATGGCTGGCTGCAAGACAGAGGAAACAGCCTGGTTTGGTGAAAAAGGGCCCGCGAACCCCCAGGTCTCGCCCCCCAGGCACCATTCCAACCATGCATAAGCAATCGCCAAGGGAATTCCTGCAAAGGCCAACACGCAGAAGAGTGTCAACAGATCAATGACCAGACGCGGCCCTGCCCAGGCATGAATTCGATTGACCAACCCAACCCAAAGAAAGCCATGCCCAAAGCTGGCCAGCAGGAGAACAACAAGAAAGATCATGTCCAATTAATCAGCCGTTTCTTCATCTCCCGCCACCATCTCCTCAATCGTGGCTACCAACTGGTCCAAACGGAATGGTTTGTAGAGCACTGATTTCACGCCTGCCTGGCGGGCTTTAAGGATCGTATGCCCCGGATCGTAACCAAAACCGGTCATCAGCACCAAGGGTACATGATCGGTGATCTCACGAAGCTTTACAAGCAGCTCATACCCATTCATATCCGGCAGGCGAATATCCGCGATGATCACGTCGTATTTGTCATCCGCTCCCAGGTTACGAACCATGTAGGTGGCTTCGTTGCCATCATGGGCCGTTTCGACCACGGTATGGTATCGTTCCAACAGTTCGTGGGCAGCTCCACGGACCGAATCGTCCGCATCGATCACCAAAATCCTTTTACCCGCGACGAGTGGACGAGTTTCTAATTCGCAGCTGAGCAGCGCTTTCGAGGGAGCCATCGTTTGTCCTACCTTTTGGATGACTCGCTTAATGTCCCGGGTATTTTTCAAGATTCTTTGCAGACGCTCCACCACGTCCGGTGCATGGCCAATGTATCGTTCCATCACATTCACCGCGTCGTTCAGAACTTCGTCGACCGGTTTGGCCACTGCGCTGTGAATGGCTTCGACACTGGCAGCCGCAGTACTGGCCTTTTCCGCTGCCAGCAGCTCCAACGTATTCAGGGCCGTAGCCACATTGCGGGCGAACAGCTCTAGAAACTGCAAGTCGCTTTCGGTGAAGGCATTCGGCTCGGAACTTTCCACATTGAGGGTACCGATCACCTGTTCGTGGAATAGCAGTGGCACGGTGAGCGAGCTACGGGCTCCCATCGCTCCTTCTAGATAAAGAGGGTCTTCGGTCGTGTTTTCACATAAATAACTCTTACCGGTGGCGGCGACAAATCCGGTAACTCCATAACCTTCCGAACCGGGCAGCAATTTACGCCCTTCAGCATCTGGTGCCATGCCGGTCGACAAAAGTGGCTCAAGTACCCCGGTACTTTGATCGAGCATGCGGATTTCCACCACCTCGAGTTGCAAGATATCCTGGGTGCAATGCAGGATATTATCTTTTAGCAACTCGATGCGTTCCGCAACGGTCAGGCTGGCAACTTCTTCGGGAGTCAGGTCGGCAAGTTCCGTACTGGCTTGATGGATGGCGGCCAACTTCTGTTGCTGCATCACCTCTTCGCTGATGTCATGGATGGTCACGATAAGGTGTTCCGGCGCTTTGGCTTCGCCGGCGGAGTCCGCCGTGGAACCTTTGCCGCCTTCTTCAAGCAACGGGGCCGCGTGTAGGCGATAGTAGCGGTTGTCGGCGCAGCGCAAGGTCGAAGCACTACACTGACACGTGGCCAGTGCGGTATGGAACGGACTGAAATCAGGGCCCAGGATTTCCGGGCTGCCCAGGACCTGATAAAAATTTTCACCTACGACTTGTTCCGAGCGGCTCCACTCGCGCAGACGCCCATTACCCCAAAGAATCGTATTCTGGCTGTCCAGCAACACGACTCCAACGGGCATTTCCTGAAGCAAACGGTCGTTCTGGAGCAAACGGCCCACTTCCGCGGCTTTTGAGAAAAATTCCGCATCCACGTACAAGGCATCGTACCGATTCCGAGCCAATCGGGTAAGCGCTTTGAGTGGGGAGCCCACCTCATCGATTTCCACTCCATCTCCGAGTCGACCATGCAGGTCCACTCGTGCATCGTGGATACCCCCCAGGTAGAGAATCCTGGGGAGCGCAGCCGGTTGGGCGCTTGCGGACGAAGGGGAACTTTTCGACACCTTGGGTTTTGACACCACGATTCTCAGAAGTTGTAGATCCTGTGTATCCGAATAAGGCCCAATGGGTCCCAATCAGGCCCGTCATGGAGCCAGCCCCGTCATGGAGCCCAGCCTCGTCATGGAGCCCAGCCCCGTCGTTGAGCCCAGCCCCGTCGTTGAACCCAGCCCCGTCATGGAGCCAGCCCCGTCATGGAGCCAGCCCCGTCACTGGGACCTGCA